>JAAUYM010125071.1_pt1 | contig 11091 bp, 9 predicted proteins | sample 7278001 | NCBI WGS metagenome assembly JAAUYM01 (sample SAMN14350224, study PRJNA611818) | marine sediment metagenome | isolation source: surface marine sediment (1.8m) | place: French Polynesia: Moorea | collected 2018-08
AAAATAAAATCCTGACTATATGACTCTGACAACTTCAGACTTTTTAATTGAATAATGTTTCTCTTATAGAGACGTCATTTACTACCGACCATGGGGTGGGGCTCATTTCTGGAAGGTTGTACACAGATCAGATTAAAAAAAAAGCCTTGCTGCAGGCTTGTAATTCAAATTGCAAGTTCTTTGCAATGCTTTAACAGGGCTTTCTGGACATCGACAACAAGATGGTGTGGGAGGAGAGGCAGCGGGTGCCCCTGCCCACCAGGAGAGGATGTTCCCTCGTCTTCAAGGAGAGGTAGGCTGCAACGACTTGAAAACCATGATGATCGTTGTGTGTGTACCCCTAAAGGCTAGTGCTAATCGGAGGTGAGTGGGAGGACGAGTCCGGGGAGACGAGGACCACGGGCGTCATGTTCCGCTACCTGGAGGACAAGGACGGGAAGGAGGTGGGCTGGCAGGTGCTGGGGTCGCTGCCGGAGCCGCTGGTGGACACGGAGTGCCTGGAGTACAACGACGGCATCTTGGTCATCGGGGGAAAGAAGGGATACGTCGACCCGAGGCCAGAATATACGGCAAAGCGGGTAAGAAGAAGAAGAAGAAAAAAGAAAGATGGCAAATGGAAGAATCCCGACCAATAACATCCGGGCTCGTTCTTGGCTTGGAATGAGCCCGGACGTTATTGGTCGGGGAAAGGTATGACGACGTACGTGTCAGGTTCGTTACTGGAGCGAGAAGAGCGGAGAGTGGGACAACGAGACGCGCCTCGAGGAGATGAGCGAGGTCAGGACGCACCCCGGTACGTCAGGAGGAGACAAGTAGTAGAACAGGATGTCCATGAAAAAAAATATATAGGAACACTTTTTCATTTTTCATTTTGCGCAGCCTTGGCCATAATTCGCGACCGCGGCGGACTGGAGAAGATCGTGGCCTTCGGGGGCTACGACGACGTCAGGACCCCGAGGTTCCCGCGGTTCCTGGCCACGACGGAGCGGTACTCCCCGGTGCTCCGGTCGTGGGAGTGGCCCGAGTTCGGGCTGGACGAGCCCAAGGCCATGGCGGCCGCCGTCACCATGCCCTCGTCGTGGCTGCCGCAGTGCGAGTACGACCACTTCAAGGACGGGGCGGCGCCGGTGGGGATGCCGTCGGATCTCCCCGTCTTGCCCGTGTTGATCCTTACCCTTTCGCGTGCTACGTAACCAGGTGCGAACGTAAAACTTCTCTTTTGCAAAATTCGCAAAAAGTTTTTTCTGAAGTGTTTAAAAATTATGTACGGTGCAAATTAAAAATATTCATTGCTTACCACAGCTTTGCAAAAACTCCTCTATGGATCACTATTTTGATTCACTGCGCTATGCTAGCACTTGGCAGTTGAACAGTTGTTTGAAACAGTCCGTTGGTCTCACTTGCAATCTACTACACTAGTAGAGGGGGGTACTATACGCTAGAGTGGAGAGGCACTCACCACCTTCAAGAGGGAAGAGAAGAGAGGGAGGGTTGCAAAGAAGAGGAAAGGTAAGAGGGAGGAGTGGGGAGTGGGAGTGAGAGGGGTGAGGGAAGGCTTGTGCAGGAGGATGGAACGGAAAGCTATGGAGACCTCCTCCTCGTCCTCCTCCTCCACTTTCTTGACTGCTTGATCAATTGTTACTGACTTGTCGAAAAAGAAGCAGCAAGAAGAGAGGCTTGCTTTCTTCCTCCTCCTCCTTTTCCTCCTCCCCAATGACGATTGCTTGGTAAAGCTTCTCTCTCTTTTTCCTTCCGAGGTGCAATTGAGAGGGGGGTGGAGGGGGAGGGGGCGGAGCTGATAAAGCCAAAAATCTTTTTTTTCTTCTCCCACCCTTTCCTCCTTTTCGGTTGCAGCGGTCGGTCAATTCTTCCTTGTTTCGGCAGGAGATCGAGGGAAGGGATCGCGGTCTAACAGACGGTTGTTCTTGTTCTTTATTTTGCTGGACTCGCACAACTGTGCATTGAAGGTGCTATGAAAGAATTAATCAAAGAAAGATACCTTAGGACGAGAAGAAACAAGTAGTATGGCACTAATACTAGTATACTGTGTGTGTGCCTTGGTAAAGTCTTCCAGAGAGCAGTGGCACCTTTCTTCTTCTCTCCCTCCCGAGGGATTGGCATGACTTTTCGAAACACTTCATTATTTCTTTCGAGGCAAATCTGTCCTTGAAGAAAGGAGCACAGAGGAAATAACAGGAAAGCAACAAAAAAAGCGCAGCTGTACAGTACTAGATACACTATATAACATCGACGTTAACTTTCAGAAGCTCACATTCTTGCAGTCGCTCACTTGACTAAATTCTCAGGGTGGCTGTGCAATTTAAAACGTCAGTTGTACTATGTAATTTCACAAATCTCGACATTACTACGATATTAAGGAGGGAACTCAAGGTGTACCTGAGACAGGTCATCAAGTGCCTTCTTCTTCTTCCTTCCTTCTTCCTTTCCTTTCCCTTCCTTATTTTGCGTGTCCACTGAGTTTTTTTTTCACGGAACTGCGGTGGCCTTAGAAGGCAGGTGAGGTGGTGCTTCACTCTTCCCTTGTCCTTGATGGCCTTCTTTCCTCTCCTTTTTCCTCCTCCTTCACCCCTTGTTGTTCCACTTATTTTTTTTTTTTGAAGAGGAGGGGGAGAGCTACCTGTATCGAAACTTGGAATTTGGCCTCATCTTGCTGCCTCCTCTCCTCCCCTCCCCCTCCATTATTGCCCCCATCCACGCTCTTCCTTCTTCTAGTACGGTATAAAAATTCTGTGCAATTTTGGCCAAGCTATTTATTAGTGGTGTGGGGGGTGAGGAGGAAAAAAAAGTCACTGTGCTTCACTGCGTGCCATCTGCCACAGCCACGATGTGACCGTCTTCCTCTTCCGGCGTGTACTACTACAACTTCCAGCAGAGGAGATTGGAGCTTCTAGTACTATGCCTCTCCCTATAAAGAAAGAATGGAAAGAGTGAGGTTACAAGATGAGGTTACAAGATGCAGACATACGAGTAGCTAGTTGTACCCTGCTGTTACACCTAGATAGTACGTGACAACCACTTGAGACAAATTTAAACTAGACCCCAAACTTATGAAAATTTCAAAAGTTCTTGTCTCAAGTGACCTGCACACTGTTTCTTCTTTCTTCCACAACATAAATTGAACTTCTACTGTACTAGGTACAAACACCCACCCAGGTGTTCTCGTAGGCCGAAGAGCACATGATGAAGCGCCGACCGCCGTCGAAGAAGGGACAGTCGGAGACGGGGGCGCCGCAGTGTTCCACCAGGGAGAAGTAGTCGGTGACCTCCAGGTTATAGTGTTGCTGCATGGGTGGGGTGGAGGGAGGAAAAGAGTGACATCGTGTCCATTAAAAAACCTGAATGTCTCAGCTCATCTTGGTGTGCTTAATAAAGCGATTTTGAAGTGCAAGACAAATGTCAAAATAGTAGCTAGTACAATAGTATGTTAAATGCTTGATTAAAAAATAGACAAAGTATATATATATTTTTTCGTGGTGTACACGTTGTGGCTAAAAAAAAGCATTGGCACTCCCGTCTCACCCCGACATCCACGGCTGACGGACACATGACGACGCGCCGGAGTCCGGAGCCGGAGGGGCAGAAGGTCTCGGGGAGGTCGCCGCAGGTGGCCTGGTCGACGACCGACTCTTCATTTTTGGGCACATGGTAAGCGGGATCGGCAGTATTGTAAGTCATCAAGAAAGGCCCCAAGACCCGCCAACGGACCAGATTTGTCCTACACAGGCAACCAAGGAAGATACTGCTGATGGCTAACAGAAGCAAAAAATATACAAAACAGCCAGCAAAGTACGGTACAGTACCAAAGTACATTACGTTAAAATATGTACCACCTACTATTTGCCATTTGCTAATACAAAACATACCGTACATGTATGTACTACTCGTACACGACACGCAAACGAATCGTGAATCAACGAACCTGAACAGAACTTGACCCAGTCGCACACCCTCCGCTCCGCCTCCATTCCTTCGCATGATGGCTGGCCAGAATCTTCTCCTCCTCCCAAAGTCTTCCGGGACCTGCGCCTCTCCTGCATGCTCCTCTCCCCTCTGGCGCTGAGGCAGGTCAGCGAGCATTCGAACCAGCCGCTCCACTCTCCCCAGACGCACTCAACTATATTCCAGAAGTGTCCATTATGTAGTACTGTACTACTACAGCTGTAGAAAGCTGCCTTGCAACGAAACATTTGGAGTCTCTAAGTAGCCTACAGCTCCTCTAGAACCATAAATTTGTTGCCCTAGATGTCCAAATGTTTTGTCGGGTCATTGGCATGTCACATTATCAGTCTCACCTGGTTGACAAGGCTCCACGTCGCCACAGGCCCGTTGCTCGGTGGCGTTCCCGACGCAGTCGAGCCCCCCGTGGGCCGGCTTGGGACTGTCGCACGTCCTCTCCCACGTCTCAGTCCTGTTGTCGGTGCCACAGGTGTCGGGACACTCCACCGTTCTCCTCCACTCGGACCAAGCACCATCCACTGGGAGAGGAAAGATACATAATCCAAGTTGTCATTAGCAGAAATATTCATATATAGTTAAGTACAGGCACAGTCCACTTTTTAGGCAGCAACTTGTTGGTAAAAAAATTGCCATGAGTCTAACAAGTTACCAAAATCAAATAAATTGCCCAAATGGCAGTTGCCAAAATTGATTATACGTACTACCTTTCAGTGCGTTGGAGATGGCGAGGCTGGCACCAGCCGAGGCGGCGAGGGTGCCAGCGATGGCGGCCACGACAGCAAGCTGCCTGAAGTCAAACCTCCTCCTCCCCGCCGGAGCCTCCTCTCTGAGGGAGGACCTCAGCTTCGCCTGGGAGAGGCCGTTCAGCGCGCCCAGCGCCACGGATGCGGCCCCGACGACCGAGAGGACGCCGGTGTGGTGCAGGACGTCGTCGTGCATCCTCAGGCTCGGGTTCAGCCTCAGGAACTTGAAGCTTACGAGGCCGTACAGCGTCCAGTTGATCGCGGCGATGACGCAGGTCCCGAACAGGGACAGGATCCACACGACACGGTTCGTCCGAGAGACCACCTGTCCTTCTCCTTCCTCCTCTTGGTCAGGAGAATGCTGCTGACGACTAGACGGCAAGAAGGCGATTGGCATGACCATCGAGAAGAGGGCGCAGACGGCGGGCTCGATCCTCCTCAGGTCGGCGAAGCAGACGAGCGTGCAGACGTTGGCGAGGAAGACGACCAGGATGGGCACGAACGAGAGCTCCACCAGCTGCGAGCAGATCATCACCCAAGAGACGACCCGGTAGGCGATCGTCGACAGCACGTAAGGGAACCCGGTCAGGACGAGGGCGGCCCAGCCAGGCAGCCCGAGCTTCCTCCCCGTCTGGCCGGACTCGAGCCTGATGGCCGCCACGGTGTTCAGCATGCCGTCGACCGCGATGACAAGGAAGGAGGCGCCCACCGACAGCGTGGGGAGGAAGGAGAGGTTCATCTCACCGCCGCTCGTCATCCTGATCTTGAAGGTGGAGTCCAGCGGCGTCGCCACGATCCTGAGGAAGAGAAATGTGAATTAGGTCAGAAGCGCCAAGCAGGTGTCACTTATAGTATATTGCGGTGTATTAGGACCTCAGGTTCATGAGGGTCATCGTCAACACCATCTGCATCGGAGCCTCCAGCAAGCTCTGCACCTCGCGCGAGTACAGGGCCACGCGGGCAGAGAAGCTCTCCTCCTCCTCCTTCTCCTCACTGCCACTGCCTTGGCGCCTCCTGGCCCGGCACTGGGAGATCACCGAGTGGACGTAGAAGTTGGCCGGGTGGAAGAGCAGCAGGAGGGACCTCTTCCATCCGTAGCCCAGCCTCAGAAACTGCACCGCCGTGACCGGGCCGGGGAAGAGGTCGACGGCGAGGGCGGCGGCGGCGATGGCGCGGTGGCCCCGGCCGAAGAGGTCCCAGACCAGGGCGAGGTCGGTGGCGTGGTCGGCCAGGGCCAGCAGGCCCCTGAGGACGAGGACGATCCCGGAGGCGTAGAGGCGGCGGAGGGTGGTGTCGTCGTCGGGGCTGTTGTTGTTGTCGTCGTCATTAGCAGGGTCTCGCTTGTCATTAACATCCAAAGTGGGAGCCTTATCTTCCTCCAACATTTGGTTCTCGTTCTCATCACCGACTCCATTGCGTGCTGAAGTAAAAAATATAAGTAAGAAGATATAAAAGAAAGGACCACAGTTGATATACGAGTGCTAAAAAATTCTTAAGCCAACGGGTAGGAGGCAAGCGTTGTTTGTGGTTTGGGAGATAAATTTTACTCGTACCCTTGTTCCGAAGCTCCAATTCGTCTGTTTCACTTTGACATTCCACATGCTCAAAAGATTTTGGAAGGTGAAGCATCTTGGAGGATTAGTGTGGTGGCTCTGTCATGCGGGCTCGCCGAAACCTGTTTCCTGAAATCTAGGTTCTTAAAAAGGGTTCCGACGAGCTGTTGCCTATAGTAACAGTTAGACGGGCTTCCAGCATTTCTCTCTCTTCCAAGCACGTTAAAGTTCTTCCCCTCTGCACACATGAGAACGATGAGCAAACAAACTTAATTTATCCACGCATTCCAATATTATTATGGGTTCACATTATCTTCATGAGCTCACGAGCTGACTGGCGTCAGGGGGGGTTCAAGACGCGCCAGAAAACGGAAGAAAAGACAGAGAAATGTGTGATAACATGCTGGGGATGCATGAATTCGCAAGAGCAACTCGAGAAGTGACAAAAAAAAGTTGCTTTTTTATGGCCGTGTAACACTCTAGTTATTTTAGTAGCGTGTATTTTACTATAGTAGGCTATTCTTTCTTTTCTCCACCTTTATTATTCCTTTAATTACCTATGTACCCTTGACTGAGCTGATGATTGTCATGAACACAATGTTATTGTTCAAGTTGAAGTCACTTTCTAAAGGCTTGGTAACTAACTAGTTACTCTGAGGAGAATCTTAAAGTTGGACATTCAGTGATGTAGTGAGGTACGATAAAAAACGTCAATTTCGGCAATTTTTCTCACATGCCCCCCCCCAAAAAAAAAAATTGGGTTATTACGCTGGGCAAGGTACAATGTATAAGAGTCTCAAATAATCCAAAGCCTGTTGTAATTAGAGAAAAATGTGTAAATGTAACCATTCTTGCCCGGTCAAATCACTGTTAAAAAAAATTGTACATTGCTACTTTGGGTGCCCATGGAATCACAGGTAAACTGAAACAGTAGCTTTTCAAGGGTCGTTTTTATCCTGAGGTAATTGTGGAAAAGAGGGGGTTTTCTTCGTTGACCGGAAAACAAAAGAAAAGAAAGAATCCCCCTGCGTGTAATCCCAACCAATATTGGTATCACTAGGGGCACACCGTGGCGACACTAGTGGTAGTTTGCCTTGGGGCTGAAATATTGGTTGCTCTAAGGTTTTCATATCACTAACATGGCGTTAGGAACGCCAGGGCAGGTGTCAGAATAGTGAGAAAAAAATCCTTAGAGCAATCCATCACTAAATTCACACTAGCATTATTAGTTGGGATGTCAAAAGGCGCCGGTTGCTGGAATTCGGGAAAAACGTGGTCGCGTCACCTCTTGTTTGCTTTAGCGCCGCCCGCCACCAAATGTGTCCTTTCTGCTAATTTTCCCTGCCCCTCGTCCCCACCCCCACCCGACAAGAAAAGACAATCTTTCCACCAGATATACTGTACGTGTACTGTACATAATCATTTCAAATATGCCTTGCTTTATACTCGTATAGTAATGAAGAAAAAAGGTGGTAATGTAGCGGCTAATCTAAATAGTATACTGGCCTATTAAAAAAATCTGGAAAATTGTTGCGAATATACATGTATGTACATAATGTGCTATCATGGATGGCAAAAAGCAATCGTTAAAGAATGGTTTTGGTATTATCACAGTGAGCAAGCACGCGGGGTCATAAAATTATAATGTGATGGAACAGATCCGTCGGGAAGTTCAAGGAAAAAAAAGGTCCAGTCACAGGTAAACTTTGTCTCCCTACCCAACTTCAACCCCGTCTTCCCCAAAAACCCCGAAAAAAAAAAAAGAAGTTGGCGAGTCGGCGGAGGGGGATGGACAGGAGGGGGCCTTATCGTAATTTCCGGCGGAAGGAGGAGAAGGAAGAGGAGGAGGAGGAGGAGGAGGAGGAGGAGGAGGAGGAGGGTCAAATTGGCGAGAAAGATACGATTTGCCCTCCCAGTGCCACTTTGTATAATGGTGCGACAGGTGTGGCCGCCACTGTGGTTGGCCGCCTCCGCGGTGGTGGTCGCCTGCTGCTCCGGACAAGAGGAGCCGCCGGGCGCGGGCGACCAGCAGATAGACGGGGAGTTCCGCTTCCAGGACCCGTCCGTCCCCGGTGGGGACCCCGCGTCGTCCCCGCTCCTCCTGGTGGTCGACGGATACAGCGCTGACGAGCTGGCGGAGTACAACAAGGGGAAGAAGTACTACGAGGAGGAGGAGAAAGAGGGCGTCGAAGTGGAGGTTGTCAGTGAGGATCTCGGGGAGAATCTTGGTGAGGAAGAAGTCGAAGAGGAGGAGGAGGAGGAGGAGGAGGAGGAGGAGGAGGAAGGAAGCAAAACAGCCGTCGAAAACGCGACCGTGGTTGAAATTAGTCTCCAAGAGGAACAGGCGGAAGAAGAAGAAGAAGAGAGAAATCTCGACTTGGGCACGATTTAGACTATCGGATTTTTTTGCGACCAACTTATTTTTGGAACAAAATTTCGAACTCTCAGATCTGTTTCACTGGCATTTTTTGGTACATACCGGTATATGTACAGTATGTTAGAAAATCAGATAGTCTAAATCTCGCTATGGGTGTTGCAGATAATAGAATTAATCAAATCGGGGAAGGACAAGAAAAAGATGATGAAAAGAAGGAGGAAGACACAGACCGTCAGAACGGACCCAAGGGGAACGAAGACGACGATGAGGACGGCAAGAACCACGAGGAGCCCTTCCTGCGGAACTGCTCCAGACCCTGCGCGTCCACCCACTCGCTGACCCGGTTCGAGCTGTCCGGGTCTGTGGAACCCGGGGGCTGCAGGTTCCTCATCCGGAAGGCCTCTCCCGAGGTGTGCAAGATCAGCTTGCACTACGACATGGTCGAAATGGAGGAGGCAGAAGAAGAAGAAGAAGATGAGAGACCTGGAGATCAAGGTGTCTCCGCAAAAGTATGCGGGGGTGTCCTGGTTTCCGTCGGGGGAGACAGGATCTGCGTTAGGAACAGCAAGGACAGCAGCGGCAGCGGCAGTGAGGACAGCAACATGGTCCGCCTGTACGATTTCCTCGGACAGAGCCTGGTCATCCACTTGGCGTCGTCGCGCGAGGAGGTGGAAGGGGAGAAGCTCAGGCCGCAGTACAACATCACCGTCAGACAGGTGAGTGAGGAAGCAAATTCTACGGTATTTGTCTATGACTAATAAGTAAAAACATGTACTACGGTACATTTCTACAGATTGACTGCAGGGCATCGAAGGAGGAAGAAAAAGAAGAGACAACTGAAGTAGAAGACCCGGACTACGAGGAGGAGGAGGAGGAGGAGGGGGACGAAGGCCACGTCCCTCTTCTGCCGGTGCCCGGTAGGCTGTCGGCCTGCGACCGCACCCTGAGCGCGCGCGAGTTCGTCCTGCAGTCCCCCAACTACCCGTTCCCCTACCCTCCGGACCTGGACTGCACCACCGTGGTGGAGCGCGCCGGCCCCGACGTCTGCTCCGTCGAGATGCGCTTTGACGAGTTCCGCGTGAGTAGTTGTATTGTAATAAAGCAGAGTTCCAGAGCACTTCAACCTGGAAATGGTTTACTAAAGATTTTTTTTTTTTAGGATTTCTTGTTTCTTTGGCGACAAAGTTGTCTTCTCCTCCTCCGCCTCCTCCGCCACCGCCGCAGAGGAGGAGGCAGAGGAAGCTTCCTCGACTTCCTGTTTGACCTCGACCTCCTGTTTGACCTCAACCTGCTGTTTGACTTCGTCCCTCTCCTGAACCTAGCCGGTGGCAGTTGCGGAGGGGGGGGGACGAAGACACAAATGGGAGAGTCTTTGTTGATGCCGTAGGAAGAGAGTGTGTTCCCATCCTCCAGTTCCTGGTGGTTGAACATCATCATCACTTGGTTTGCAGGAATTCCGTCCTTTGCTGGTAGAGGAGCTTGAGTTCATGAATGGTTGCTGTGAGGGCCATGTTCGTTTGCCGTACAAAGATTGTATTATTTTGCCACCTCAATGGTTTTGTTGCGTGGCGCCTTTTCGTCAAAGTTGTTGTCGGAAGGAGGAAGAGGAAAGAGTTAAGAGCAGTTGACGGGGGGCGAAGCGAAAGTCAGAGTTGCCAGATGCCGGTAAGCGCTCACTGCCACAATTTCGTTTAAATTCTATCACTTTTCCAAATTTTACTAAATAAGCTGAAAAATTTTACTGCCTCTTACTAAATAAGCTGAAAAATTTTACTGCCTCTTACTAAATAAGCCGGAAGGTTGAAATTCTGCTATTTACTAAATATATATGAAAAGTTTTACTGCCACTTTTCGGAAAAGTAGTGGTAGTGCAGACTGACATCTGGCAACGCTGCTTGCGTATCAGATCTTACGATTTATCGTACACAATTAGTGCTGTTACGAATCACCAAAAAAGGAATCGCGAATCGCCGATTTTTTTCCATTGCAGCAAAATTGAATCACCAAACAGATTCGAATCATGATTCATGAATCGCGGTGATTCTTTAAATCGTGGCGATTCAAAGAATCGTTTCAAGTACACTATTGTAGCCTGTAGAATATGTAAATATTCTGGTTATGCCATGGATACTCTATCAGGACTATATTTAGGTGGATGAAGAGCTGCTATGATAGCATACTTGAAACATTCATTGTCTGTATTTTTTGGATTAATATAAGCTCCTGTTTGTATGAGAGCTTGTGGAAGTTTTATATATGAGGATCCTTCATTATTATTAAATTTCCTTTTTCGAAACGTGGTTGAATGATCATATTGATCCACTCACATTGTCATTTCCACGCAGGCATGATATCGCCAACCAGATCCATTACCTTCAAACTCTTCAATTCTGTTAACAAAATATGAGTGTGTAAGACTAAAGTAACTGCTGAACATTGA
>JAAUYM010014378.1_pt1 | contig 11087 bp, 13 predicted proteins | sample 7278001 | NCBI WGS metagenome assembly JAAUYM01 (sample SAMN14350224, study PRJNA611818) | marine sediment metagenome | isolation source: surface marine sediment (1.8m) | place: French Polynesia: Moorea | collected 2018-08
CTGCACTGTGCAGGATCTTCACCTGTTCTCCTTCTTCCTCCACCTGCTGCCGCTACTGCTGCTGCTGCGCGTCTGTTAAACTTAAAGTCTACCAGCTAATGCCATGTTCCATTACATGTTTATAGTTGAATTCATCAATATTATATTTAAATACATATATTTAAAAGTCCCGTTGGGTAATTGCCAATGGCAACCTCGAAATAATACGTATGTAAACAAAATTTATGAAGAAGTCAATACGGCATGCAAGATAACCCTCCTTCATTGTTACAGAAAGACTGTCTCGTGTTTGTGCCACAGGTCTCTGCTCCCAGTCCAGATGTCCAAAGAGGAGGAGGAGCTGGTGCGAGAGCTGCTGTGGACGCTTGTGAACAACCACGTCTTCTTCCAGCACCCGGACCTTATCCGCATCCTCTGCATCCACGAGAACGTCATCGCAATCATGATGAACAGCATCTCCAGGTCAGGGAAGAATTAAAAAATAGCCTTGAAAGGTTTTAAATCTCTTTTTTTATGTTTTCTTTTTCACATCAGAGCGTCCCAAGATCAGGCCGAAGGAGGCGAGTCCAAGGGGAACGAGTCTGAGTGGACAGAAGCTGTAAGCAGAAGTTCAAAGCAGTGTCGAAATACGTAAATACGCGACACGCAATTTCCCACTTTGCGTATTTTTCGTTTCTCCAGACCGACACCTCCCACGAGATGGTTGTTGCCTGCTGCCGCTTCCTCTGCTACTTTTGCCGCACCTCCAGGCAGAACCAGAAGGCCATGTTCGACCACCTCATCTTCATCTTGGAGCACGCCGACATATTGCTATCGAGGTATCCAGGATATTTGTTGTTGTCACTGTTTTTTTTATGCGGCACACACGGTTACTTCTCCCCAATCAGGCCCTCTTTGCGAGGCTCCGCTCCCCTCGACGTCGCCTACTCCTCACTCATGGACAACACTGAACTCGCGTTGGCACTACGGTAAGAAAATAATAATAAAAATCTAAGATAATCCGTTTCCCATAGGAAAAAAAATTACTTGCTCCCAACCAATATCGCTAGCGTGAATTTAGTGATAAGTTGCAATAAGTTTTTCACATCACTTACACAGCATTAGAACGCCAGCACTGGTGTTAGAATAGTGGAAAAAACCCTTTTTGCAAATCAAAAGTCGACCCCTGCGCTAACTACCACTATTGTCGCCACCGAGACCGTGCCCCTAACGATACCAATATTGGTTGGGCTGTCTTCAGGGAGCATCACCTTGAGAAGATGGCGGGATATCTCTCGCGGTGCGGGCTGACGGCCAACACGGAGCTGGTGGAGAAGGGATATCCGGATCTAGGATGGGTAATTTAAGTGGAAACCTTATTTGGTAAATCCAAATGAGGCAAGCTTTAAACACGTATGAAACGTGCTCATCCCATTAGGATCCCGTTGAAGGCGAGCGCTTCCTGGACTTTCTCCGCTTCTGCGTGTGGGTCGGCGGCGAGTCGGTGGAGGAGAACGCCAACCTGGTGATCCGCCTGCTGATCCGTCGGCCGGAGTGCCTCGGCCCGGCCCTCCGCGGGGAGGGCGAGGGGCTGCTGAGCGCCGTCCAGTCCGCCAGCGGGATGTCCGAGCAGATCGCCAGGATCGTGGACTCCGGCCGACCGGAGGGGCACCCGCTGCCGCTGGGCGACGACGACGAGGACTGGATCGACACCGGAGCATCCATACTCAACTTCTACTGCACCCTCGTCGACTTGCTCGGAAGGCAAGTATACCTACTACTGTACTACGATCCCCGACGGGACTTTTAGACTTACGAGCGTAACAAATTTAAGAAATAAAATTGTGACGTTTATGTTGTATTCTAATGACATGTTCTATTACATGTTCAAAGTTGAATTTGTTACGCTCGTAAGTTTAAAAGTCCCGTCGGGGAGTACTATGTACCGGTATTAGTCAAGTTTAGGCAGTGGCAAAGATTTGTAATACAGAATTATGCTAAAATGTAAAAAAAAACGCATCAAAATTTGACTATCGGAGCGTTAGTTACTTCACTGCAAGTACCGGGTGTTTCACTGGAAATATTTCTCCCATTTTTTTTGCAGGTGCGCCCCCGAGGCCTCCGTGATCGCGCAGGGCAAGAACGACTCCCTGCGTGCAAGGGCCATCCTGCGGTCCCTGGTGCCCCTGGAGGACCTGCAGGGAGTGCTCAGTCTCAGGTTCAACGTGGAGATGCCGGGCCTCAGGCCTCAGGACCAGGTTGTTACCATCATAAATATATTTATTTTGTGTGGTAATATATATATTTTTCCTTTTTGTTACCAGAGCAAGTCTGACATGCCCCCTGGCCTGATGCCCAGCCACAAGCAGAGCATGGCGCTCTTCCTGGAGAGGGTCTATGGGATAGAGGACAGGGACCTCTTTTTCAGTCTCCTGGAGGAGGCCTTCCTGCCTGACCTCAGGATGGCGACCATGCTGGAGAAGGTATCTGCCACTCGCTTGACGTTGTTGGGACTGCTATAAGGATTGGTTGGAATGAAATTATCGTCTCCTTTGCAGCAGGCGGAGGGCGAGTCCGACATGGGCCTGGCACTGAACAGGTACATCGGCACCTCGATCCTGCCCATCCTGATCAAGTACAGGGGGTTCTACTCGGACGCCGAGAGCCACTCCCCTCTGCTGGAGGCCACCCTGCACACGGTCTACAGGCTGAGCAAGGGGAAGATGCTGACGAACGTGCAGCGGCAGACGCTGTCCGACTTCCTGGTGACGCTGACCAAGGAGGTGGCGCCCTCCATGCTGCTCAAGCTGCTCAGGCAGCTGACGGTGGACCTGGCCAACCTGAACGAGTACTCCAGCGTGGCCCTCAGGATGCTGACGCTGTTCTACGAGCGGTGCAGCAAGTACTACGGCGCCCTGGGCGGACAGGGCAGCTACGGATGCGCCTCGGAGGAGGAGAAGAAGCTCACCATGACGCTCTTCATCAGCATATTCGACTCCCTGTCGAAGATGGAGTAAGATTTTGTTTTAATATACTCGTGGCACTTTCCCAATTTTTGCACATTTCTTTGGCCACGTCAGGTACGACCCTGAGCTGTTCGGCAAGGCCCTCCCGTGTCTGACGGCCATCGCCTGCGCCCTCCCTCCGGACTACTCCAAGTCGGCCGGCGGCGCAGGAGAGCACGATGCCGCGGCGGCTGCGGCGGCTGCGGCGTCGGGCGCGGCCGCCGCCGCCACCATGGGAATTATGTCCGTCTCCGCCGGGGTCGAGACGCAGGTGGGACCGTACACCCCCATGCCCATACCCACGGAGAAGTAAGGAGAGAGACCAAAAGGGAGCATACTTTGTTTTTGTTGCTGGCATTAAATTCTCTATTTCTCAACTTTTAGCGTCCAACTGACCAATGAGTTGAACACGTTGGTGCAGAAGTTCACGGAGCACTACCACGACGCCTGGGCGCAGAGGAAGTTGGAGAACGGGTGGACGTTTGGAGAACAGAGGTTGATAGATATAATGACATCATATTTTTTTTCTTTTTCTTTGCTTTTTGAAACTTATACGGTATTGTTGTTTAATCTATTTCAATTTACTCAGAAATGACGAGCAAAAGAAACACAACAGACTGAAGCCGTACGGAATGCTGGACAATTTTGAGAAGGAGACCTACAGGGAGCCCATTAGGTAAGGGAATGTGAAAGACATGTTACTTTTTATTAAAGTTTATTATTATTTATTATTATTTTTTTAAAAGATATGCACTGAAGGCGCTGATAGCGCTGAACTGGCAGATTGAGTACGGAGAGGGATTTTCCTCAGGATTTGCTCAAAACCAGGTAACATATTCATCACTTATTATTATTTTTTTTTTGACATAGCGCCACGTTTCTTTCTTTTTTTTCGACCAAGTCGAGCGCCTCCGCGGGCGGCACCAACCCTTACAACTACAACCCGACCCCTGCCGACATGAGCAACCTCACCCTGTCCAAGGAGATGATGAACCTGGCCGAGAGGCTGTCGGAGGACGCGCACGACATTCAGGTTGGCAAAGCAGTGAATTCGATTAGCTTCATCACTTCTCTCTTGATGCCATGTAGAAAATGGCAAAAAATTTTGAGAGTAGCGTGATAAAACCAATGTCATAACGAGACAATTACAATGTTTTTAAAGTCGTTCTCTAAATTTGTTGGAGAAGGCAAATTTTTCTATGTACGGTACTATACAGTACCACATTTGCAGATACTTCTTACCAATTATCTGCCACACCTTTCAGGCCTTGGGCCGAAAGATGATCCTCCAGGACGCCGGCCAGGGTCAGATCGACCTGCTGCTGGTGCCCTACGACCTCCTCACCGAAAAGGAGAAGAGGAAGAACAGGGAGAGGTGCCAGGAACTGCTCAAGTACATACAGTACCAGGGATACAGCCTGTTCAAGATGGTAGGGACAAAGCATGACGAAGACAGATTGTCAGAAATTGGTTGAGCATGTCTCTGTCCTTGTCAGGATGCGGCTGGCGGCAGGGCCGACGACACCAGGCGATCCTCCAAGGCCAACCCGGAGAACCGCTTTGCCAACAACCTCCTGGACAAGCTCCTCATGTACCTGGACAACTCCGCGCCGCAGATGAAGCTGCTCAGGCCCTCCGCTAACTTCAGCCGCCGGAACAGCTTCGTCCGCACCAACCGCATGGTCAAGTTCTTCTTCAAGGTGGTCCTGCCGCTGGTGGAGAAGTACTTCAGCCACCACCGCGGCTACTTCACCTCCGTGGCCGCGCTGGGCGGCGGCGCGGCCGTCGGCGTGGCCACCATCAGGGAGAAGGAGTCCGTGGGCAGCCTCTTCTGCAAGCTGGCCAACCTGCTGCGCCTGAGGCAGACGGCGTTCGGATCGGACGTGCGACAGGCGGTCAAGTGCCTACAGGTGCTGGTCAAGGCCGTGGACGCGCGATCGCTGGCAAAGAGTCGACCGGAGTTTGTCCGGACCTCCATGCTGCTCTTCTTCAACAACTGCGCCGACGACCTGGAGAAGACCATCGGGAACCTCCACGACGTGAGCAACAACATGAACAGTGTCAGTCAAAAGATCCACACTCTTTCTTTCTTCCTTTCTTTCGTCCACTATATAGGGCAAGCTGCCGCACCTCCGTGGCACGCACCTGAAGACGTGCACCTCGCTGAAGTACGTGTTCGACATCCTGGTGCCCGTGCTCATCTCCACCTTCGACCACCTGGCGCTGTACGACTACGGACACGACCTGCTCATCGACGAGATACAGGTGTCCTGCTACAAGATCCTGGAGTGCCTATACATCATCGGGACCGACCTGCCGCTCACCAGGTGAGTTGGCAGTTCCATCAATGATATATTGTAAACTTCGATATAATGAATTTTTTGATGGTGAATTCTTAACTGCATAAAAATGAGCGCATCTATACCCTATATACTGGTATGGTACTACTGGTGAATTGCATCAGTACTACAACGAACTGCTTGAAGTTCACTCCCTCCCCACCTCTTCTCCTCTCTCCCCACAATCAGGACTAAGAAATTCATCCGCTCGATGATCACTCAGCACCGCCCGAGCGTGGGCACCTGCCTGGCGGCTCTCTCCGCCACCTTCCCTGTGGCCTTCCTTGAGCCGGCCATGAACGGGCACAACCAGTTCTCGGTTATGGGGTCCGGGTTCGCACAGAGATCACTAGAGGCTCAAGGTAGGAGGGGAGGGAGGGGGGGACAGTGCAACACGCATTTTTCACCTCCTGCAGTACAGGAGGTAGTAACTTGTATAGCAAAGTTGTTGGATAGCTAAAAACTTTACTTTGGTAGAGCGTAAACTGCACTGTAGCAAATATTTTTATTATCTCGACGGGAAGTTTGCTGTAATAAATTTTGCGATGTACTCGTAACAGAGGTGGTGGCCCGACTCGAACAGAGCGTCCCTTCCCTCGAGCTGCAACTCCAAGAGATTGAGAAGTTCATCGAGGAAGGAAAAATCCACCAAGAGGTGAGTATTGTTCAAATGAGTGCATGTACCTACAGTAGGTACGATACTTTTGCACCTCCTTATTTCCCGGATTATAATTCTCGCAGTACCCTCACGTGATCGACGTGCTACTGCCGTTCCTGTGCTCCTACCTGCCAGCCTGGTGGCAGCAGGGGCCGGACAACGCCGATCCCAAGGCCAGCGGCAGCCACATCACCATGGTCACCTCCGAGCACCTCAACCACCTGCTCAAGCTCATCCTCAAGTAAAGATCGGCGGTTTTCATCTTTTTTTTTACTACATGCTCAATAAGACGACGTTTTTCATGTTGTTGGTAGAGATTTCACTGTGTAATTTGGGACGTCAAGGCATGTCAACTTAAAAATTCCACACCTGTTTGCTATAGACTGATAATGAAGAACATCGGCGACGAGCGTGCGGAGTGGCTGACCAACATCGCCGTCTACGCCCAGCAGATCATCATCATGCCCTGCGAGACCATTCTCAGGTAAAAAATTAGACTTATCTAACAACATCAGACGCTATAGTACTTTGTGTGAAGAAAGCTTGATGAAAAACTCTTTGGACGTTATGTAAAAACTTTTGCATGCTTTGGTAATATCGCTTCTAAGGACAATGTTTTCTGGTCACGAGGAGTGTCGTTTCATCTGATGTCCGTACTGTCTACTCTGTCTACTCGTATATTACCCTTGTTTAAGCAAAGATGACGCTGCTTTCCCACATTTGTTTTCATTCCAGAGACCCGATTCTACCCCTGGCCGAGAAGTGTCGCCAGCGTGTGGATGCCATGTTCCACAAGGAGGAGTCCTGCAGGGGGTACCTCAAGGCGGCCGCGGACGACGCGTCGCAGGTCAGGCAATGAAAAGTTGTTTCTTCATGCTGAATCGAACTCTTGCATGTAATTCAACGTGCTGGTATTGTTGCAAAAGCATTACCGCCCAAAGAATATTTTAGTCAAGGTTTACCTAACAAATGCTTTCACAAAAGCAGCATAGATAAAACTACAAGAACCCCAAAACATAGGGCAAACGGCAGACTGCCTTTGCTTCCTCCTCCTTTTCCTCCTGCGTCAAGAGTTGTCGTCGTCGTCGTCGTCGTCGCTGTCACTGTCGCTGTCGCTGTCGCTGTCGCTGTCGTCGTTGTCGTTGTTGCTGTCGCTGTCATTGTCGCTGTCGTTGTCGTTGTCGTTGTTGTCGTCGACATAGCACTCTCACAGGCCTCGTACGCGTCTTCCGGCCCGGTGGGCGGTCCAGGCTGGGTGACGCCGTCCTCCAGGCCGCACTTGTCTGTGATGAAGGAAGTGAGGCAGTCCTAAAAAGAAAAAGTAGGCAATTCTAACAGAGTGGAGAAAAAAGTCCACCCTGTAGTATACGTAGTAGGCCCTCACCAGCTTCTGGATGTTGCCAAACTTCCCCCTGAAGTTGACCCACTGCAGGTCGGTCCCGTTGAATTCGGCCTCGTCCACGTTCCTGTCCACGTAGATAGGGTTGAGCCAGGCCCTGAGCGCGGATCCCCTCTCGCAGTCGTCGAACACGTCGACGAAGAGAAACTGCACCAGACCCCACTCTCCCTCCGCCCCCCAGGTGCCGTGGGACCCGTTGGCCGTGAACACTTCCGGGTGATTCCCCTCCACCAGGCTGACCTCCTGCGGATACTCCACCAGCAGCTGGCGGTGGATGGAGGGGAGGTTGTCGCCGATGTTCTCCAGAATGGGCAGCAGCTGCTCACCCTCCCTGTATTTGAACGTGTTGGTCATCTCGTCGTAAACGTACCAGGCGCCAATCCTGAAATCAATAACAGGAAACTTTTGATGTGGATGTTCTTGCTGACCCTGAAGCAGTATATCAGCAAACCTTTTTTTGTAACTTATCTGTACGTAGATGTTCTTGGTGATCATTACTCACGAATGCGCGCCAAGGTAAAGGTCCGTGGGCCTCCGGCCTCTGAACCTGATCTGGACGCCCTCCCAGTCGCTGACGTGGTTGTTGACGGTGACGACTCGGCCGAGGCAAGTGTTCTCGTCCAGGGCAATGCCCACGCAAGTGTCCTTGCCGTAGTTGTACGGGTAGAAGACGGCGTACCTCACGTCTACCGTGGAGCAGGGGTCGCCGTACTCCCTGACGTGGGTGTAGACGGGCAACTCCTCCAGCGCCACCGCTGGCTGCCCGAAGAAGAAGTCCTCGTAGCAGTGCACGCACTCGAGGTCCTCCTCCGTGTTGAGGTGGAGCTCCTCGGTGCCGTCTCCGGACACGACGGTGTCGACGGTGGGGTCGGCCTGCACCACGCCCTCATCGGCGTCGCGCACCTGCATCCGCTCCACGAAGAAGTCGACCGAGGACGGGAGGAAGACCTCCGCGGGGTGCAGCCAGAAGAGCGGAGCCCACTCCTGGGAGAGCTGCTTGGCTTCGTCGCTGATCTCGGAGGAGGAGAGCTGGATCAGGACGGCAGAAACGGCGAGAAGCAAGGATGTTGCTTTTCCCATTTTTCGACTTTCTGTGGAGGCTATGTCCTTTCTTTTCGCACTCAACTTTTTTTTGTATTAGGCATGAATGGATACACCTGTGTTTGTCTGTGTACAGGAGAGGAGGGAGAGACAGATGTTAACAACAAAAGGGGAGATCAGATCAATTATCTTGAAAGGAGAGAGAGAGGGGAGGAAGACGATAACTGCTATCTTCTCCTTAAATTTGTGGTTTTTTAAAAAAATTTCTCGCATCGTCATCTGCATCACTCTGTTGAAGGTTGAGGGCGAAATCCAGGAGGAGTGGTCCCTCATCGCTAGGGACATCTACGCCTTCTATCCGCTGCTCATCAAGTACGTCGACCTGCAGAGGACGTACTGGATCAGGTGAGTTTCTCACCGGGTGTCTCAGTTGAAGTTGTACTACTACTATTATGTAGAAAGTTGTGTGTAAATATCTTGCAGGCATAACGTGGAGGAGGCCGAGTACCTCTACAACCACGTGGGAGAGATCTTTAATCTCATGAACACCTCTGTGGTACGTGACGATGCAAAAGGAAGAAATAAATAAGTTCTTATGGCATGAATATTCCAGTACTTTCGTCGAGAGGAGCAGAACTTCGTGACCGCCAACGAGATCGACACGATGGCGCTCATCATGCCTTCGGGGAGCACCAGGTATTTACAGTAAACGTTGTGCACAATTTCCGTTCATTGCACTCGATTTCCCGTATCTTGTAAGGCGATATGTCATTTTGATTGATGTGCAGGGCGAGGGCAGCAGCCAGCTTGACTGAGAGCGAAGGAAGTGGCGGAGGAGGAGCAGGAGGAGGTGGCGGCGGCAGCGGGGGAGGAGCAGGAGGGGGTGGAGGAGGAGGAGGAGGAGGAAAGGTGGGACAAACAGTACAGACTATCCTGATAATAATAATAAGTTTTCTAATTAACTGAGAATTTCTTAATTAACTGAGCCCTGATTAACCGGGTTTGACTGTAAGTTTAGTACGCGCTGAAAATATGTACGTTTGTTATCCCGCACTTTATTTCCCTTTTTTTTGTTTCAGAAGAAGAAGGTGAAGAAGGACCGCACTCGGGACCGTGGCAAGGACGCTCAGTCGTCGCTGGTGGTTGCGGCCCTGAAGCGGCTGCTGCCGGTCGGGCTCAACCTCTTCGCCGGCAGGGAGCAGGAGCTGGTGCAGCACTGTAAGGACAGGTTCCTCATGGTGAGAAAAGTGAAAAAGAAAAAAAATAGCACTACTGTTGTTTCCCAATATTCAAAAAAGAAAAATAAAATAATAAGAAAGTACAGTATTTGTTTTCCCACTTCTTGAGTCTTGAGAACTTTTTTTAATAGTGCATATGGATTTTTTTTATTGCTAATAGTGCTGGTATTGTTTTCCCCACATTTCTGGATTTTTTCATGGTCCATCATTTTTTCTTTCTTTCCACATTTCATTTCAGCAAAAGATGATGGAGGACGACATCTCGGACTTCGTTCGCAACCAGCTGACCCTGGCCATCGAGCTGGACCCTTCGGACGCTCTGAGCTGGCAGCACCACCTCTACTCCACCCTCGGGTCCAAGAAGACAGTTTCGGCTTCGGAAATGAAGCCGGAGGCGCTCGATCTGCTCATCAGGAGGATCGTCGCCATGGGGAAGGTCCTCTACGGACTCCACATGGTCAGAAGTGGCACAGCTCGTATTTATCATTTACATTGTTTTGATTGTTAATGTTTTTGGGTCCCTCTTGGTTAAGATTGACCATCCAGTTGTTGATCCGAGCAAAGCCTTCCCCAAAGTGGTCTCCATCCAGAGAAAGAGAGCCGTCATCGCTTGCTTCAGACAGGCAAGTACATCTTGCTTTCCTAAAATGCTTTTTTTCCCCCAAAAAATGTGCACTTTTATTCGCAGACGTCCCTCCACTCTTTGCCTAGACACGCCGCCATTAACCTGTTCCTGCGGACCTACAGGGAGCTCTGGCTGGACGATGAGAACAGCGGACAGGAGGTCTTGGTGGACCATCTCACAGTGAGAAAGCGAATTCAAAAAATGAAACAATTAAAGTGGGTGTTTCAAACAATTTTCTTTTCCCTTTAGCAAACGTTCGAGGAGTCCGAGATGAAAAAGGAGGACGAGGACGAGGAGTCGACGGAGGCCGACCAGCTGACGCAGCTGATCCACACCTTCTGCCAGGGGGCCATCATGGAGAGGACGGGGGACGCAGGAGACGACGAGCTCTACATGTCGTACGCGGACATCATGGCCAAGTGAGGAGATCGGGAAAAAGAAATTTTAAACGACACTTGGTTTCGCAAATAAATGCGGGCAAATTATTACTTTCTTTCAGGTCTTGCGGGGAGGAGGAGGAAGAGGGCGGCGACGACGACGAGGAGCCGCCTTCGCTGCAGGAGCAGGAAATAGAGAAGATGAGGCTGCTCTTCAACCAGGGCAGACTCGCCTCCAGGTGACCATTGTGTGCTTAATTCACCTTATTAAATGTTGCATCCCTGTCACCAAATGTAGGTACTACTACCCTTGTTTTACTGCTTTTCTTTCTCAGAGGCGCCGCCGAGATGGTCCTGAACCAGATCTCCGCGTGCAAGGGCGAGGCGGGCGACATGATGGAGAACACGCTCAAGCTGGGCATCGCC
>JAAUYM010036276.1_pt1 | contig 11084 bp, 9 predicted proteins | sample 7278001 | NCBI WGS metagenome assembly JAAUYM01 (sample SAMN14350224, study PRJNA611818) | marine sediment metagenome | isolation source: surface marine sediment (1.8m) | place: French Polynesia: Moorea | collected 2018-08
ACAATCTGCGCCAATGACCCCGCACCAGCGATACCCATTACCGGACGAGCCGATATCAGATTGGTAAAATAAAGTGATGGAATGGAATGCTCCTTGGCTTTCTGCACCACAGGCGTGGTACCAATAGCCAAGTCAGGCTCAAAGGCTTCTACTGCAGCCAGGTCATCTTCCAGCGATGCGCGATAACGAACCTCAACACCCTTCGATTCAAGCCATTCGCGATCTTGTTGTGACCACACCGTTTGTGGACAGGCAGTACCGACGTAGCGAAGATCTGCGCCACTTTCAATTAATAGCCGGCCAATGAGTAACTCCGACCCTTCATAACCGGACAATGTAATTCGACCTTTAATAGGATTATCGCGCAGCGCCTGTTTTATTGAAGGCAACAATTTGTCGAGTGCTGCCCCGATACGATCAGGTTTCACACCGCAGGCCGTGCCAATTCGTTTCATCCATGCAGCGGTGCCTTCATAACCCACTGGTGCTGATCCAACACAGGGACGACCCGCCGCCTCTAACTCTCGAATAGATGCGGTATAAAAAGGATGTAAGGCTGCAGCAGCACTACAGTCGAGCGCGCCGTAAAGCTCTCGCCACTCACGCGTCGGCACAACCGGCCCGGCAGCAAGACCCAATGGTTGCAACATGCGACCGATACCAATTGCATCGACCGGAAAAATTTCGCCGATCAGGGTTACTGTCGGCTGTGTTGCACGACCCGATGCTGGTTCGGCTACCGGCCCCGCTTCAGCCTCCGTTCGCGCGTATTTCAACATGGCACCGGCAAGTACATCTTTGGCCTCTGCATGTGTTGGCACGCCGAAACCAGGCACATCGATACCGATAATACGAACGCCATCAATTTCCCTGGGCAACAAGTCCAGTGGCACGCCAGATGCGGTGGGAACGCAAAGGTTGATCACTACCACCGCGTCATATTTTTCGGGATCTGCCAACTGATGTACCGACTCACGGATATCCTCGAAGAGCTTGCCGGTGACCAACGTTTCTGAATCGAAAGGTACGTAACCGACGGTGCGTCGTGCTCCGTAAAAATGTGAGGTGAAGGTCAAACCATAAACACAACAGGCGGAACCACTGAGTACAGTCGCGGTTCGCTTCATTCGCAGACCGACGCGAAGCGAACCAAAAGCGGGGCACATGCTTTGCGGTTGATCATGAGGTCCGCGAGGGTAATCCTGCTGCAATTGATCGAGCACTTCTGACTTGCCGGCCTGTCTGGCGGCTTCCTGCATTTTTTCGCGACCACCATGACAACCGTCTGTTGCCGGCGCAGTGCGCCCAATTCGATTAACATCGATTTCAGGCATCGAAGGTTTGGCTAGTTTGTCTGTTGTCTCAGACAAGGTCGTAGATGACCTCCAACGACGGCTTGACTTTTGACTTCGATCCACACATATCTTCGATGCTGGCGGATTCCAGAACATAATCACGACCCACCTCTTCATCATTGAAAAGTTCGAGCAGGGCGTCGTGGGTTAATGGCTCAGGGCGATGGGGTGGTGCTGAAGCGACGTTTTCAGCCAGGCTGGCAAATAAAGAACCCCACTGGCCGTCGGGATAACCAACGATTTCGTAGTTGGCACTTTTACGACGGATATCCTCATTGGCCGGAATTGCCGCCAGCTCGGGAATGCCTACCGCCTCGCAAAAAGCGCGCGCTTCACCGGTACCATCGTCTTTGTTGGTGACCATACCGGCAACGCCAACGTTGCCACCCAGCTTGCGAAAATACTCCACTGCCGAACAGACGTTATTGGCGACATACAGTGACTGCAAATCGTTTGATGCCACCACGATGACTTTCTGACACATGTCTCGAGCAATCGGTAACCCAAAACCACCGCAAACCACGTCACCGAGAAAATCCAGCAGGACGTAATCGAAATCCCAATCGTGAAAACCGAGTTTTTCGAGGGTCTCGAAGCCATGAATAATGCCGCGACCGCCACAACCTCGACCAACCTCAGGGCCACCCAATTCCATGGCGTAAACGCCATCACGCTTGAAACAAACGTCGCCGATCGCAAGCTCCTCACCCGCTTCCTTTTTTTGCGATGAGGTTTGAATAATGGTTGGCGTGGCGCGTCCACCAAACAGTAGCGAGGTTGTATCGCTTTTCGGATCGCAGCCAATTAGCAGCACTTTCTTGCCCTGTTGGGCCATCATGTAAGACAGGTTGGCCAGGGTGAAACTTTTTCCAATGCCGCCCTTGCCATAAATTGCGATGATTTGCGTCTTCGACGCCGCGGCTGATTGCTTCATGCCGCTATCATCGATGTCAATACTCACCGAGGAGCGGCTTGCTTGCTGGGCGTCCGGGGACACTATGCCCACACTCTTGTCATTCATTATTTCAGTGCCTCCAATCGATGATCATCTTCAGACATTCGGCATCGCTGAATGCTGTTTCATAAGCTTCCCCGGCATTGGACAAACAGGAGCGATGCGTAATCAGCCCGTCCAGGTTCAATTTATTTGCTTGCAGCAGCGCCATTACCGCAGCCAGATCGGCAGGCTGCCATTCAGCGGACACCAGAATTCGTGCTTCACGCATGAACGCCGCTGGAAATTGGAAATGCAGGCTTTGATCGTAAAATCCGGCGAGCACAACGCTGCCACCCCGGGCCAGCCTGCCTATCAGGGAATCGAGCACGCCGTGGTCTCCACTGACATCGCAAATCAGACGATAGTCGCGACGCTCGTCTGCTTCGGGATCGACTAACTGGTAACCAAATTCACCCTGTCGTCTTTCCGCATTGCGCTCCCAGACAGTTGGTCGTTCACCGCCGAGCGCGACCACCAGCCTGGCAATCAATCGACCCAGCACGCCATGGCCGACTATCAAATCAGGCAATTGACCGGGAATTAACTGCAGTGCATGGTAAGCGGTCGCAGACAGAGCCATTAATGTACCCTCTGCGCCTAATTCCTCATCGAGCTTGACCATTCGAACTGAGGGAACCACCAGGTGGGAAGCGGCTCCGCCAAACAATCCTCGAACTTCGGTGAAACACTGGGCACCCGGCACGAAGACCCGATCTCCGACCTTGAACTGAGAATCGGCGCCGGCTTCAACAACTCGTGCAACCGACTCATATCCAGGAACCAGTGGATAACCCATACCGGGAAAGTCCGGCATGCGCCCGGTCCACAGCAAACGCTCGGTGCCAGTGCTAATGCCACTCCATTCGGTTTCTACGAGGCAATCATCCGGACCCAGGGGCTTTAGCCCAACTCGCTGAACAGCCAGCTTGCCAGGTTCGCGAAACACCACCGCTGTCGTTTTGTCGGTCAAAACGGCTAGCCCTCCTATCAAAAATGCGTTCGCAATAGCCATTACAAACGCCACTAAGCCTTGGTGTCAGTTTAAATTAACTATGCTTATTGTCAACATTTTTATACACTTTGGGCTCTGCCATAACTACCGATAAATACTGCATAATCAGATGGATCACATCGCACACCCGGAATCAATGAATCAGCCGCTGGAACGCGAGAAAAACCCGGTTTTCGACAGCAAGGTTGAGCCAGGGGGTTATCTCTGGTGGTATCTGGACGGCATCAGCGACGACGAAAAACACGCCATTACGATCATTGTTTTTGTGGGCAGCGTTTTTTCACCCTATTACCGTCATGCCCGAAAAAAAGGTCAGGCCGATGCGCACAATTACTGTGCGTTCAACGTGGCGCTTTACGGTCGTCCTGGAAAACGCTGGTGCATGACCGAGCGAGGCAGTAGAGCCCTGCAACGAGATCGCTCGTTTATTCAGATAGGGCCAAGCACAATGCGCTGGACAGGAGAGGCAGTCGAGTTGGATCTCAACGAAATTTCGGTACCGTGGCCGGCAAGAATTCGTGGCCGTGTCAGGTTAACCCCAAAAAACAGCAACCCGTTTACTTTTTGCCTTGACGCGGCTCAACGTCACTTTTGGCAACCCGTTTTCCCGGAGGCCGAAATCGAAGTGCAGCTGCAGAATCCAAATTTGAGTTGGCGGGGTTCTGCTTATCTGGATACGAATACCGGTAGTGTGCCGCTGGAAAACGATTTTATCGACTGGAACTGGAGCCGCCTGCACATGGCTGATGGCGGTTCTCGAATTCTCTACGATCGTCGGCTGGTTTCAGGAGACAGACACTGCCTGACAGTAGAGTTCGATCGGCACGGGAAGTTGACCGAGTTTCCACCAGATCCCGAAATTGCATTACCCAAAACACACATCTGGCGGATTCCAAGAGCCAGCAGAGGGCATTTAAACAAGAACGCGAAAAAGGCTATCGAAACACTGGAGGATACGCCTTTTTACGCACGATCACTGGTCAACATGGAACACCACGGTGAAGCGGTGACCGCGGTGCACGAAAGCCTGTCGATGAGCCGCTTTAATCAGGATTGGGTACACCTGCTGTTGCCGTTCAGAATGCCGAGGCTGGCGCGTTAATCGAGCTCTGCGTCGAGAGGATCAGGCATCGTCTTCGTCAGTTTTAGCCTTTATGGCCTCTTCTAACTGTTTCTGCTTTTTAAGTTCGTCCTCACGACGTAAGCGCTCAACACTTCGCAACTGATACCAACCGAAAGCAAGGACAATGCCGAATACGCCAATAATTTTAAGCAGGTAAAGCGATTGTTCTGGCATTAATGGACAATCGCGCGAGGATTTTTAGACAGGATTAAGGAAACTACCTGTTCAGGAGGCACTGCCGCGTTTTATCGCAGGCACCAAACCATTCGACTCTTCATCGCGCCGATGCAACTCCTCGAATATCTCGAGTACGCGAACAACGCTATTGCTTCGACAATCGCCCTCCAACTGTCCCAAAGCTCCGGATACCATGCCTTCGCGAGCGGCATCAATCAGAAACTGGGTTTCGGGCAACGCGGGATGATCGAGATGCGGCGCCGTCATCAGGAAAATGCGCGGAATCCCCAGCGCCAGACGCAACTTACGACTACCGGGAACCACGGCACGGCTGCTGATCGAGTCGCAACCCTGCTTGCTGATGACATCACCGATTCCCGAATAAAATTTCCGGGCCGCGTACATTGCAGGACGACAACCACTCGGCAGCCTGGACAGGCCACTATCGGCTCGCTGATACAAATCAGCGGCGACCTGTAACAGACGATAGATGACTTCGCCAAGCGCTTCACTATGTTGCGGCTGACGAATCAGTGCATCATTGTCGAGACCAACCTCATGCAACCATGATTCGGGTAGGTAGACGCGGCCCAGTGAGGCATCCTCACCCACATCGCGTGCGATATTGGTCAGTTGCATGGCAACTCCGAGATCGGCAGCCCTCGCCAACATCTGGTCATCGCGCACACCCATGAGCAGTGCCATCATCACGCCAACCGAACCCGCCACTCTCGCGCCATAAGCCAGCACATCGGAAATATCAGCATAGTGGCGCCCGTCAGCGTCCCAGCGAAAACCTTCCAGCAGCGCGTGCAACAATCCTTTTGGCAAATGGTGCTGTCGCACCACACGCGCCAGCGCTCGATCACACATATGATCCTGTGGAAAGCCGCGGTATATGGAGTCGAGCCGATCGTACAACTCTTCGAGTGCCGCGTCGGTGTCTCCTGGACCGTCAATTAAATCGTCAGCTACCCGGCAAAAGGCATAAAGTGCGGAAGCCGGTTCGCGATATTTTACCGGCAACAAAAAAGCTGCCGCGTGAAACGAACGCGATCCATTCTTGAGTTGATTGCGACAATGAGCCGCTTGCTCTGCAAATCTGTAATTAACTGAACCGTCTAACATTTGGAATCACCGAGTCAAGAACTTTGGCGGATGACAATACGCCGGGAATACCAGCACCGGGATGAGTCCCGGCACCAACAAAAAAGAGGCTTTCAATGTCTTCGCATCGATTATGCGGACGAAAAAATGCGCTTTGCGTCAGCAATGGCTGAAAACTGAATCCCGAGCCTTTGTAGGCACAGAGGTCGCGTTGGAAATCGATAGGTGTGGTTATCCGGGAGCTCACGATGGAATCGCGTAAGCCGGGCAACATGGCTTTTTCAAGCGCCTTTTCGATTGCTGCGCGATAGTCCTCTGCTCTTTCAGACCAGTCGACATCGGCCTCGAGATTTGGCACCGGTGCCAATGCGTAAAATGTGTCGCAGCCGTCCGGCGCAAGCGTTGGATCTGTTGCAGTCGGCCGATGAATGTACAAACTAAAATCGTCTGCGAGCTGCTTTTTGTTGAAGATATCGTCGAGCAGACCACGATAACGGGGCCCTAACAGAATAGTGTGGTGAGCAACCTCTTCATAGCGCCGATTGGTACCAAAATACCAGAGGAATAATCCGTTCGACATTTTTGCGCGGCTTACCTTTCGATTGGTCCAGTTCTTGCGAGCGGACTCTTCGATGAGGTGCCGGTAAGTCCACGCTGAGTCGGCATTGGAGACAACGATATCGGCCGGCAAATACTCTCCTGACTTCAATTGAGTGCCGACTGCTCGACCATTCTTTACTTCAATTTTTTCAACTTCGCAGTTCAGCCTGATGTCGGCACCCTGCGATCGCGCCAGCGCCGCCATGCCCTCGACAATCTTGCCAGTACCGCCAATCGCTGAATAAACCCCGTGCTTTTGTTCGAGGAAGGAAATCAGCGAGTAAATGGAAGTGGTGGCAAATGGATTACCACCAATTAACAGCGGGTGAAAACTGAGAACGATGCGCAAACGTTCGTCACGCACGTACTGGCTTACCATCCGGTAAACGGATTGGTAACTTTTCAGTTTGAGCATTTCGGGAACGATACGCAGCATGTCCGACCAGTTATCAAAAGGGACATGGCCTAGCTCTTCAAATCCCACCCGGTAAATCGCCTCACTGGCCTCCAGGTATCGCTCGTAACCGGCAACGTCCTGTGGCGAGAAGCGGGCTATTTCGCCAAGTGTCTCCTCAAGGTCGCCGCTGTAGTCGAAAGTTTCACCGTCATCAAACTGGATCCGGTAAAACGGGGACATCAGCTTTAGTTCAACATCGTCGGCCAGCTTGCGACCGCACAGTTCCCAGAGTTCTTCCAGTAAAAAAGGTGCTGTGATAATCGTCGGCCCAGCATCGAAAACAAAGCCGTTGTCACGATGAACGCGGGCCCTGCCGCCAAGGCTGTCAAGCTTTTCCAGCACGCGGACCCGGTAACCTTTCGCCCCCAGTCGAATGGCTGCTGCCAATCCGCCAAGCCCGCTACCGATGACGGTAGCAGTCGGGGCTGATTCAAGCCGCTTGTCTAATCCAGCAATGGGTGGCTCTAATGTCACTTTTTATTGTCAAATATAATTGTCTAATTATTTTGACATTTATTCCAAGCATTGTCCACATGAAGTGGTACCCGGTACCCCTGACAAACTAGAGCTCGATAGAAACCTCTACAGCGAGCGCTTGCAGTAATGGCGCTACTCTTGATGGCTGCTCTTCATGCCCGAGGTGCCCGAGGCCAGGCAACCGATGCACTCGCGCCCGCGGCACGCGATCGGCCAACATCTGGGCCTGAACTGCTGGCACCGCACGATCACCTTCACAGGCAACCAACTCAAGCGGCACGGCCAATCCCGGTAAACGGCGGGATAATCCGGCAAGATCCCAGTTTGCCATCATGCCGAGTGCCGCACCGATGTGCCCCGGCGACTGCAGTAGGGATACGTATTCATCGACCTGTAGCTGGCTGGGTGATGAACCGACCTGCGAAATAAGACGCTCAACCGCCCGCCGATTAGCCAGCCGCCGGGAGACTAGCTGTGGCACCAGCGGGGCCGCGGAGAGCAATCTGGCAAGAGATCCAAACACCGGATTAGCGGCGCCCTGAAACGGCATGAATGCACCGTTCAAGCTAACAATCGCACGAGGGTGAAAAACTTCATCCAGCGCCATCTGCGCCAACAAAGCCGCACCTGCGGAGTGGCCAATCGCAAAAACCGCAGAGACATCGGCTGCTCGCAACAATCCGCCGAGGGCATCACTGATGTTTTCAATGGTCAGCCGACGTCCTCTGGGTGCCTTGCTTCGGCCGTGGCCGGGCAAATCCGGCATCAATAAACGACAGCTTCCTGACAGCTCCGGTAGCAGCGCTCTCCAGGTGTGCGCTGAAGATCCGGTGCCGTGTAACAACAGAATATCTGGACCCTGACCGCATTCGTATAATTGCCACTGGAATCCATCAACCTGCAATTGCCGTTCAATCAACCGGGTAGATTGAGGGTCGCTGTCTTCAGTTTGTTGTGGCATTACTCTGCGCACCGATAATGCTCGATAACACACTGGCATCAGCATGCGGCAATGGCAGGTAGTTTCCTCCCATCGACTCTGCCAGTTCGGCACCATGAGCATGTGGCCGTACTGAGGTATCGACAACCATGCAGCGGGCGCCAAGGTGGCGCAACATGGCCGCACAGTGTTTGGCATCCTCAAATGCCGCCTGTCGACCGGTCTGTCCATCGAGACAAACATTGGCACGGCCGTCGGTGAGCACGACAACGGTTGGCGTACCGCCGCGCCGTTTAACCCCGTCGGTTAATTCGATGGCAGCTTGCAGTCCGGCGGCGAGCGGAGTACCACCACCACCCGGTAACGCCGTGAGACCCCGTTTCGCTCGCACCAGTGATCTGGTCGGCGGCAGCAACATCTCCGCCTCGCTACCACGGAAAGCAATCAGCGCGACCCGATCGCGTCGCACGTAACAGTCTGCAAGTAGGAGTTCGACTGCGCCCTTGGCCTCCGCAAGGCGATGTAATGCAGCAGAGCCAGACGCGTCAACAACGAAAATCACTGTGGACTCACTGCGTTGTTTGTAGCGTTTGATCCTGAAATCACTGGACTCGACCAAAACCCCGGGGCGTTGTGTCGATACTGTATCGGAACCCCGTCGTAGGCGCTGCCATGGAGCAGCGCTACGCAGGGTTGCCAACAGATCAAGCCTGCCCTGCTGACGGGGATTGCCAGGCAGGCTACCAACTGGACGCCCGCGTAATCCCGAATAACGCAGGGCTCCGGATTTACCGAGACCGCCCGACTGTCGTCGCTTCACCTGGGCCCTACCCAATGCAGCCAGCAAACCCGGCGGCAGCAATGCTGCGGCGGCATCGACAACACTGTCATCCAGCGGATTGAGTTGCTCTGCTTTGTCGTCGTCATCGCCACTGTCAGCCGGCGGTGGCGGCTGCTCGTCTTGCGGTTGTGGTTCAGGGTCGTCCTGGGGTTGCGGCTCGACAAAACTCAACGGTGATCTGGGCATCAATACCAGGCGAACCGCCAGCGCGAGGTCTTCAGCTTCGACTCGCGAGCGACCGACGAGAGCTGCGTTAATTCGGGCGACACGTAATGCGTTACACACCGGCCGCATGGAATCGATTGCCAGCGCCGCCGCAGCGGCACACAATTGTTGCTCGGCCTCAGCATCAATCTCTACACTGCGCCAGTGCTCGCGGGCATATTCAATGTCATCGGAGGAATAATCATCCGCATCCAGATCAGCAATACCGAGCGGACGCAGGTCAAACACGAAAGCCATGCGGTCCAACAGGGCGGGCGCAACATCGTCATCCTCTTCTAGACCTTCATCGAGCGCGACCACTGCAATTCGGGATTCACTGCGCCTTGAGAATCCATCACGCTCGACAGCCACTTCGCCCTGATCAATCGCCGAGCAAACTTGCGCAACGACCGAGCGATCAGTGCGTTCAGCCATCGAAAGGAGCAACAGACCACCATCACTCTCGGCAAGCAACCCGCGGGAAAAAACCGGTTCGCCACTGTGTAGAGTCGCTATCAGGTCGAGACCGCCGAGTAGTCGGCTCTCGCTGACATGCAGAGGCAACTTGTTCCAGGGTCGGCCCTCGCCAATCCATCCATGCAGGGACTCTAACCAACTGTCGCGCACGGGCCCGGGAAAGGCTTTCACAATGACGCCGCCCAGACTCTCTGGGGCTACCGCCAGGATCGCAGCCCCGGTGGTTGCGTCCTGCCACAGCGACTCATCCTCTGAAATCAAGTCTGACCCCCAAACACCTCCTCGACAGCACGTTCAACGCGGGTTGCCGACGCGGTCTCGTCAAGCGGATCCCGGCGCAGACGGTGGCAGAGAGACAGAGGCGCAACCGCCTTCAGTTCTGCTGCAGTGACTTCTGTTTTGCCCTCCAGCGCAGCAAGCGCCCGGGATGCTCGAATAAGAGTCAGTTCGCCGCGCAGGCCATCGGTACCCAGGCGCAGACAGAGAGCGGCAGCGAGCTCAACAACTTCGGCTGGCATTTCGATATCGCCCAGTTTTTCGCGAGCCTGCAAAACACGCTTGCGCGTTTGACCGTCCTTGCGGCGCCACTTCTTGCTAAAGGCCTCCGGATCACTTTCAAAAGCGTCGCGTTGACGCACGATATCAACTCGTTGTTTCAGGTCTTTGGGCGTGCTTACTTCAACCGATAAGCCAAAGCGATCCAACAGCTGGGGGCGCAACTCACCCTCTTCCGGGTTACCGCTGCCGACGAGTACAAAGCTGGCTGGATGACGGACACTGAGGCCTTCTCGCTCCACCAGATTTTCACCCGAAGCGGCAACGTCCAGCAGCGCATCAACGAGATGATCTTCAAGCAAGTTCACCTCGTCGATATACAGAAATCCTCGATGCGCCTTTGCCAGCAAACCCGGTTCAAAGGACTTTTCGCCCGCACGCAGTGCACGCTCAAGGTCGAGGGCACCGATGACGCGGTCTTCAGTCGCACCCAGCGGCAAATCAACCACCGGAATACCGATAGAGCGCGACTTGATTTTGCTGTCCTGCTTTCCATTACAAATGTCACAGAGGCCTTCAAGCTGCCCCTCAGGATCACAGTTATAGGCACATCCGGTGACTACTGATATTTTGGGTAGCAGCGATGCGAGAGCGCGAATCGCAGTCGATTTTCCGGTACCCCTGTCACCAAAAACGAGCACACCCCCAACGCTGTGGTCGACCGCCGCAATTAGCAGCGCTCGTTTCATATCATCCTGACCAACGATGGCAGAAAACGGAAATATAGGTTTCATAATCTAGATGTTTGTTGCGATGTAAGTC
>JAAUYM010087205.1_pt1 | contig 11081 bp, 14 predicted proteins | sample 7278001 | NCBI WGS metagenome assembly JAAUYM01 (sample SAMN14350224, study PRJNA611818) | marine sediment metagenome | isolation source: surface marine sediment (1.8m) | place: French Polynesia: Moorea | collected 2018-08
GATAAAGGGAAGAGGAGGGGGGGCAGCACAACAGCTCTTGATTACTACTTTCTTGTTTCTTCTCTTCTCTTGAGCAAGCCTCTTCTACGTTTTTTGCCAGTCAGTTGGGAATACCGGCCCTGCTACTTGTACTCCAGCTTCTGCTTGTGGTAGAAGAGCAGGTAGCCCTCGCTGTCCAGCACCTCCTGGATGGTGGTCGGCGCCACCTGGTGGTCGTTGCACCTGAACCACCGGTCCCTGTGCTGCCGGACGTAGGAGGTGTAGTGGCCGGCCTCGATGTTGCCAATGTGGTTGATCACCGCGAACAGCGTGTACATGTTGTTGCGGACGGGACTCTCATAGGTGCCTGAAGACACACGACACACACGAAGAAAAGATAATTCGCCTGGCCAAGGGTACCATTAAAAACACATTCAAAACGCATCCAAAAATTGTACTTCGGCTAACAGTTTTAGCTCCAAGGTAGGTAGCCAAAAATGATGAAGAAGAAGAACAACTCCTTGCAGACTATGACACGTCTCTTGTCCGCTTCGTCAAAACTCACCCTCTCCCTCGTCGTCGTCGGCTCCGCTCTTATTGTTCCGAATGTGCGAGACGAAGGGGGACATGTCCAGGAACTCGGGAAAGGCAATCCTGGTCGAGATCTTCTTGTGGAACCGCGAGGAGTGCTCGAACCGCTTCAAGTGGAAGCTGGCCACCAGCGGAAGCTTTTTCATCGTCAACTGCTTCGTCGACTCCTGCAGGAGGAGGGAGAGAAAGAGTTCGGTTTAAAACCCGGGGGAGGAAGCATGGCTGTTAATCGTCCTTACCTGGTACGACTTGCATATGGAGCACTTGATCTTGGCGGTCGAGCCCAGGTGCTCCGGCTTGGTGAACCTCTCCAGGCAGTTCTGCAGCGAAATGGGCTGCCCCATCGCCGCGGCGGCGGCTGCCGCGACCGCGCCGCCCGCCGCGCTCCCCAGCTTGGTCCCCGGTAGCACCGTCGGGAGGTCCAGGGAGATGTCCCAGAAGGGATCGATGGTCGTGGAGACGTTTTTGCAGTTCTGCCCGTCACACGTAAAGTGAAATTTGTTGGAAAGCACAAGTCGGCAAAAGAGAAAAAAAAAACCAACCTGACAGACTACGTCCGACTGGAGCTTGCCCGTGAAGACGGTGTCCACGATGCAGTCGCAGTTGGCCAGGTTCACCTCGGTCCGGTGAATGAGGTGTCTGGAACAAGTACACGTAATGTTTGAATCAGATTAGGGTCAGTAAACTGTAATGTTATAGTTCTGAATTGGTGCGCCAATTGTTTTTATCTGGCGGAAGTGGCACACAAGCCGAAAGAAGCTTGGGACCCCCCCACCAACCTATACAGCAGGTCCAACGTGGCTATGAAGAACTCGTGCGCGTCCTGCTGCTCGTAGCCGGCCAGGTGGTGCGCATGCGTCCACGTCATGTGCAGCAGGACGTGGGGAACCAGGGGGGTCTTGGCGCCAGAATAAAACTCCTGGCGAATGAGATGATGTTAAATCAAGTCCTTTGGCAATTTTTTTTGCAACAATCACAGATTTTTTTCCTTGCCTGGAAGAGCCTCGACATCTCACAAACAATGCACTGTTCCGGCCCGTCCTCCAGCATGCATATGTGCCTGAAAAAAAAAAGATCTTTCGAATTATGCCCATCACCCGTTTTGAGGAGAATTGTGCGTCATGACGTGCCTGTCAGAGAGAAAATAGTCCCTGAGCAGCGGGGTGTGGATGAGCGACTGGACGATGCAGCTCATGAAGCAGGTGTTGCCTAGGTTGACGAGGCCGCGGAGGCCAATGGTGGAGGCGGCGGAGCCCAGGCTCTTCCTCTTCCGGTGCCTTCGTAACAGGGCCATCTGAAAACATAAAAAAATGAAAGTAAAAATAAGACATGGCCTTTCCCAAATGGAAGCAGACGAATTGAAGAAACATTATTGACCTCCTCCTGCGAGGGCCTCCACGCGATGGGCGGCGTCGAGCCCAGCCCGAGCGACTTGGAGGCCCTCCTGATGCACTGCTCGGCCACCGAGTCTAACTCGGGGTCGTAGACGAAGTCGCCGCAGGAGGAGCAGTGGATGTTGCCCAGGGAGGACTCGGCCGACAGAACGTGCGATCTGACACAAGTTGAAGTAAAATTACCATCATTTTAAAAAATCCCTTTTTTTTCCTTTCTTTTCCAGTGCTATACTTTTCTTTGTGTCGGTGTCGCTGCCAGTGATCTGGGAAGCACGCAAAGTGTATGCAGTGTAGGCAGACGTGGATGCGTCCGTCGTATGCGCCGCAGGAGTGGCACGCCAGCGCCTGCGCGCGGTTGGCGCGCCCCGCAGGGGACGCAGGCGCCAGCAGGTTGCGCAGCAGGTTGGAGTAGAAGGCGGCGCAACCGGACCTCTCCTTGCCCGGCGACGTGGGCGCCGGCGGCGGCGGCGGCGGCGGCGGCCCCGGCGCCGCGACGCCCAGCGACGCCTTGAACGCCTGCAGGTGGACGCAGCTGCCCAGGGGCGGCGGCGGCGGCGCGGGGGGCGCGCCGCTCATGGTGGCGCCGGCGTGGGCGTGGGCGGCCGAGGGCGCGATGGCGTTGAGGGGGGACACGGTACTAGTAGACTGGCTCTAGGGTTTTTTTTCTCGCAGCTCGCTGGTTTTTTTTTGGAGGGGGTGCTGCTGCTGCTGTTCCTTCTTTATTTCACCGGTCTCCAAAAGGGAGAAGAAAGGAGAGAAAGGGGCCGGGGAAGGGGAGGGGAGGGGAAGGGAAGGGAAGGGAGAGGGAGAGAAGAGAAAGAGACCCAGAGAGAAAGGGAAGGAAGAAAGAAACAGACCGGTGAATGGAAAGGGGAATAGAAGCAGAGAAAAAATTTAATCTTTTAAAATTCAATTTGGCGGGCTGTAGAACAATTTTATTTCCCAAATAGGAAAAAAGTAGTAATATCTGGCAGCAGGTTAGTCAAGTTTTTTTTATACGTTCAGACGTAGCTTGGTCGCCGTGATATGCGTCGAGCATTTTTTTGGCCTCTGATGCCCTTAAAGAAACTACAGCTGATGTTTGCAAGCGGCGAGAGAAGGAGCAAAGCAAGGAGGAGACCGTCTAAGCCCCAGAGACACACACCAGAGACAGTTGCCTACATCTCTTTATTGAACAGCAGTCTGCCGTCTGCACTCTCTCCTCTCTTTCTCCAGCTCTTTCCTGCCCTCAACCTGAGCTGAGCCTCCCTCCTCTTCCTCGGCTTTTATGCAGACTCATCGTGCCGGAATAGGGATAAGGCGGATCTATCTTTTGTTGGCCGTCGAGGCAGGTCAGGATCATTTGAGTGCTTCTTTTTGTGAAAAAAGGTGGTGTTTGTTAGACGTGTCTGCATGGATGCCAGGTAGTTTTTAAAAACGCGTTTAGATGCAACTAAGTTTTCCGAGTTCGGGTCCGTTTGCCGATCCCTATCCCTAGCCTGCAGGAAAATAATCACAAACAAACAACGATTGTCGAGGTCAAATTTTTACCAGAAAAAAAACCTTTTCTTGTGGCTAGAGCGATGTCCACTCCTGCGTCCACCCCCGCGGCGCCCCCGCTGGCCGACCCCGTGAGGGAGAAGGCGCTGGCGGACTACAAGAAGAAGCTGCTGGAGCACAAGGAGATTGACGCCAGGCTGAAGACCATGCGGGACGAGCTCAAGTCGCTGACCAAGCAGTACGACAAGTCGGAGAACGACCTGAAGGCCCTGCAGAGCGTCGGACAGATCGTGGGGGAGGTGCTCAGGCAGCTCACGGAGGACAAGTTCATCGTCAAGGCCACCAACGGGCCGAGGTGGGGGGGAAGGGGAGGGTGGCTGATGCTTGGTGGCTTAGGTCAGCGTTGCCAACTGCCATTTTTCGTCTTTCCAGGTACGTGGTCGGCTGCCGCCGCCAGTTGGACAAGAACAAGTTAAAGCCGAGCACCCGCGTGGCCCTGGACATGACCACCCTGACCATCATGCGTTACCTGCCCAGGGAGGTGGACCCGCTCGTCTACAACATGTCCCACGAGGACCCAGGGGACGTCACCTACTCGGAGATCGGAGGACTCTCGGAACAGGTCAGGGATGAGGGGAACCCAAGAGGAGGTGGGGTTTTTTTACTTCCTCTTCCTCTTTTTGTTTTACCTTGATCAGATCAGGGAGCTCCGCGAGGTCATCGAGCTCCCCCTGCTGAACCCGGAGCTCTTCCAGCGCGTGGGCATCACTCCCCCGAAGGGGTGCCTTCTGTACGGCCCACCAGGCACCGGGAAGACCCTCCTGGCCAGGGCAGTGGCCAGCCAGCTGGATGCCAACTTCCTCAAGGTGGTCTCCTCCGCCATCGTGGACAAGTACATCGGGGAGTCGGCCAGGCTCATCAGGGAGATGTTCAACTACGCCCGCGATCACCAGCCCTGCATCATCTTCATGGACGAGATCGACGCCATCGGCGGAAGGAGGTTCTCAGAGGGAACTTCGGCAGACAGGTAAAGAAGTCGTCCAGAATTGAATCGCCTTCGAGTTTCTGATCGTGATTATCTCGGTCCTCCAGAGAGATTCAGAGGACGCTGATGGAGCTCCTGAACCAGATGGACGGCTTCGACGTCCTCGGGAAGGTGAAGATGATTATGGCGACCAACCGCCCGGACACCCTGGACCCCGCGCTCCTCAGGCCAGGGCGCCTGGACAGGAAGATCGAGATCCCCCTGCCCAACGACCAGGCCAGGCTAGAGGTGCTCAAGATCCACGCCTCCGGGATCACCAAGCACGGCGAAATCGACTACGAGGCGGTGGTTAAGCTCTCCGACGGGTTCAATGGGGCGGACCTCAGGAACGTCTGCACCGAGGCCGGTCTATTCGCCATCAGGTACAGTATCTATAGAGGGTTTTTTATGTTCTTAGTGTGTCCTTCAGCCTGCTCGTTCCTTGTTCCCGCAGGGCAGAGAGGGAGTACGTGATGGACGAGGACTTCATGAAAGCTGTGAGGAAGGTGGCGGAGAACAAGAAGTTGGAGACCAAGCTGGACTACAAGCCTGTTTAGAGAGAAGCCAGAACTTGTTTTTTGTATTTTTTTTTTTTTTTTGAAATTAAATCAGTGCTTCAGGCGTTACCATTTAAGTCCATAAATCTGCTTATTAGCCACCTGTACTACGTACAATTTTGACTACGCATAGTACTGTATCTAACGTACAGTGCATAGAGAACAAAAATGAGGTAAACTTGGGTGTGTGAATGGGTATGTTTGGCCTTTTCTTGATGAGAGGAACATTGCTGCGGCATTAGATTCTTGACAGCCGTCTTCTGTATGCCCGTGCCATTTTCATTTGCACTAAGGATATTTCGGGGAGGTGAGGTAAAAGCCTCCCACACCACAAGGCACAGAGACTTTCCCCTCTGATTTTTTTCCTGACTCCCCGCCATGGCAAGCTGGCACACGGCCACCGAGGCCGGGAAGAAGTCGGTCAAGCTGGCGACCAACTTGCTTGACCAGGATGGAGGTGGCCAAGAATCCGGCGCACTCGCTCGGAGTCTTCTACAGCAAGACCCTCCAGGCACTGGCCAAGATGCCCAAAGACTACCCGTACGTATAGGAAGTACGCCGAGAAGGTGAGAGATAAAGAGCATCATGTGGTATGTCAGATTGGATGTCGACTTCTCTGCTTCCTCCCCCTCCCTCCATCCCATCCGGCAGATCATCAACGAGCGCGCTGCCATGGTGAAGGCCATCTCGGACCCAAAGGAGCTGGAGGAGAAAATCAACTGCTGGCAGATCAAGGAGGTCTTCATCCAGGCGGAGAACAAGCTGGAGCTGGCCAGGAAGCTGTTGGAGGTGAAGGCCTGGGAGTCCACGGTTGAGGAGCCCAAGCCCAACCAGTGGAAGTGGCCGATGTATCTCTTTTTTCTTCAGTCGCAGAAACGGACTGCCAGACTTCCACCCACGTGTATTCATTCATTCTTATTAGTGGAGAGAGCTGAAGTGGCTCAAGTCAGTCGTATAGAGGCTACCTATAATAATAAGATTTTCTGTTGCTGATGTTCTCTCTTTCGCACCTTGGGTTACCTGAAATGTACGGTACTATGGACAAATTTCACGTGACTGCAATGTGAACTTGGAAAAGAAAACGTACTTGGGATTTCGTAACTAATTTTCATGGAAGGAACAAGCGTACTTGCCTGATGGCGATGAGTGTATGTACGTACACAACGGACAACACAGCCATAGGTGGGCGCACCCGACCCCTCTCAAGTGTCGCCAGGGGAATTTTTGCCAAGAGGGGGAGGGGGACGCTTTGGGGAAGACGGAAGTCCAGCAGGGCAAAAAAAATTGCTGCGGCATGCAAAAAGTATAAATGCATTTTTGAAAAAGGTAAAAAATGAGACATAGTGCGTTTGCTTTGTAAAATCAGGCAAATACACAAAAAGAATTTTAAATGTATTTTATTTGCCCTTTAGTGGCTCGTGGGGGAGGCGCATTTGGCCCAAGAGGGGAGTTACCATTTCCGGAGTATTCGTACTCGTTTAGAACCGTATGCGGGCGCCCACCTATGAACATCACCCTTGAAACGGGAAGAGCAATTTGAGTTTCTTTTATTGTACTACTAAGTAAGAAAAACTTTTGGCACCAGTTTCAATCGAAGCAACTTTTTCTTCACAATTAAAGAAAAAAAAGAAAGTGGGAAAGCGATGTGTGTACCCAAAATTTCAAACCGCGGCAGGAGAGTAATTTTTGATGGCGACGAGGCCTTCCAGAGTCTTTGCTACCCTCCTCCTTTCCATCTTCATCGTGATAGTCGTCAGCCTCCCCCTCCCCCCCTCAATTTCCCTTATCAGAGAGCACCGCAAAGAATAAGATTCGAGTGGAATATCAATGCTTTTGCGGCTTCAGCAATATGATCCATTGATGCTATACTACTAAGTGGGGGGGGGCAACCCCACCTAATTTGTTATTTGAAGTACGATCGTCGCATCCTCCTCCTCACTCATGGGATAAAAAGGCAGGGACAAAGTCGGCGGGCAAAGACTCTGGTGGCAAGAGGGACAGGACCATTGACAATGTTCTCCTCCTTCTTTTCCTCCGTGGACTCGACGACGGGGACCCTCCTGCTGCTGTGCGCCTACGGGCTGTCCAAGGAGGTTCGCCCCTCCGAGCCCTACCTGACCGAGTACCTGACCGGCTACAAGGGCCTGGACGAGGACGACGTCTACCAGCGGGTCTACCCGGTCTGGCCCTACTCCTACTTCGCCCTGCTCGTGCCAGTCTTCCTGCTGACGGACCTGCTCCGCTACAAGCCGGTCATCAACGTGGAGGGGGCCGCCTACGTGGGCACCTGGGCGCTGCTGCTGTGGGCCGACGGCGTGGGTGCCATGCAGGCCATGCAGTTCGTGTACGGGATTGCCACCTCCACCGAGGTCGCCTACTACACCTACATCTACGCGAAGGTGTCCAAGGACGACTACAAGAAGGTGTCCAGCTTCACCAGGTCGGCCATCCTGACCGGGAGGTTCCTCAGCGGACTCCTGGGGCAGATCCTCGACTCCACGGACGCCATGAGCTACCGCGACCTCAACTACGTCTCCCTCGGCTCCGTCAGCTTCGCCCTCCTCCTCAGCCTGTTCCTGCCCAGAGTCAAGACCAGCATCTACTTCCACAGGGGGGTGGAGGACGACGACACGGAGGCCATCATGGAGGAGAACGAGCGGAGCAGAATCGTCAAGAAGCAGAAGAGCAAGTCCACAAAGAAGACAAAGGACGACGACACTGTTGAGAAAGCAAAGGAGAAGAAGAAGAAGAAGCGGGCACTGGTGAGCGTCTTCAAGATCATCCTCACGGAGGCGAAGAGCAGTTACAGCAAGCGCTACGTGGTCAAGTGGTCCGTGTGGGTGGCGGCCTCCACCTGCCTCAACTTCCAGGTGGGCAACTACATCCAGCCGCTGTGGGAGACAATCCATCCCTTCGAGGAGGGGGAGATCTACAACGGCGCGGTGGAGGCAACGACGACGCTCCTGGGCGCCCTCTTCGTCTTTGCCGTGGGCTTCCTCCCGGTCCGGTGGGACAAGTTCGGCGACTACGCCATCCTGGCGGTGTCCATCCTCGGGGGGGTCATCCTCATCGGAATGGGCAGGACGGAGGCCATCTGGTTCGCATATGTGGGTGAGTACGATGGGTTTTTTTTTCCTTAGAATTCTGAATGACTTTCAATCTTTGTAAATTCAAGTTCATTGTTTTAACGCCCAACCTCTATTTCAGGCTACATCCTCTTCCGCGTCTCCTACCAGCTGCTGATGACGGTGGCCTCCTTCGAGATCGCCAAGGAGATCAAGAGGGACGCCTACGGGCTCATCTTCGGGATCAACACATGGTGCGCTAACGGCAGCACGCCTCAATTAGTGCTGAGTTGACCTTGACGGTCGCCTGTCCTCCAGGGTGGGCCTGGGCCTGCAGACCTGCCTGACGCTGGCGGTGGCCGACGCGGCCGGCCTGGCCCTGCCCGTCAGGGACCAGTTCTACGTCTACGGCGGCCTCTACCTGGCCACGGGGGTCGGGTTCTTCGCCTACTTTGTCGGCCGACGGTGGGCGGCCGGGACGCTGCTGGCGGGCAGCAGCCACCGCGGCGGCGAGGGAGTCGCCACGACGGCCTCGGTCGCCGGGACAAGCTGATGGTGAACGTATAGCAGACCCATATTACAGCAGTATGAACGTATGACGAGTCTATGTGTGTCTGTGTGTGTATAGGTGACTGTCGGGATGCACGCAGGAGCAGCAACGATTTGATGTCGCTCTTGAATCCGCTTTTCACCACCGTAACAGTCATGAAAAAAAAAATAATGTAGCACTGTACAGCCCTAATGAAACCATGACGTGACATAAACAAACCTTTTTTTTTACCTACGACGTTGTTAAGTGCGCACACACACAAGTGACACGCGCTTGATATTTGTCGGGTTAATTTAAAGAGAGGGTTCGTCCGTTGCCCCATCACAGCATACCACATAACCACCCACGCCACGCCCCTGCACGCAGAAAAGTGCGAGGGAGGGGCGATATGAGCTACGTATTATCCTCTCCTCCTTCTCCTCTATCTTCTCGTCCATCTTCCTTCCTTCTTCTACCGTATATGCTGCCTTCTCTGTCTCTCCCTTCTTTTCCATTCGTCATTGTTGACAACTCGTTTTTAAGGAGCCAAAATCGGTTTTTTTAAGTAACCAAATGTGTAGGTTGAGAAGGCAACATTGGAAGTGTTGTTTATGACGTACGTACTTCTGCTGGAAAACACGACGAAAGAGAGTTGTACATAGTGCTTAGTCACTAAGTTTTATAAAATTCTAGGCTGTAAATACAGCGCTTCGCATCAGGTTTACTGCTAGTAACTTACAGTAGGTACAAATATTATTAAAGTGAACGTAGTAGTAGCATCAATCAAAAAAACTTTGCTTAATGAAAAGCACTTTAATACAATGTGCATTGTGCATACTAAAGTAAACAGATGTCAGAGAAATTTTCACCATATTAAAAGCCTTTGCTATATTGAGACCTTTCATCATATCGAAAGTTGTCTGTGCTGAAGTATTCGTACCATCCTTGTGGTCCCTTGGTTACATCAGAGGTCTTGGCAACTCTGTCGAGGAAAAAAAACAAAGAAAGAAGAAAAAGAGAGAAAGGGAAGAGGAAAGGGAATCCGTCCGTCGTCCTCTTGCTCTCCCTGCCGGTCGGCGCGGCGGTCGCCCTTCCTTCCACTAGTGCGGGCCCTCCCTCCTCCCTCCCTCACTCCTTCCTTCCTCTTCTGAGAGAGTCCTCCTCCTCCTCCCCCCGCCCGCCTTGTGCCGTCCTCAAAAGCCAGTCCAGTCTCAGTCGGTCTCCACACCCCATAGGCAAAGTCCTACACCCCGCTTCCCCACGGTCTTCCTTGCCCCCTCCCTCCCCCTGCAGCAGCCCGACTCGTCCTCCGTCTCCGTCGCCACCATGTCGGCCTTGTCCGCCCAGCAGAAGGAGGAGATGAGGCGGAACGGGGCGGCCGCGTCGCCGTCCTCGTCCTCGTCGTCCTCGTCGTCCTCGGACTCCGAACCGGAGGACAGGGCGGAGCCCAGCAGGAGCAGGAAGAGCAAGACCGGATTCAGGAACGACGGGGAGCCGGACTACAAGCCCACCAAGGTAGGAAGGAGGGCGCGGTCGGTCTTCCCGGGAGATCTCTGATGGTGGTGGGTGGTTTTTTGTGATTTTTTTGTGATTTGCTTCCTTGGTCCCGCGCGTAACTATTCCGGATCCATTAACTTTTTCCTCTCCTCCCTCTCTCGATCTTTTCATTACTCTCCATGTCGAAGTTAGTCCCCTCACTTCCCTTCCTCTTCCCTCACGGTGATATCACCATGTGGCATTTTTTTGGGGGGGGGGAGGGAAATGCTATGGTGGTTTTTTTTTTTCAGAACGCCGGTCGTCGTCGTCATCATCTGTGTTGTCCACCCTGCTGTAGTCCGAACAAAAAAAATCGTCTTCTTCCCTTCTTTTCATCATCCTCTACCTTCCTCCCTCCCTCCAACATCGGTCAGTCTTTGCTAACACCGGCTGAACCACTTTTCATACTTTCCTTTTTCTTCCTCCTTTCGAAAAAAAACTGCAGCTTCTTCTTCTTCTGGCGCCTGTTCGACTTCGTGTGAACATCATCTGCGAGACTGCAAGAAAGAAGAAAGGGGGAGGAGGAGGAAGAGACAGTAGGATAAACGGCACCTCCTTCCTTCTTACCACTCCCTTCTCTCTCTCTCTCTCTCCACCTGTCTTCAGTTAAAAAAAAATTGGAGGAGAAGAAGGAGGCATCCTCCGGTTTGACAAATTTCTTTTTTAGGGAAAAAAAACTTGGCACTCGCCGCCACGCGTCAAAACTTTTCCTCTCCTACTCCTTGCCTTATCGAATTTCTCCTTAACTTCCCCCGCCCCCCTGCCTGAAGGAAAAAGAGGATGCTGCTGTTGGTTCTGGGTTGATAAAATGTTTTTTTTCCAGGCTTGTGAACGGAGTTAAAAAATGACCGCCGTTCAAGGAGTTAGGCGTTATTTTTACCTCCTTAACTATAAACGCTGTTAATTTTTTACCGCTAAACGCTAAAC
>JAAUYM010120949.1_pt1 | contig 11081 bp, 14 predicted proteins | sample 7278001 | NCBI WGS metagenome assembly JAAUYM01 (sample SAMN14350224, study PRJNA611818) | marine sediment metagenome | isolation source: surface marine sediment (1.8m) | place: French Polynesia: Moorea | collected 2018-08
CCTATTTGTTTATTAGCCACTAGCCAAAAATATTTTTAAATAAAAGACTTTAAAATTCTTTTCAGACTTAATGCTATTTACAAACCTTCTTTCCCCCTCTCAGCTACACTGCAGTGGCCCTCTCCTTCCTCCTCTTCCTCCTCCTCCCTCCCCCACCCACCCCCCTCGCTAATTCGACATTTTTGCTGGCAACCGAATTTGTCGAATTATCGAGGGGCTACTGTACTATGCGGACACACGAACGTTTTTTTGAGGATCGCTAATTTTTCTTCTTCTTCCCCCAGTTATTCTCGTTCCTGCTCAAGGTCCTCATGTCGGCGAGTCGCCTTCAGAAGGTGGTCCTGCTGGGCGATTGCCTGCAGCTCCCTTCCATCGAGCCAGGGAACCTCATGGTCGACGTCTGCCGCGCTCTCCGCTCCAGAGGATGCGTTATAGAGCTGGAGACCAACCACAGGTGAGGCAGGAGGCACCTTCACGCCGCAACAGATTACCGGTAGATGAGAACGTGTTGCTCGATCGCCAGGTCCGAAGGGAGGCTCATATTTGACAACGCCAAACTCATCAGCGAGAGAAAGATGCCAATCTTCAACAGGTATATCCGACTTGTTGCATCTGGCCGTCATGCTAAGGTGTGATCTGACTCTTTTGACCTTAGGGAGCAAGGCTTCCACCTGTTGCTGACGGATCCTGCAGAACCCCTTCCTGTAGGGGTGAGTCCAATGGCGGAGCGCTCTTCCCCTGTGACCAAGGTGTCCAGGAGAATGTTTGACCAGAGGCCGAACCTCTCCAAGGGCGTGCCAAAGGACAAGATGGAGACCTTCTACGGACTCCTGTGGGAGGACAGGGCCAGATTCGACATTGAGGAGTCGGAGACATCGCAGATCATCGCCTTTAAAAGGTAAGACTTCGGGGTACTAAAGTTTACTCAATAAAATTGGTGGCTGTATTTGAACTATGGTCGTTTGTGGCACTTTTTCGAAAGTGGTAGTAGACGTTATTTTGGCACCAGCACACATTGACGAAAGCAGACGTTTTTTAAACAGGGAGGAGGAAGAAGCTTCCGTTGTCAGAGCGTGAGCAGGTTGACAATCCCTTCCACCACGTTGAGGACCTTATTGAAGGCGGCCTTGACGTACCCGTCGTCCTGTTCTGCCAGTTCCTCGTCAGCCATCGTGTCGATGTCCGCGTTGTCGATCGGGGCCGTCGTCTCCCTGTAGGGCGAAGAGGCGGAGGAGTCGTCCGCCATCTCCTTGCTCTTGCTCCTGAGGAGGCGCCGTGTGACTTCGGACTGCACCTCCACTTCCTCCCCGCTCTTCTTCTTCCCCCGCTGTTTTATCTCCGGAAGTTTTTCACCGCGGTCGTCCTGGTCCGACATCTTGTCGGCCAAGAAGGACCTGTTGATGTCTGCCAAACGCGAGAAAAAAAGATGTTTTTGTTGTTGCTGCTGCCGCTACTGCTGCTGTCTCCCCTCTTTCACTTTGGTGAAGCTGGCGGGCGGTTGAGCTCTACAGTACTTCTAGCCTAGGTCCAACCTAGGCTATGCGACAGAGAGAAGGAAGAAGAGGAAGGAGAAGTGCTGCTTAATGAGGAAGATGCTGTTGGGACGTTTCAGGGGAGACAGTGAGGAAGGGAGGGAGGGAAGGAGGGGGTGAAGCTGCGGATGCGGTGCGGGAAAAACTCCCGTTGGTAGCGTGGAGGGGGAAGGAACGCACTAGTAACATGTAGTTAGTAGAACTACTGTATGTAATGTACCACTACATAATGACAATATGTTGCCACACAAATTTATGCGGGTAGGGGTGTACCTGCAAACACAGACAAAGACGGGCTGTGCGATGAAATGTAAATAAGAAGAATGTGGTCTTTTTTCCATTTCAGGATCGAATGCCATTGTCTGAACGAGCTCTGCTGCCAAGCCTACAACGGGCACCAAGTTCGCGAGTTCAGCGATGCGAAGAGGAGGGAGGTCCTCAGCTTCAGGAAGGACGACAAGATCATGGCCACCCGGAACAACGACGTCCCGGTGTATGGAGAGACTGATGGCAAGGAGGAGAATGGCAAAAAGCTGAAGGAGAGGACCGTGGAAACCGTGCGGCTGATGAACGGGTCCGTCTACATGATCAAGGCGGTAGGGAGCATGATGGCCTAAGAAAAAGAGAGAATTACTCGTATTTTTATAGTATTTTTCTTTTTCTTCTCAGATTAGGACCGACTACAGTGTGGCTGTCAAAACGGAACAGGAAGGTGGTCCGCAAGCCGGAGACTCGTCCTTTTTAGCAACTGGAAAAGATGTTGTTGGACCAAGAGATGTCACGTTCTTTGAGCTAGACGACCTGGCTGGTGAGATCATCAGGCCAGACAGAAAGGCCTTTCTGGTGAGGATTGGTGGTACTTGACTCTCAGTAGTCCGTCTACTGTGACAATTTCTACATACGTACATCTCTTTCAGAGGCAATGTAAGCCCTGCCACGCTTGGGCGCTGACGATCCACAAGTTCCAGGGTTCCGAGACGGACACCGTCGTCTACTCCGTGTCCGACAGCAGGAACGAGACCTGGAAGCACGTCTACACCGCCGTCACCAGGGGCAAGAAGAGGGTCATCATCTTGGGTCAGTCCTCCACACCAGCCCAAGGTTGTGTGATTTTTTTTTTACCATGTATTTTTGTTCTGTCCGCAGGTCGGTATGGCGATCTGGAGGCGGCCATCCTGCGGCGACCGAGGAAGAGACAGACGACCCTTGCGGAGAAACTGCAGAGGAAGTTGAACAGCGTGACGTCCCACAAGAAGGTCGTGGAAGAGTCCACGACGCTGGGTGCGTTTGACTCCGAGGAGGAGGACTCCTTCGAGCAGATCGCCAGCCAGATGACGGACGATGAGCTCAGGGGGAAGCCGAGGGTTGTTGGACAAGAAGAAGACGAGGAGAAGAAGGTTGGGACTCCGAAGAAGAGGTCTCGGCTCCTCCCTCCGGAGAGCAACTCAGAGGTGGCCTTAACGCCGGTGGCCAAGGGCTTGAAGGCAAAGCTCAACTTGGAGGACTCGTTGTAGTTCCCCACGAGACAGCCATTTCTAAAAAAAAATGCCCGAAATGTGCAAGATTTGTGCGAGGAAAATGTCTACCCTAGTTTGTTCACACAAACTGGACACTTTTTACTTCATAAATCATCACGCTACATTCATTACTGATTTTTTGTATCCACTTTTCCCAATTTTTTTTACTCGCACAAACTGGACGTTTTTTGAGCACACAAACTTTTCTTATGTGCAAAAAAATCTAGAAAAAAAGTCGTGCCTGAAAAACGTCTGGTTTGTGGCAACGAGATAGACGATGTGTCTGGTGGGGATAGACTGTGGAAGATTGATCTCACTCGTCCATTTTTACCGCAGCATTCCGTGTTATGTAACAACTGTTAAGTTTCCTAATAAATGTTACATGCATTCCCCACCCGCACCCTCGTCCCCCTTGCTTTCCTACCTCCCTTTCTTTAGTTGACTGACATCCAATATCGCGTGTTGTTGCTCTCCTCTGTTTTGAGAGGCCGGTTACGGCTGCTGCTGCTGCGACTTTTTTCCCCCCCTCTCACCTGGAAATCACCTGGTGTGACGCCTTTGCCCGTCATTAATATTGTGCAGGGGGAGGGAAAGGAATGAAAGTCGTAAGCCCGAGCTCAGATCAAAAATCGTTCTGTACTGTAGCTGCACAGTTACAAGAATTTTTTATGGCAATGAATGGTTTCGGGGATGTGCTGCTTGGCCGCTTGGCCAAGTGCAAGAGCTGGACTGGACCATCTGGTAGTCGGAGAAGTACTGTATTACCTACCGTGATGGAGGTTGGGTAAACTTCCAGTGGAAGACACTCGTGATGGTCTGGAGTTAAGTCTTGCACACACAAACGTTTGGATTTTCTGTTCTTCTTCACAATTTGCAACTGCGAATTTCTTAAATTTATACCTACAAGGTCGACGTCGTGAACTCTGGTAAGTATGGATTAGCAGATACACGAAAATACCTGACGTGTACTAAATCCAACTACAGTACATTTATTTCAAAGCATCTTGAGACCACATATTTTATGGTACCAAAATGCTTTCCTAGGTAACAATAATTGCTTTATGGCAAAAAGTGTGTTGTAAACCAGCTGCAACCGTAGAAGTTATGACCAGTGGAACTCATAGCGAAAAAAACCTGGATGGAACGCTGTTTTTCTTACTCCGTCCTAAAAATCTCGTTTTGACCAATTGCTGTCATAAAGTTCCAGCTGAGGGAAAGCAAAAGGGGAGAAGGAGGAAATGGCGGTAGAAAAAGGGGGAATAGAGAAAAATAAAGCAGAGCTTGTTCTGATCATCCTCTGGCGAACGGAACCACAAGAAAGGGAGGGAGGGAGGAAGGCAGAAAGGAAAGAAGGAAGGTGCCTCCTCCCATGAGGAGGAGAAGAAAAAAGAGAAGGAAGCCAGTGAGGTAGCAAAGGCCTCTAAAAAAGGGTCTCTTGAGGCGAAAAAAAGTGTGTGTTTTTTTCAACTGCCGCCCTCCGTCTCCATGTCCGCCGCGACGTACGTGGACATGGTCGGAACCGCCGCCAGCGACGCCATTGGCGGCGTGGCCGGCGTCGCCCCAATCAGCGGTCTCACCGGAATCGGCAGCGGGAGAATGGGCAGTCCGCCCAGGTACAGGGTGGACGGGCTCAGGGCGGACGAGGAGAGGGGAGGAGGAGGAGGAGACCCGGTCAAGGAGTCCCAGCCACCGAGCAACGTGAACGCGGCGCCACAACCGCCGCCGCCGTCGCAGTCGTCGCCAGCCGCCTCTGCCTACGAGCCGCCGACCAGCAACGGCAGAGGCGGGGGCGGGGGCGGGGGCACCGGCGGAAGCAGCGGCAGGGAGAAAGACGTCGTTGACATTCAGCCGCGCTACACCACCAGCAGGGTGACTTCCAACGGAGCTGCAGATGCTGACGCTGACGCCGCCAACTACGGGGGAGGAAGCTCTCCGACGAAAAAGAACCTTGCCTACTACCAGCCCAAGTCACAGACGCCCTACTACGAGATGAACCACAGGGCCTCATACTACTCTCCGCACAAGGAGGCCACCGTCTCGGCACTGACCTCAAGGTACATGTAGTACGTACTGTACTGTACGTAGGTAGTAACCCGGATTTTATGCTGGCCTCTTGGTCTCCACGTCTGTAAGTATATTTCCATTTCAAGAGCTCCCTCCGCCCACTACTCCCGCCATATGGTCAAGGTGAGAGACAACGAGAACTACGTCCGAGGTCGATCCACAAGCAGAAACGGGAACTACAACAACGACCACGACCACCACCTCTCGTACAGCAACAGCCACAACAATAACTACAGCAGCAGCAACAACAACCACAACGTGGAGAGGGGAGGCGGTGGCGGTGGCGGCGGCGGCGGCAACTACCTTGCTTCGTCCCCGCCCACCGGCATGCGCCTGTCCCGCTCCCTCAACCTGCTCCCCTTGAGCAGGGAGGCTGCCTCCGTCTCCTTCAGGGAGGAGGTCAACAAGGGGGCATGGGATTTTCCAACCACGCTCAAGAGGGACTACAGGTGGGACACAGAGAGAGAGCAACCAACCAACCTTTCCCTGACATCGACACTGCTCTTATAATTGAGTTATCGGGCCCGTCAGTCAATTTTTAAGAGACCTTACGCAGTGTTTTCGACCCACTACCGTACCATTATGGTAGTACACAGACTACCTATAGTTCAGAACTTCAGATTTTGGCTGTCAAAGTCAACGCACGAAGGAAAAAGTCTCCGGAGAGAGAGAGAAAAAGCTTGTTTACTAAACTTTTGCTTCTGGCATTTCCGTGTCGGGAGAAAGCAGCAGGGAATTGGAAAGAGCAATACTCCAGACTAATTACGAGACCTTGGTGTTGTAATCCGTCATCGCAGTCACTGAAACAGAGAACTTTTGTAAAAAGTAAAAAAAAAAAAAACCAAAAAAACCCCCAGGTTTCTGCTGCTGCACCCACCTCCTTCCAAACTTTCGTCCTCGTCCTCGGTGGAGTGAAGTATTTAATGAGGTGCCATTACCCAAGCTGACAACCAAAGAACGGCTTTCTATCCCCTCTCCCCCTCCCCTCTCCTTTGCTGCTTTTTTTTCTCCTAGACCTCCGTTTCTACCGCCAAAGTCTGTCAGACTCTCTCTCTTCCTGCTTCCCCTTCCTCCTTTCCTTATGGCAACCAGGTTACTTCTTCTCCTTTCCTCCAGGTGTAGTCACGACAACCGTGGAATAATGGTCCCAAGTCAAACTCGGTTTTAGCGTCCCATAGATAAAGGCGGGAAAGGGCCAAAAGTCTACCTAAATGACAATTATTTACTCGAAATGTGCTAATTTCCCAAATTGTCAAGCATACCTTGAGGTAAGTCTTCCTCTTGTGGGTGGATAATGATTTTGACGCAACGAAAAACAAAGGTGATGGAGAGAGAGGAAGAGAGGTGTTGGCCGTGGTTCCTTCCTCCTCCTCTTCCTGGCTTTCTTCCTCTCTCCCTTCTCTTGGGAGTGGCCCCCAAGGCCGATGAACAAGGGAAGGAAGAAGCGTCGCCTCCAAAACCGGAGTTTCTCTCTCTCTTTTTTAAGGCTCCTTTACGCTTCTTTGGCCTTGATGGCATTGGGGCACGGAACAAGGAAAGAAAGAGGAAATGAACGCGGCCGAGAGTTGAGGAATAAAAGAGAGAGAGAGAAAGCGGGACATGCGAAGGAGGCTGTTTGTGAATTGTGCGGAAGCCTTTGGAGGTCAGGGGAGAAGGAGAGAGAGAGAGAGACGCAATAACAAGGGGAAGTGGGAGATGGAAAAGGTTGTTGTCCTTGCAATCCCCACAGAATGGCGGAGACGTCAAAAGGAAGGAAAAGAGAGAAAGAAGGGAGAGAAAAAAGATTGCCCGACGACGATTGCCGGATCTTAAAATTTCTTGAGTTCTGTTTCTCATAGAGTAAACTTAACTTTCAGGCAATATGGCTTACTTAAAATGGAGAAGTAGTAATGTTCAATTAAGTAGTTGTTTGCAACCGCAAACTTGCTGTGCATGCATAAAGGTAGAGATGTGTTTTAATACGCCTGACAACCTCTCTTGCTTTCTGACTTTTCTAAAAAGTCCATTGTCCTCTTGCGTGATTCCAAAACTTCCAAGAAAGTTATGTTTTATTCGCACGAAGGAACAGTCAGCAGCAGCCCCGCCTCCTTCTCTTTCCCCCCTTGCTGGCCTACTTGTGCCAGATGTCTCTCTCTCTCCCCGTCGCCTCCACTAATGACTAGTGCTGGCACCAAATTCTCGGAAAAAAGCACTTCCCAAAAAAGAGAAACTTTCAAGCCTCGGTTTCAGCTGGCTGTCAGCATTAGAAATGCTGCCCAGGACACTGACGTACTAATGCCAAAAAAATTCACTAGCTTTACATTCCTTTTTTCCTTCTCCTTTTTCCACAGGTACCACGACTCGTTCCAGCGTTCTCGCTCTCAGGCGTTCCGTCACCGTCCTCAGCTCACCATCGCCATCGAGGGCAAGCGAGATTTCTCACCAGAGAAGAGGGAGGCCTTCCTCCCATACACGCCGAGGTGCACGACTGAGTGGAACTCATTTAATCGGGAATCGGGACATTTGCAATTTTTTTTAAAACACGAAATGGAATTCACGTGTTGCTACACAAGGCCACTCGGATCAAAACAAAAAACTGTACATGTACATAGGTATAATATGGAAACTTGTGACCTGTCTGTCCCACGGGAGTTCCCAAAGCGTCCGTCCAACCAACCCCACTTCATTTGCTCGGTCGCCTCTCCAGGGCCATCGCCTCAGCCCGTCCTCAGGCCCGCGTGCACCCGTCCACCGTGCAGATCGGGCTGAGCCGTGCCGCGCCGGTAGAGATCTCGGACGACTTCGGCGTCATGAGGACCAGCCACTACTACGGCGGCGGCGGAGGCGGAGGCGCCAACGGGGCAGCGGGAGAGTACTACGCCGGCGTCAGCAGCGCCAAGAAGATGCCTGATCCCAGGTGGGAGGAGGGAACCACCACCAAGTCAACCTACAGGAGGATTAACGCCACGTGAGCTGATTGCCATCTCCCGTCGTGTCGCACACAACCAACCAATCACTGCTGATCCCTTTTTTTGTTGAAGTGAGGACCAACTTCGCTCCCGCCCGACGAGCAGCATGCGCCCTTGGACCAGCACCGTGCGGACGGGGCTGTCGGTGGGGGAGGACGGCGTCCAGAGGCCTTTTGACCCGAGGACAACCATCAGGGAGCACTACAAGAAGCAGCCCATGGAGGGAACGAGGCCAATGCCGGATATCAAGTGAACAAAAACACCAATATTTTATTCGGAGAAGAATGTATCTGGTTATACGGCATGCCTGAATACCAATTTTTTTTTAGAAAAAAAACAATCCGGTTGTATGGTTTTTGACAACTGTCTGGAAAAAAATTTAGTTATCCCTTTTTAAACCCGTTTTCAGGTAACTTGACTAAGACCAAATTGACTAAAAAAAAGCTCGGCTCAACTGGCTCAATTTCAAAATCGGATGACATGCTCTAAATATATTAGAAACTACCACTACAATGCATAATTCCCTTTTTCAGACCCAGCATGATGCCTCGCGGTGAGGGCCGCATGTCCTCGGACACGACGTACCACGTGGACATCGAGGAGAAAGCCACCTTCCACGGACTCACACCCAAGAGGAGGTTCGACCCGGCCTTTAAGAGGCAGGACAGCATCGACTGGATGTAGGAATTAAAAAAGCTGAAGCTCACTCTTTCCCATATTTATTCAATCGCCTGCGTAATTATAATTGGATCTATACGTATGAAGGAGTCTCCATGAGAAAAAACCCTACAATGACTATAAAGCCGTTCAAAACACATGGAAGAAGTTACGGTACTAAAATACACGGGCATTTTGGAGTTAGTATCTGTTGTGCTGTAAACTTGCGTATTGTATATTTTTAAATTTTTATAACACGGTTACGTGTACTGTACCGTCCATTCCAGGAAAAAGTTCGAACGAATGTCGGACAGACGATTCAAGCAACTCTTAAAAATGATAATTCACAATTCTGTCGTTGTCGGTGTGCCACTCTCCTCGTCTTCCTCTTTGCCATTCTGGTTGGACATTCTCTTGTTCTCTTCCTTCGGCTTGTCATCCTCATATGCCCATTCCTGAAGCTGATCAGAACCGAAGAAAAGGAATACGAGAAAACCTGGGATGTAGATCAAGGCAGTAATCCAGAAGGCAAGCTGCCAGCTCCCGAGAGAGTTGCTGGACTTGACCAGGTGGCCTGTTGTCTGGGGCGCCAGGAAGCCAGTAAAGTTGGCCCACGTGTTTGAGAATCCCATGATGACAGCAGAAAACCTCAGCACAAAAACAAATACTATATAAAGCATTACATAGGACGAGAAAAAAAACAGCTTTTCTAACCTTGGTGCAAAGTCAAGCATGCTGGTCTTGCATCCAGGCACCGTGAAGGTGTTGAAGCCAGCGGAGATGATAAAGAATGCTATGGCAGCCGCCGAGTCGCATCCCATGTAGCCAGCCAGGACGACAGAGATGGCGGGGACGATCAAGCCGAGCCCCGTGTTGATCTTGCGGATGGTCAGAGTGCGGACAAGACTGCGGTCACGGATGAGGTCGGTGACGTAGCCAGCAGCAAAGCAGATTGCGGACTGCAGCAGGAATGGCAGGGACGTCAGGAAGCCGTTTGTCCTGATGTCAATCCTAAGACAAGGTTTGTGAAAATCATGGTGACGTTTTGCATTGGTCTAAAAAGTAATTAGTAGTACACGTACAACGACTTACTTGAGAACATCGCTAAGGTAAGTGGGCATCATGGAGTTGAGTTGGTAGTTTCCCCAGTTGGACGCAACGTGTCCCGCCGTGAGCGCCCACACGGCTGGGGAGGCCAAGATTGCCTTCCAAGGGGTGTGGACCACCTTGTGCCTCCCTCCGGACTCCTCATGACCGGACTGGATGTGGCTTCGCTCTTGGTGAGAAATTCTTGGGTGCTCCTCAGGCGTGTCATGCACCAGCAACCACCACACAATGCACCAGGCGGAAGAAAGTGCACCCGTCACGTAAAAGATGGATCTCCATCCCCACGAGGCTGCCAGCAATCCACCCAGTGGGAAGATGATGACACTGCCGACACTGGCTCCTGCAACATGGGAGGAGACCAGCCACGAGGACTCCTACAGAGTACTTTTCATTAGCAATCAACACTGCTTGTTTTTTTTATATTTGGAAATAAATTTCATAGGCAGAGGCACATAATTTACCGTTGAAGATTTTTTTTTACCTTTGGATGTGCCCAGTGAGTCCATGCTCCGTGCATTGCAGGAAACACCACGCCATGGCTGAACCCCATGAGAACACGGCAAGCAATGACGAGTCCAAGTCCCTGTGAGGCCGCCAACGGCGTCAGCAGCGTCAGGAGGCTCGCAAGCACCATTGACGTCCCGAAGACCCTCTTGAATCCAAACCTGTTGGTCAGCCATCCGCCCGGGATCTGCGTCCAGATGTAACCGTAGTAGTAACTTGCCAGCAGGTCGCCTCGCACCCCAGGATCCCAGTCAAACTCCCCTCTGACTCCTTCCGTGGCTTCTTCTTCGCCTTGTTGCCTCTCAGGGGCCTGGCAATACTCTTCCGAGGAGGAGTTGGCGGTCGGCTGTGGCGTCGACTCCGGAGTGACCATGGCCACGATGGCGATGCTTAGGTTCAGGCGCGTCAGGTACACATTGACAATGCCCAGAAAGCCCAGGAAGGCCAACACGTGACGAGCCTCAACACACTTCATCTTGCTCCGGTTTCAACTCGGGAGGAGAGAGAAACAGATATTTGATGACAATAAGAGAATGGTACAGTACAATACATTATCCCAATTCCTCCCTTCTCCACTCAAAAAGCACTCAACAGGTAAAAGCGTAAACTTAATTCCTTCTCGGCCAAGCACTGCGTGCAGTGTACACAAGGGGAGAAAAGGAGCAATGGAGCCCATTGAAGAAGAAGGGGGGAAAAACAGGTTTTTCCCGCCTTGTGTGATCATTTCTCCATCCCAAGTATGAAGCTTGAAG
>JAAUYM010066703.1_pt1 | contig 11076 bp, 8 predicted proteins | sample 7278001 | NCBI WGS metagenome assembly JAAUYM01 (sample SAMN14350224, study PRJNA611818) | marine sediment metagenome | isolation source: surface marine sediment (1.8m) | place: French Polynesia: Moorea | collected 2018-08
ACAGTACACACATCTAAGGTGAATCACCGTTGTCGTCCTCCTTCCTCCCCCCCTCCATGTCGGACACGCAGTTGCTGAAGGTTGCACGCTTGAGAAATAGATCACTGTTCAGCTTGAGGAAACTCCATCTCGTGCACGTATATTTACGTAGTGTGGCTTCTTTATTGACATCCGGTACATTCAGCAGCAAAACGTTTCTATTAGTTTTTTGTAGTCAAAAGCTCTGGTTCCAAGCAATCGGATGCGTACAGTACATTAGTACCTGTATACACAAGTGAACTTGATGTGAATAGATTACAGAACAGGAGAGAAAGAGTCGCCCGACAGGATTTTTTTTTATATGTAGGAATCGTATCAAACCACTCCCCTGCCAATCTCCATATTTGTAACCCTCCTTGATTTCACTGAATTGATGATGTGTGAATCATCAAGGAGCTGTTGGAAATCCTGAAATACACCTTAAAATACCAGGTGATTCCAGGTAGGACACCGGAGGCCGGTCGTTGAAAAAAATGCTTGTGCATTAACTTTAACCATTAACCTTTTGTCTTCTCTTTAACTCTCTACTGTAGTATACCGTATGTACACAGTTCTCAGATTGACTGGAATTTAATGTAATTGCAGAAAATCGTCACATTTAATACTAACAGAAACTATTCAAATAAGCCAGAAACCAGAAGCCAAAAGTACAAAAGTTGGGTGCTTAACTTTTTTTTCTTAAAAAAAAAAAGAACCTCAGGTGTCATAGATTAAAAATCAGCTGTTGGAATCGCAGGTTAGAAGACACTGTGACGCTCCTATAAAGTGGAACTTGCCACTGATATACGTAATTTGAAATGCATGCTGGATTTGTCGATTTGACTAAAAATACTGTCGGGAAAGAAGAGAAGCAAAAATTGCATTTGGCATCTTTTTGCTGACTTACGTAATGGACGATGTCAACCGATGCAAGCTCCACACGCACAGGCTCCCCCCCCCCTTTTTTTATGACTCTTGCGAGACAGACACAGGTGTTTGTGGGAGTGAGAGAGGCAAAAGGCATGAAACAAGTAGTTGCGTCTATTACGCAGGAGAGAGGAGGAAGAAGACTCAGAGCAACCGGGGTTATACCTGCTTGTACGTATTACTTGGGTGGGTGGGGAGGCACGATCTCAACGTTTTCTTCCTCGGGGGGGGCTTCCCTTCCCTCTCGCCGACATAGCAGGCAGGGGAGACGAGACTGAGTGCCTTTAGGAGTCTGGTGTTTGATCAGTGGCTGTCTTGGCGTGGGACAGCCATTGACAGTGCAAATAGGGCCACTTAAAAGAGTGGGGAAAGGGGAAATTGCAGGTGACACTGGATAGAGCACGAGGAAAAAACGCCTGCTGGCGTGAGCATCGCAAAGAGAATCCAGATATCAATAGTACTACCTACATAGAACGTAAATTGCGACCTCAGGACTTTTTGGAGAAGAGAAAAAAAGAATGGCGAAGCCTCAAAGCTGCGGCGACACTGCGGATGAGGGGAGCAGCACCTTCCGCCCCAACTTCGACGACCCAGAGCGGGGAGACAACGGAAGGGGAGGAGAAGGAGGAGTCGGCGGAGAAGGACAGTCAGAGGAGGACGGCTTCAGAGATGACTTTGTCAGCCGCAGCCTGTACAGGATCAAGATCTCCCAGGCCAACGGGCCTGTGAACTTGTCCTCGGGGGGGAACCTGTCGGTCTTGACGCAGGAGGGGAGCAACTTTGACCTGAGCAAGGCATCCAACGTGGTAATTCACGTGAACAATTTCATTAACGGCTCGAACCTGCACATGGACTCGGAGGCGACGGCCGAGGTGACCAAGGACAATCTTGGAATGGTGCTCTCGCTCTTGGGTTCGATCCCCGGCATTGGAGGACGGAGGGAAGGGCAGCAGTTCTTCGCAGTGAACGAAGAAGAACAACTTGGTGACGATCAGGAAAAGACAGTTGAGGGAAAGAGAAGCAGAGTAATCAAGAGGAGTGGCAGCCTTCCGGACTTGTCGAGGAGCAGGTTGAAGCTGGGCATTCACGCAAAGAACTCGTGGTCGCAGCAGCAGCAGCAGCAACAGGACCTCAGAAGAAAGCGAAGCAGTCGGAGGAAGAAGACGGAGGTGAAGATCCAGACAGACTCCTCTTCCTCTTCCGACATCATCGCGGAGGTGGAGGTGACGACCAGCATCACCAGGGGATCGCCCAAGGACTTCCACCGCAGCAAATCGCAGACCGAGCCCATGAGGGGCGGGCAGGCCCTAAAGCAGTATCTCAGCAACAAGGCCTACATCAATCCCATTCGATTCTTCATCACCACCGTGAGCCTCATCATCTCTGTCGTTCTCATGTACTTCCTGGTGATGTGGTTGTCGTCGGAGTCCTTTTCATCCCCTTCTGGCCTTGATTTTCAGTGAAGGGATGCGTACGGATTTTTTTAAAAAATTATTATCCTGGACTTGATTTTTTACTGAAGAAATGCGTGTACGCAAAACGGTTATTTTTTTAAAGGTAAATTACTACGTCATTAACTATCGCAATCCTGCGTTTTTGCCCATTTTTGCTAAATAAAGCGTAAATAAAAAAAAGGGAGAAAAAATTGTCAAATTCCACGCGCTAAGAATTGTCTGTAGCAAAATTTTTGAGGGGTCACTCCGTTCTCATGTCCTCCCCTTCTCCCCCCCTCGACGACTTTCGTCTCGGCGTGATCATTGGCCTGGCGCTGTCCTTCCGGAACCTCCTGTCGAAACTGCCGGACGCCAAGCCAGCCTTCCTCTTCAACATCCTCGCCTTGAACTACATGCTCGGCGGGTACCAGTTCGGGAAGACCAAGATGCTTGCCGCCTTCCTGATGAACGTCTTCTGCCGATCCTTGGAGCTGCTCATCGACAAGTTCTGGGACGCCTTCGGCGAGTCCATCTCCGAAGGCGCCGCCACCGTCACGGCCATCGTCGCCGACGCGTCCTCGGCCGCCAGGGAGCCTCCAGTCAGGGAGGTTCCAGCTCCCTCCGGATGGCTAAAGAACCTGGCGGGGAAACTCAGGATGTGAACTGCTCATTTGAATAACACAGGCTCAACGCCTACGTGTGATTGGGCCACAGTGTTACCGTTGTCCCCAACTTTCAACAACTTTATGTCCCTCCCTCTCTCGGGGGACTTTTGGGCCCTTCAGGGCCCTTCCTGTCATTGAAGGGGCCACTGTGGTTCAGAATCTCAGAAGCAGGCGCAAGCACAGGTGAGCTTTGTTTGTTTGAAGCACAGGTGTGCTTTGCACGCAAATGCGGTGTAGTGGAAGCAGGTCTTACTGTACTGTACATATGTAGTACACATATACGGTAGTAGGTGTTCCTAGTCCTTCCTTGTGCATCATCTCTTCAAACCACTTTCAGGATCCTACAGCTTGACTTTATCTCCCCAGAGAAACAGGAGGAGGTGTGCGAGCAGGAGAAGTAGACCTCATACTTCACAAGGTTGCCTTCTGACCACCTGTTAGTAGCTACCCAGCTGCTGATGGATGTGGCCACACGGGACTTTGGAGCAGATGCTGACAAGACCAAAAATGGTGCTCAAGGATATTCTTCACCTCAACGGTACGAAATGGGACGTCAGACAGGATGCAATCAAGGACAACTCCTGCCTAGTGAGGGGCATCATCTTTATCGAGTCTGCGAGGTCGCTCCTGCGGCTTCCCAATATCTGCTCCACCGCCGTCGGCCTGGGTGAGCACAGTAGAATTTTACATGCAAGCAACTATTGACACAGTTTGTGTCAATCTTTATTTACTAAGTAATGGTCCATCTCTTTTTTTTTAAGATTTTTTTTTTTGAGCAGAGCCTTTCAGTCCTTAAACTCCAGAACGTTCCTGTACTGTATTACATACATAAAGTACATGTGTGTGTGGATATAAGTATAAGTAGCGCGTTTAATATAGACAATGAAAGTAGTTTTGGTCCCGTCTTAGTGTCACTTAAGTCGATTGAACAACGCATTTTCAAGCATTTTTCCCATTGTGATTTTTTTAAATCAAGGGTAATTTCCTTTATTTCTCTATCATTACGGATCATCTGCTGTTGCATTAGTCGTTGTTGCTGCTGCTGCTCCACAATAATTTGTTGCCCGTCATCAGGATGCCATCCCCAAACACTCTCCATGTAACTACCATGTATGCTTGGGTCTCTCTCAGTGAGGTTGACATCTATGGTCTCTCCGCTTCCGCTCCCAGAAAGACAACATTTGGCAGCTGCAGATGGTAGATGTAACTAGGTAAGCTAACTCACGGCTAACTGCAAGAGAGAAAGAGTGTTGTTCTCTGACAGGGGGGAAACTCTGCCGAACTGGAGCGTCAACAACAGGCTGAGAGAGGGCTCGGTCGGGACTCGGGGGTCTGCAACTACGTACATGAATGTCGCCCTGGAGCGACCGGACCGACCGGTGCGGGAGGAGCGGAATTGACGGCCCAGGGACACGGTATCTCGCCCCACCCTGTCGTCGATGATCTGAGGGCGATGCCTCCCGCTCCTCCCTTCTCTCCGGGCGGGGGACTCCGGGTGTTTGGGTGTCTGTGGCGCATCGCCTCCGACGACCTCGTCCTGCCCTCCTGGGTCGAGTTTGTCCTCAGATGCGTCGGGCTCGGCGTTGTCGTCGGCGTCCTCGTCTTCGAGCGCATCACGGAGGACTCCTGTGCCTCGGAGTTTCACCTGGACTTGTACCTGGCCGTGGCGGTCGCCCTCTTCACCCTCACTCTTGTCGACCTGCTCCTCCTGGCGCTGGAGAGCGCCAAGGGAGCCATATGGGACCCGGACCCGTCTGTGCGCCAAAGGGTGGTCCCCCTCGTCTACGCCAACATCGCCCTGACGGCCGTGGAGTTCGTTTGGGCCCTGGTGGGCAGCGTGTGGGTCGTTAGGGGGCTCATGGCTGAGTGCGTAAAGAGGGGAGAGTCTCGCACGGACGCTCCACTTTACGCCATTTCGGCCGTTATCCTCGTCACCTGGATTTTCCTCTTCGTCAAGGTCTTCATCTCCCTGCTCAGCTTCAACACAATGGACTGCGCCAGGGACAAGAAAGTGTCCGACAACAACGAGACCCTGATCGCGGACTCCCGCCCCAGCCTGAAGCACCGCCTCTTCTCCCTCTGCATGGAGAAGACCCAGATCGGGATGTTCCGCGACGTGGCCAACGTCCTGTCGGCCATCTTCGACGACGACAGCTTCGTGCCCACCGACCTGGCGGCGGCGCTCATACTCCTCTACGCGAGGCAGGCGGAAATGGGGGAAGTGCGGGTGAACTTGGCAGACGCGTTAAGTGAATGTCCTCCTGAGGAGGCTCCAAGGGAGGACGGCAGACAGGACGTCGACGAAAACTCGAATGAGAGTGAGGTGAGGGCGATGGAGCAATGGGGAGGAGAAGGAGGAGGAGGAGACTTGGGCATTATGCACGACATCGAGGGCAGAGATGGTGGCGAAAGGGCGTGGGACGATCCGGAAGTGGTGACCCACTTCATGGGGTACGCAGGGGCGGCCTACGGGTACACTTGGTTTCTCATCCGCAACGCTGCTCCCAACCTGTGCAAGATGTACGGCCACCTGAGCTGCTGCGCCTGCTGTTGCACCTGCGTCCAAGAGGAGGGGCTCCTGATCGAAGGCGACAACTGCCTGAGCTGCAACACGGCGGCGCTGAGGGCTGTCTTGCCGCACCTCGACGGAGATAGTCTGGTTCACATATCATTTCGGAACAAGATGGCGGAGGTGCCGTACTTCGTGGCCGTCGATCACGGCCTCAAAAAGATTGTGGTGTCGATACGAGGCACCCTGTCTCTTGAGGACACTCTGACGGACCTGTGCGCCACTCCGGAGTCCATGGGAAGCTTCCACGATCGCCTTGCCGGCCACGTCGTCCACAGCGGCATGTTCAAGGCGGCCAAGTACGTCTACACCGAACTGAGAGACAAGAACATTCTGAACAAGGCGTTCTCCTATTACGATGACTACCAGCTGGCAGTGACGGGACACAGCCTGGGTGCCGGGACTGCCGTCATTCTGACGTTCATGCTGAAGCAGATGTATCATTCTGCCCGCTGCTACGCCTTCAGTCCCCCTGGAGGGCTCCTGAACGGACTGGCGGCACGTGAGAGTCAGAATTTTACCCTGTCCGTGATTGTGGGCAAGGACTTGGTGTGCAGGCTCAGCCTGCACGCCTTGGCAAGACTGAAGGAGAACATGAAAGAGGCGCTTTTGCGCTGCAAGCTCCCCAAGTACCAGATCCTTTCTTCCGGTCTCTCTGCCTGCTGCATCAAGGACTGGCGGACGTCTCTGACCGACGGAGGGATCTTTACGCCCCCGACCTCTCGCAGCAGGGCCCTCTCCGAGTCTGAGGCCTCCATCGACTCCCGAGAGCCGATTCTCCGTGTCAGCGCCCCCTCTTCGCCCGTCATACAGGCCGAGACCGTCAGAAGGGGCGAGGGCGACTCCTCCACCCCTCTTCTCCAGCCTCCTCTCCTCCCTCAACGCCGATCCACCCTGAGTGACTGTGAAAAGCTCTTCCTTCCAGGAAGGATCTGGCATGTGGAAGGATCTCTCGCGAAGAAAGAAGGAAATGTCAGCTTGACTGTTCGAACGTCTCAATACTTTCAGGACATTCTAGTCTCTCCAAAGATGCTGACTGACCATTTTCCGAACAACGTCTATGATGCTCTGCAGATGCTTGCAAAGTCAAAGAAGAAGAGGGCATCTTAAAAAAAGCACCTTTTAAATATTATGTACGCATGCAGCTATTCGAATGCAGTTTAAGATTAAAAAGTTTTTATTCTCTTAACTTTTTTATACTTGTATCCTTTTGAGCATTTATCTTTCCGTTTGTCTTCCACTTCCAGATGGAGGTTGCCAGATCGAGCTCCTCAGACACGGAAGACGAGAGCGACTCGCAGTCGCAGGCAGAGTCCACGGCGCAGGAGGAGGAGGAGGACATGCAGGAGGACGGGGCGGACCATGAGGAGGACGAGCGGTCCGACGGACACGCGCTTGGGCAGGGACCAGCCTTGACAGGGCAGGAGATGATGGACGACGATGAAGTCGACGACGATGACGACGACGAAGTGGACGCTTTGGTCGCTGGACAGCAGAATGAGCAGCAACAGCAGCAGGAGCACCCTCCAAACAAAAAGAGAAGAGTGCGCCTATTGGCGCCGTCAGAAGAGGCAGGAGGAACGTCTGGAGGAGAGGGAGGAAGCGGAAGTAGCAGCAACGTGACGGACCACTGTGAAGCCCACCCGCAGAGACCTCCGCAGGGCCAGAAGTCGTCGGTGGGCGGGGACAGCGCTGGAGAAGAAAGGACGAGAAAGGTCTCTGGTTCGTTGGCCGCCGCAGCCGCCGCAGCTGCCGCGGCCACCGCTGCGGTCGCTGACCTTTCCGGAATGGAGAGGTGCATCAGGCACGATTCTGCCGAAGAGCCGACCTCGAGCGCGACGGCGTCGTCGTCTTCAGCATCCGGTTGCGTTGGCGCCTCCACAAGCTCATCTTCTCCCCAGGCAGCCTCCTCCTCCTCCTCCAGGTCTGAGGAAGACCAGAGGATCATTGACTCCCTCCAGAGCCGCCTCCACGAGACGAACAGCCAGCTGGTGACCCTGATGAAGGACCTGCGAGACGCAGTGGAGTGTCCAGTCTGCTTCAACATCCCCCGTTCGCCCCCGGTGCCGTGCTGCAGGAACGGTCACGTCATCTGCGGCAGGTGCAAGACCAAGTGCGAGGCATGTCCAAAGTGCAGGAGCAGCAAGATCGACTGTGTCTCACAGGTCAGGTGGCATCTTGGTACTCAGTTCCGACAATCGTTCATGATCATTCTTTTCCCCCCTCCTCTCCCATATTACCCCTCCAGGTTGCAGCCTCCATCATTCAAAGGATCAACCATCCTTGCGAGTTTCGCGACGAGGGGTGCAACTATCGCGGCGACATTGCCAGCATCAGCGGCCACGAGGAGAACTGCAAGTGAGCATTTAGCCCCCTTCCCCCCTGCTGTCCTCGCCTGCAGATGCCACACAACTGATGTTGCGTCCTTTCCTTTAGATTTCGTCTGGTCCGCTGTCCCCACTGGGCTTGCGACGAGATGATTACGGCGAGGAACCTCACGCACCACGTCATCGCGGCGGAGTGCGGAGACAGCTACCGCGACAAGCCCTTGCCCTACCAAGAGGAAATGGTCTATACTCAGGTGAGTATTTAATATCATTATGAGATTGAGACTACTCAGGGACATTCAGAAGTATCCTCAGAAGGTCCCTGGAGTATTGCACTACTATGTAATACTAGTCTCACTTTTTCCCTCCCTGATGGGCGCATTTCTAAACAGGCCTTGGACGACGAGGAAGGAAACGGATTTTGGAAGCCGTCTCTGCTGGAATTCAACGGCATCACTTTCTACCTCCAGGTGGAAAAGTGTGGAAAGAGCCGAAATTGGTATTTCTACATCCAGATGGAGGGAAGTCCGCGGGACTGCGAAAAGTACGGAACCACCATCAAGGTGATTTTTAAAACTGTACCTTAAAAAAGAAACCCGAATACGTTTGTCGTCTGTTCATTCACTATGCTACATCCAATAGGTCAGCAAGAAGTTAAAGAGCGACCGCAATGCTATCGTCTACAACGGCGGTGTATGCCCCATCGATATCAAGGTTGGGGATGGCTTTCTCCAATATCTAGCATATTATAAATTCCTGATTGGCCACCAACTGTTTAGGGAGCGGCGGAGGTGGAGGCGAGTGGAGTCGGACTCAACATCCGGGACTCGGCGATGGAGAAGATATTCGACGTGGACAGGCAGGACGGGGAAGACAGTGGAGGAGCCGGCGCGTCTGGAATCGGCGGAGGACAACAGCAGCAGCAGCAGCAGCAGCAGCAGCATAGGGGGGAAGAAGAAAAGGGCTTCAAGTTCTGGGTAGACGTAGACATCTTTAAGGTGGATGATAAGTAAACATGCCCAATTGTGCTTGGTGCCTCTCTAGTATAATCGTTCGTGTTTATTCAGCAACTGCTTGGCTAATGCCAGCTAAGTAAGTGAAAGGTCGCATCAAACTGTTGTTGACGTGTAGTACGGTTCGACTAGATCAAGTGTAATCGTAGCAGTATGATGCGTCATCAATAATAATGCCATGGACATCACATAATTGGCCTATAGGTCTTTGTACCGCAAGATTAAGTATAGGGCAAGATAGAAAAGGGGGTGGGGGGTTCTTAGGGCAAGACGTGTTAAAAACAACAAAACAACGTGGGGGTTAAATGCTGGTCTATGTAGTCTGGCACGGTCTGGAAGTTGGTCACGAAGCCGTAGTGGGCTCCACGCCCTGCCCGAAGAGGTGAAAGGTGACCGCGTGCAGGTGGATGAGCGCACCGACCACCACGTGGAGGTGCCAGACCGCGTGCGCGAAGGGCAGCAGCCCGTCCATCTTGAAGAAGATGACCCCGCTGAGGTAGGCCGCGCCCCCGTAGCGCAGCTCCGTGACCCCGGCAGAGTCCTCCATCTCGAACACCGCGTAGGCGGGGAGGAGGGCAATGAACACGTAGAAGGTGGTCTCTAGCCACTTGTAGCGCTCGTGGAACACCTGCTGGTAGAGGATGCCAAGCGAAGCCAGCAGCCACACCACGTACTCCAGGTGTTGAGATATCGCTTCAGCGGGATAGACCTAACAAGACGAGAAGAGCTTAACTGCTGAAATTGCCGAGTTAGTTTTTTTATGTACATTTCTGTCCTTACTTTCAGTACAAGCCATGGAGTGTAAGACCCCGCTATGAACAAGTAGATCATGGCCCTGTCGCCGCGATGGAATAATTCACGCAAGTAGCTGAAAAGAGGGGAGGGGGGGAAGAGAAATGATCCTCCTCTACTGCAGCACACATTTTTCTTTCCTTTTTTTTCAGACCTGCTTCTCCACGTGAAAGAGATGATGTGAAACACAGTTGAGGTAACGAACAGTCTGCAGCGGGAAAAATATGCAATCTGTATAAGGAAAAGTAAAAAAAAAATCTGTTGCTGAAACTGGCGCTTGACTTGCCCCATGAGAGCGCATCCGTAGATGACTGCTGCCCTCCGCTCTTGGGCGGTGGTGGCCTTGGCCAGCATATGCTGGACCCAGGACAGGACCAGTGGGAGGCAGCACTGGGGGGGGGGGGAGAAATAAAGGTGTCGTGAAAGAGAGGTTCCAACTCGGTGTCTGCCTGAATACGCCCTGCTCACCCCATGCGTGGCGATGTTGGCCAAGTGCTCCACCGTGGTGGGCTCGTAAGCCTCGTTGCTGTTGGGCCTCTTGTTCTTCCACCGCATCCTCTCTGCAGTCAGTCAGGGCAGCGTTAACTCAGCGTTCGGTCCCTCCACCCTCCACCCGGCCCCCCCTCCCCCTCCCCCTCCCCCTCCCGGCCCCTTTCCGTTGACTCCTTCCTCCGTCCTCGGCAATCCTTCCCACATAGTACACGTGCATGTACTACATACTAGGGGTAAACTTGCGGAAGAGGGCAGGCGAGCAACTCGACACGTCACGTTTACATTTAATTTCGCAGGCTCATCCTGTTGCCTCCTAAGAAGAACCAGGCACAAGCACAACGCTCTTAGCCTCCTTCTAACTTACCTCTCGCTCCTGTCATGTGCTGGGCTGGGCTGGCCTGGCCTTGTCTCAACTCTCAGCTCATTCAGCCTTCTCAGCTCATTCAGCCTACACAGAACTATTGCTGTTTGCCAGTGCCACTCACTTCATTCCTCTGCACCTCTCATCAGCTGTCGCCTTTCTTCCCACCTCTACTACAGTACTTCCTTTCTTCTCTCCTTTCCTCTCTTTTCTGGTACAAGTTAAAATACTACCTAGATAAACCGAGCGAAATACTGTTGTATCTAGAAAACTAGTGTACTACAGCGTATTGCCTTTACAACTAAAACTACCTTTGACACAAGTGTAATGTAACTAGGTTCTGAAGAAAATTTGTGCCAAAGGTTATTTCCAGGCTTGTGAGCGTTCAAGAAAAATAGGCGTTCAAGCGCTAAAGGAGCTCAAAATTTTTTCTACGTTCAGGAGTTTATCGTTCACAGCCAACAGCGGTACCGGCGCTC
>JAAUYM010049725.1_pt1 | contig 11075 bp, 7 predicted proteins | sample 7278001 | NCBI WGS metagenome assembly JAAUYM01 (sample SAMN14350224, study PRJNA611818) | marine sediment metagenome | isolation source: surface marine sediment (1.8m) | place: French Polynesia: Moorea | collected 2018-08
AGAGAGAGAGAGACAGAGAGACAGACATTCGCCTATATATATATAGATAGATTACTATTTGCAGAGAATCAAGTGCCGTATGTATACATGGATGCGTAAGTAGTATGTAGTTATCTTACAATACTGGACAGTTAAGAAAAGCATATTTCCTACATAGTTTAAACTGGTGTAAATTTGAGTCAAATTTTAACCTAAAATTTGAGTAAATTTTAGCATCTCAATTTTTTCACCCAACGCCATTTGCTAACTTATTAACGTGCCTTTAAAACTACTTTTGGACTTGTAGTAGTAATAGTAGGACTTGTAGTAGTAGTAGGACTTGTAGTTGTAGTAGTACGTATGTAATAAAGTAAAAGTCTTTTAAGGAAGGAATCAGTGTCAGTAGCGCAAAGATAGACATGCCTGAGGCAAGGCAGGATAAAATTGGTGAGCACGTCTCCGGGTCCCTCGCCCACCCCGCACAGGCGCACAGTCGGGTAGCAGTTCCGGACGCACCTGTTCAATAAATCTTCCAATCAGGTTTGCCAAATCTAATCCAGAAACATATGCCAAATTCTCTAGCAAAATATGCCAGATTTATGCTTTTATTTACTGTAGAACATTTTTTTGCATTCTACAAGACCTAAATGCAGCCACTTACAAGAAAAAAATGTCTCGGGACATAGTCCGTTCTGGCAACACTGTTCTAATCATGAGTTGATCCCCTCACCGCACCTGTGGATCCTGTCCTGTCCGCAGTCGAAGACCAGAGCCGCGTCGGCGTCGTAGTGGCAGAAGAGGGTGCCTCCGGCCTCCCCCTCCTCCGTGTGGTTGACGGTGACGCCGCCTCCGCCGACGGCCTCCCTCCTAAAGCAGTGCGTGACCGGCGCCTCGTCCCACAGCTCCCACGAGGTGAAGTGGGTCGCGGCCAGGGGCAGCCAGGCCAGGCAGACGACCAGGGTGAGCGTGGTGGTGATGTTCGAGACGAGGAGCATGCTGGTCCGGTGGTGGCCCACCACGCACGGAGCCAGCAGCGAGGTGAGGACGGACTTCCACTTCAGCTCGGCCACCTCGCTGTCCAGGCGTTCCTTCAGCGTCGCCTCGATGCGACGGTCGTCGACCACCGGCGGACGATCCTTCTTCTTGAGAAAAAAGAGAAACTAAATCGAGGTTTTTACCGAATTAATGTTTGCTAAATCGAGGTTCCACTGTACTTTTGCATTGAGATTGGCAAGTTTCGACAGTCAATATGTTCTGTTATATTGCCTGCTTTTCATCGTCGGCGCCGCAGCTGTGGTGCTTGGACAGGACGAGCCCGAGCTCCAGCCTGAAGTCTTTAAAGAGGAGGACGCCGAAGAGGAGGGCGACGGCGGCGGGCACCAGGGCGGCCGCCTCCAGGTAGGCCAGGACGAAGGTCCAGGTGACCTCGTAGACGAAGGTGAGGGCCACGAAGAGAGGGAGGACGAGGAGGACGTTCTTGAGGAGCGGCGGGTCCGGGTCTGAGTGCGGGGAGGTCCGCTGGAGGAAGTAGGCCTTGGTGGCCGCGAACGAGAGGGCAACCAGGCTCAAGGGTAGGGAGATGATCTGGGTGGTGGCTGTGCGCGTGTGGGAATTATTATCAGGGGGTGTGAAAGAGTAATCGTGTACAGGTAATATTTAATAATATCCTTAATACGTGTATTATCAACACATTTGAGAAACTGAAGTTAGACAGAATGTTGCCCCCCCCGCCTCTCAAAGAAACTGTCATACTTCAGAAGGCTGCTCCAATAAAACATGATTAATTTGGGAAAAAGTGTGTTGCAAGTAATTTTCCATCTTTTGGGCCAAAATTTAAAAAAATCCCAGCAGGTCCTATACAATAACTACTTCTTACTGGCGTATCCCAGGCGCAGCACTATGGACAGCTGCAGGATGAACTGCGGCCCGGCCTCCAGGAAGGCCTCGAAGAAGCCGAGCCCCGAGGCGAGCACCTGGATCTCCTCAACCAGCTTGTGGTTTTCGCTGGCGTCCGTGTCCAGGGCAACCAGCTTCAGGAACAGGTGAAAGTTTCTTGACCGGGTGCGAAAAAAAAACGTGAATTGCACAAAGCACAGTCAACTAATGTTACTATAGTCCAGTCATGTCCTCCTCACACAAATGGCTGCACGCAGGGCAGGTGACTGGCGGCGTACCAGGCCTCCGCCCTGCCCAGCTGGCGGAGGGACCTCCGGGAGAGGGCGGCGAAGACGACGACGGCGGCGGCGGCCGCGGCCGGCGCCAGGGTCAGGGCGAAGGTGGCCACGGCCCAGCGGAGGTGCCCGCGCCACAGCAGGCCCAGCCCGCCCAGCGAGTCCGTCGCCACGTCGGCCAGCGGGAGGGCGAAACCCATCAGGAAGGAGTTGCCTGGCGTTTTACCATGCACGCGTTTTTAATTTAGAAAAAAAAAACAACCCGACGGGACTTTTAAATTTACGAGCGTAACAAATTCATCTTTAAACATGCATTGGAACATGTCATTAGAATACCACATGAATGTCACAATTTTTCTCGCAAATTTGTTACGCTTGCAAGTTTAAAAGTCCCGTCGGGAAAAGGTATAGTCGACGGCGTGCCTAGCAGAAAGGTCCTCTTCTGCGTCCACCGCCGGCGCCGGATGCCGCGCCAGATGTCGGCCCACCTGAGGCCGGGTGCGCGGGGGTGACCGGGGGCGGCGTCTCCCTCAGCGACCGTCAGCGGCACGAGATTTACTACAGCTCCATTTAACCCTGAAAGGTGTTAATTAAGTACGATCATATTGCCACCACCATCATCAAAATACAGCAACTACATCTGCTATGTGCAACAGTAAAAAAAATCATATGTAGTTGTACAATTTGCTGTTATTACTAAATTTGTATTTTTCTTGACGCCTACTTACGCTTCATAGAAAAACCTTTTCTACCTTTGCAACCTTTCAGCTTCAGAAGCAAAATCGTTCAATTCACCCTGGGATTCCTCGCCGTCCAAGGACTTGGCCGGGCTGAACTCCGCGAAGGTGGCGGCCGCCGCCTCCTCCTCCGCCGTCGACGGCGCAAGGGGCGGCGGCGACAGCAGCGGGGAGGAAACTGTGGACAACCTGTCGCCCAGGTGCGACATCTCTCAAGAGGAGGAGGAGGATGCGCCGCCGCCTATCAGCCGTCTTGCTGGCATTCTTGCTGTGCATCCCTTATCGCTCAAGCGTACATAGTTCTTGACTCGATGAAAGAAAGAGCAAACCCGACGAGACTTTTTTAGACTTACTAGCGTAACAAATTAAGCTTTAAGCATGTAATGGAACGGTTCACGAATACCACATAGTTGTCACAATTTTTTTTCGTAAATTTGTTACGCTTGCAAGTTTAAAAGTCCCGTCGGGAACTTCTCCCATCGGCGAATCAACCTCAAGAAATTAGATTAAATGTTTTCAAAGCTTGCAGTTCTTTGGGGCGACCTATTAAACCAGAAAGGACAAATTCGATTCGAAATGAATACAGAACATCCGTCTTTATATAAAGTTACATATCGTGTATTTCCCATTTTTCATCTCCTTTTTCCCTCTCTTTCTCTCTGACCGAAGAAGGCTAAATACTGGCCAAAAGAAACACGACCAAACAAAAAAAACCAAATTCAAATAACGTGCTACTTTAGGTTTTAGCTTGAAAAACCGACTTCTTTTTTTTTTGCTAACGGAACAATTTGAGTCGTTTAAAAGCATTTTTTTTCTTTCGGCGCTTTCCCTCGTCATTTCTCCTCTTAGTCGACCTCCTCGATGGTGGGTCCGGCTCCACCGGAGCCTCCGGTCCCGGCGCCTCCCGCTGCTCCGGGCATTCCGCCGGGCATGCCGCCGGGCATGCCTCCTGCTCCCGGGGCGCCGCCCGCGGCCTGGTACAGCTTGGTGATGATGGGGTTGCAGACAGCCTCCACCTCCTTCTGCTTGTCCTGGAACTCGTCTACCTCGGCCAGCTGGTTGGCGTCCAGCCACTTGATGGTCTCGTCACACTTGGTGACAATGGATGTCCGGTCCTCCTCAGAGATCTTGTCCTTCAGTTTCTCGTCATCCAAGGTGGACTTCATGTTGAAGCAGTAACTCTCCAGGCTGTTCTTGGCCGAGATCCTCTCCTTCTGCTTCTCATCTTCCTGCTTGAACTTCTCAGCATCGGCGACCATCTTCTCGATCTCCTCCTTGGACAGCCGGCCCTTGTCGTTGGTGATGGTGATCTTCTGGGACTTCCCAGAGCTCTTGTCAGTAGCATTGACGTTGAGGATGCCATTGGCATCGATGTCAAAGGTCACCTCAATCTGGGGAACACCACGGGGTGCAGGTGGGATGCCAGTCAGGTCGAACTTGCCAAGCAGGTGGTTGTCCTTGGTCATTGCCCTCTCACCCTCGTACACCTGGATGGTGACGGCAGGCTGGTTGTCGGAGTAGGTGGTAAAGGTCTGGGTCTGCTTGGTAGGGATGGTGGTGTTCCTCTTGATGAGGGAGGTCATGACCCCACCAGCAGTCTCAATGCCCAGAGAGAGGGGAGCAACATCGAGCAGCAGCAGGTCACTGACTGCCTCACTGGTGTCTCCGGTGAGAATGGCAGCCTGGACAGCAGCTCCGTAGGCCACAGCCTCATCTGGGTTGATGCTTTTGTTGAGCTCCTTTCCATTGAAGAAGTCCTGGAGCAACTTCTGGATCTTTGGGATGCGGGTGGAGCCTCCCACCAGGACCAGCTCATGGATGGAGGACTTATCCATCTTGGCATCACGCATGGCCTTCTCCACAGGTTCCAGGGTGCCCTTGAACAGGTCAGAGCAGAGCTCCTCAAACCTGGCCCTGGTGATGGAGGTGTAAAAGTCAATGCCCTCAAACAGGGAGTCAATCTCAATGTTAGCCTGGGCAGAGGCAGACAGGGTCCTCTTGGCTCTCTCACAGGCGGTCCTCAGCCTGCGCACAGCCCTCTTGTTTCCTTTGATGTCCTTCTTGTGCTTCCTCTTGAACTCGTTGACAAAGTGGTCCACCATGCGGTTGTCGAAGTCCTCTCCTCCCAGATGAGTGTCCCCAGCCGTGGACTTGACCTCAAAGATGCCGTCCTCAATGGTCAGGATGGAGACATCAAAAGTGCCACCACCCAGATCAAAGATGAGCACATTGGCCTCCCTGGAGGAACCCTTCTTCTTGTCCAGCCCGTAGGCGATGGCTGCTGCAGTAGGTTCATTGATGATGCGGAGCACGTTCATGCCGGAGATGACTCCAGCATCCTTGGTGGCCTGCCTCTGGGAGTCGTTAAAGTAGGCAGGGACAGTGATGACAGCATCGTTGACATCGTGACCAAGGTAGGCCTCTGCGGTCTCCTTCATCTTCAGCAGGACCATGGACGAGATCTCCTCAGGGGTGAAGGTCTTCTCCTCGTTCTTGTACTCCACCTGGATCTTGGGTTTGTCGCCCGTGGCAATCACCTGAAAACAGACAAACAAGATGGAGAAAACGTTCAAGAAAAAAATCTCTATCATTTGCATGGAGTTCTTCTCGTTTGCAGCATTCATAATTTGAGGCAAAGTCCCAAAATCTCTCCAACGTTTGTTTCGTAATCGTAACCCCGAGTCTCAGAGATAAGATTTTTTTTTCTAGAAGGAATTTCTGTGATAGAGGCATGGGGAGAAGGGTAAATCAGTACGAGAGCATCGCAGCCTCAGGCCACGTGTGGATTTATCTCAAGGGAAGAAGGGAAGACTGAGTCATGACGTCAAGACTTCCCTCAAACTTATGTCAAAAGTTAACTTTCCTTAACCGACCACGTTTTCCCAAATAAAATCTGCCGATTTTTTTTTCCTGTTTCACTCACATGGAACGGCCAGTGCTTCATGTCGCTCTGCACGGAGGGCTCGTTGTACTTCCTCCCGATGAGCCTCTTGGCGTCGAAGATGGTGTTGGTGGGGTTGATGGCCACCTGGTTCTTGGCGGCGTCGCCGATCAGGCGCTCCGTGTCCGTGAAGGCCACGTACGAGGGCGTGGTGCGGTTGCCCTGGTCGTTGGCGATGATCTCAACCTAGACGGCGAAAGGAGCAAAGAGGAAAAAAACATCAGGGTTTTTTTTCCCCAAGTCCACCCTGCACCACGCTCCACCCTGCACACAAAAAAAATCTCCATCTCTCTCACCTTTCCATGTTGGAAGACTCCGACGCAGGAGTAGGTGGTGCCCAAGTCGATGCCGACCGCCGTCTTCTTGGCCATCTTGAAGAAATGCTTGGGATTTTGAGGATGCGTCAAATTTCGGTGAACTCCGGGTCTCACAACTTCGGGAGTCGAACGATAAATGATTTTTTTTTTCGGGAGAACGTGGGTGGCTTTAAAAGAGTGGGTGAGTGAGTGTGGGCGAGGGAAGGAGGGTTAGGGAGAGAGAGAGGGAGGCCGGCCAAAAAGTCGCCGTTCGTCCGTCGTCACGCGGCTGAGTCAGGATAGGGCTGCCACGGAAAATTGGCCAAAAAAAAAACCCTTGAGTCTTAATGCCGATGTTGAGATTTAAGACTCTATTTATTGCAGGGTTTTTTTGCGACTGTGCAAACTTGAGAAAAAAAATGAGAATTCTGGAACTAGATATAGTTACTACAAAGGGCCAAAATTTTCTTCAACCTATGAAGCCGTTCCGTTTTGCATTTCATCACCTTTACTGATTTGAGTGTCCAACGTGTCTAACTCCCACTTCAACCCGCTGATTCTGAACACCAGCAGCTGAGGATTAATGTATGATCATTGATCATTAATGTATGATCATTGTCAGAACAATAATTTTTGTACTGTAGGTATGTTTATTTTTTTTGTTAGAAAATTTAATGCGCTCAGCTTTTAAAATTGTTTGTTGCTGCCACCATTGACTAAAGTATTTTTTTTATTCTTTTTAAATTGTTGTTTGGATCTAAGAAGTTAAATGCCAACATGAGATTTGGCATTTCACATGGCAGCTCTTCCACCCGGAATCGATCGGGGGGGGGAACGAAGCCCAGAAGAGTTTAGAAAGCGCTAGAAACGCCCGGCGCGATCGAAACCAGCTGCAAAAAAGGTGTCGCAGACACCCCTTGTCAAGCAGTGACGGTGGCATTTACATAGAAAGGGTAACTCCTTCTCGGTACTTTGTCGGTACTTTGGATATGGCTCTTCAGTGGCCTCAAAAAAATATATTAGCTAAAGATCCACCTTTTAAAAAGTGCAACTGTCAATTGCTTATTAATAAGAACATAGTGATACAGATGTCGCTAAACGCCACCCTTCCTTCGGTGTCCGCGAACCCGGCGTGTCTTTGCCCCCAAAACGGCGTCTGGCCGTCGGGGCTGGCGGCGGCCAACGACCGCGACTGGCCGGCGGGAAGCCGAGGAATGTTCTCGAAGCCGGTGACCAGCCGTGACCCCGACGTTGAACAAGTGTGACCAGTGACTTTGGATACGAGTTTGGCGCTTCTTTTTTAAAAAAAATAATCTATAGAATTACACAGTGCTTGTCCTTTCCTAATTTTTTTTACAATTTTATGCCAAGCATTTGGCGAATTTTTGTAACAAACGAGCTGGCAAAATACCCAAAAAAGAAGCGAGGTTGTGTGACCGCCGGAAGCGGGCCGTGACAGAAAAGTTCCGAACAAACTTGCTTCCGGGCGGCAAGATGGGACTTTACATACTAGAGAAAATCTTTAGAAAATTAAACTACAGAATATTGGATCTAACTAAACCTTGAGTGAGAGATGTCGTCACAAGAAAGATCTTTGATATTGTGACGTCACAAGAGTTACTTTGTGCATACTCAGTATGAAATTTCGATCACAGAAAGCTATTACATAGTGAAGTTAGTTATCCTAATCCAGCAGTCTTCTGTGCCTAGAAGAAATAAAATTAGGTGTATTCTGGCAGATCTCTGCAATAACAAAAAAAAGTGCTTCAATGACCATTAAAACTAATTCAGTGTTTCTCTTAGCCGCAACGGCATTTATTTATTTACAGTTTAAGGCTTTTTTTTTCTTTTGAAGAAACGGAGAAACGGACAGAAACTTCGTTAACTGTTCCGACATTTCGTTTCCCATATTTTCTAGCCCCCACGCTTTATTTCTTATTCGGCGGCGCCGGGGACCTCCTCCTCCTCCTCCTCCTCCTCCTCCTCCTCCTCCTCCTCCTCCTCCTCTTCCTTCTCCTTCTTTTCACAAATTGTGGCTGGGGGAGATAGCGGTGAAAAGGTAAAGGAGGAGGAGGAGAAGGAGGTCGTCCCTTGGTGGTGTGTCAGAGTAAAAAAAAAAAAAAGGAAGTCTAGCACAATTTGGAAGTCCGATGCGAAAAATTGGGGAGGAAGAAAAGAGGGACCAGATCGTGGCCGCGTCTCCAAGGCTATGTGGGAAAAAATAACATGGGGAAAGTCACATGCATCCCTACCCAAAAATGTTTTGACTTGAAAATCTTGATTTTTTTTTCAAGTTGGCCTCGCCATGAAGAAGAAGAAACCCTCCACTTTTCAAGTCTCAGCGCACCTATAAAGTAGGAAGTAAAAACTTTTCTACTACTGGTTGTCGATATTTGTAAAATATGCTTGCTATTTTTTTTTTCATTTTATCTTGGGTTTGTTTACGTATATGTAAATGTACTACTACTAGGGCAGCTCTCCCAAGGTTTTACTGGTCCCCATTTTTTTTTCCTGTCTCATTCTGACCAGCCCTATCCGGGTTTCCCCATGAGAGAAACCATCTCCTTTTATAGGCCCCCGTTACGTGTGTCACTTACTCTCCCCCCTCCCTCCTCCCCTCAAAATGCATTTTCCCTTTCCTTTCTCTCTCTCTTTCTGACTTTCTCTCCCTCCGTCTCGCGTGTCCACGTCCCAACAACATTACTTGTCTTCACGTGTCCACGTTGCCAAATATTGGACACTCCCACACGTCCTGCACTGTACATACTACGTACAACAACATGCCACGGTAGAGGAGGAGGTGGAGGAGGGGGGGAGAGGGAGGAAGATGATGGGAAGAGCAGATGAAAAGCTTGTTGACATCAGAGGAGGAGGAGGAGGAAGAGGAAGAGGAGGACGAGGAGGAAACCTCTTTTTTTCCATTTATTGGCCTTTTTCTCTGTGGGGAAAGAAGGTTGGCAAAATGGCAATACTGTACTTTTTTCTGTTTTCTGTTTTCTGTCCTCTGTCTTTTGTTTTTTTTCAACAACGGATTGAAACAAGAATCCAGTCTTTTTCCCTCTTTCCCAACCACCAGTGGTGGTATGCAAAATGGACGCTCAGTTGGAATATTTACACATCGCATACACGCGCTTTTGCACGTTTGGCACCGATTTGTATGCTCACTCGGTGCTTATTAACAAAATTTCTGCATCGGAGCTCAGTCGGACGTTTATTAAGAATGCATTGCTGGTTGGGCCGTGCCAATAGAAAGCGCGCTTCCCTCCTCCGCCATCTCTGCAGTTCATAAGTCTCCTTTTTTTCCCTCATCTGGTTATCTTTTCTCTCTCTCTCTCTCCCCTTCACCGCTCTGTTACACAGTGGGCGCATTATCTTTCTCAAACTCTCTTTCTCTCAAGGGAGTCGAGAAAGAAATCTGCACTTTTTTTTTCTCCTGGCAGATTTCGCCTTCCCTCTGCGGGTGGAGGAAGGAGCCTTGAAATTTTGATAGCTCTGGGGAAAGGAGGAGAAGGAGGAGGAGGGGAGGTTGAAGCAGTTGGTGGTGGATAGGGCATCTTCCAATCATTGTTATCCTTTTTTTCTTCAAAAATCAGTTCAGAGCATTTGGATAATATAATAAGATGTTACCGGCCATTATCCGTTGTTTGCTAACCGTGGTTTCCGGATAATCTGATCGAAATTTTGACCGACGACTAACCGGATATCCGGGTTCCGTCTTCACAAACCAGAGCTCGTCATCCCTTAGTGGCAGAGATGTGTTCCTCCTCCTCCTCTTCCTCCTCCTCCTCCTCCTCCTCCTCCTCCTCCTCCTCCTCCTCCTCCTCTCTCGCTTATCTGCCGACACCCAACGATGCCTTTGGAGGAGGAGGAGGAGAAGAAGAAGAAGACAGGAGGAGGAAGACGGGGAAACTTTCAGACAGCGGCGCTACAAATATTTTATTTTTAGAATGCAGAAGAATAGAAACGTGGGAGAAACGCTTCTACTAAAGAAAAAGCGGTTTTTCGTTGCCAGATTTTTTTTCTTCTCTAAATCTCGGATACATCGGCCCTTCCCCCCTCCCTTTTTTTTTGGAAGAAAAAGAAAAAAAAATTTTGCTCCTTCTTCTTGCCTTGCTTTCCAAACATAATGAAATTTTAATGCGTGCCAATTCGGTCAGCAATATTCACTATGTTCATAGACCAAGCTGCTACAGTCAAACTCGGTTAATGAGCAACTTCAATACGTTTAAAAAAATTTTGAATACTATAAATATAAGGAGTTCACTGTACCTAGTGTAGTAATTAATTATGCATTTCTGCTTCATAGTTTTTAAACCTTCCTCTAACAAACTGCCTACCCAACCACCAAAGTGCAATACAAAATGGAAGCTTAGTTGGAATGTATACACATTCCATACACGTTTTCGCACATTTGGCACTGATTTGCGTGCTCGGTGTTTACTTATGCAAAATTTCTGCATCAGAGCTCAGTCGGAAGATTTTTAAGAGTGCGTCGTTGTTGGTTGGGTTGGTTGCATCCTCTTCCTTTGCGTCAAAGCTTTTCTTTTTTAAAAAAAATTCTTATGACCTGTCAGCAAGAGCACTTCATCACCTTGGAAGAAAGAGGGGGGAGGGAGAAATTTGCCAACCCGACCAATATTAGGGTCACTACTCTGTTGGCAATTAGTGATGGGGGGGTCGAAACTTGGCTGCTATAAGCGTCTCTTTTTTTGGCCGCCATTCTAAGAAACCTGTCCTGCCGTTAGGACAACCAGTCACTAAATTCACACTGGAGATATTGGTTGGAGAAAACAAGTATAACAAGTATTTCGTTCCTTGCCACAGCCAAGCGCTCGTAAATCTGCCAGTGCCCAACCAATATCGCTAGCGTGAATTTAGTGATGGGTTCCTCTAAGGTTTTTCTTCACCACTATTCTAACACCTGCACTGGCGTGCTAACGCTATATAAGTG
>JAAUYM010039988.1_pt1 | contig 11072 bp, 9 predicted proteins | sample 7278001 | NCBI WGS metagenome assembly JAAUYM01 (sample SAMN14350224, study PRJNA611818) | marine sediment metagenome | isolation source: surface marine sediment (1.8m) | place: French Polynesia: Moorea | collected 2018-08
GATCAACAACTACTACGAGAACGGACCGCCATCGAACTGGCAGGATGAATTCATCAGCTCGTACGCCAGTTCCCACCCGTGGGAAGACTGGGCTGAAAGCTGGTCGCACTATTTCACCATCGTCGACGCGCTCGAGACGGCACTAGAGTTCGGCGTCGAGGTCTCTATCGACCATACACGCCCGCTTTTCCCGCGCAACGACAGCTACCGCGCACGCACGTTCGATGAAATGCTCGACCAGTGGCTACCACTGACCTATGCCATGAACAGCATCAACCGAAGCGGCGGCCAGCCCGACCTCTATCCGTTTGTGCTGCCTGGCCCTGCCATCGAAAAACTCAGGTTCATCCACGACATCGTCAAACAGGCACGCAAACCGCGTTCCTGAACAAGCCGCGCGCTGAAGCGGGTCTAGCTCGCCTGCAAGACAAGACCAATCTGGCGGCTCTGGGCAACCAGCTGGCCTTTGCTGTCCCACAGCGATCCCGTCTCGATCATGCGCCCCTCATTCAGATCGTCGGTCCTGAACAAGGCCTTGACCCATCCGGGCGCAGGTCGCCTGCGAACGTGAACCGTCAGCTCAATCGTGGGCACCCAACCGACCATACCGAGCACGCCGAAGGAAGACGGCGGAAACGTATCGGTAAAAAGCGGCAGCGACGTCGTATTGGGCTCAAGGCCGTCAACAAACCGGATCCAGCCGGAAACCTGGGGTGAAGGTGCCTTACCGGGCACCGCAAAGTCGGGATGCAATCGGACATCCAGGCGTGAATTGATCGGCAGCTCGATGTTCTGCAATGACCCGTCTCGCGGCACACACTCCTCGGGCGGGGGCAGGTCGGGAGGAGGTATGGTGATGTCGGATTCGACGCCCGCTGCCTGTTCAAGATCGCCGAACGCGGCAATCACTTCGAGCCGCGCCTTGCCATCCTGAACGAGTCGCCCACGCAGCGTCGTCAGCGTTCGGCCAACCCGAACGGGCTCTACCTCTATCTCGCAGCGTTCACCGCCTGATCCCGGCCGCAGGTAGTGCGTTGTGATCGAGATCGGGTCCGGATGGGAAGAAGCATCACGCAGCGCCGCGAGAATGATCGACAGCAGGTAGCCGCCGTTCGGGTTGTCGCCAATATTCCACGCCGCATGAACCTTGCCGCTGTAGCGGTTGTCTGCCGTTTTTTCGACAGCAACCTCTTTGTCGAAGAGATAGTCCAAACGCTAGCCTGGAATCCTGACAGGCAGTTCACGGATGCCGTGGATAAAACTCGAGCGCAGGTACTTTGGCTCACCGACAACCTCGATGTTGTCGAATCGCTTCATGATCTCTTCCCACAGCACGTTAAGCTGCATCTCGGCGAGACGGTTACCCACACAGCGGTGGATACCAAAGCCAAAAGACAGGTGTTTACGAGGATTGTCGCGATCAATGATGAACTCGTTGGCACGGTCGATCTGGCTGTCGTCACGATTACCCGAGATGTACCACATCACAACCTTGTCGTCCTTTTTGATGACCTTGCCACCCAGTTCGACATCTTTCATCGCCGTGCGCGCCATATGAGCCACAGGGGACTGCCAGCGGATGATCTCCGGCACCATCTTGGGAATCAGGCTGTGATCGGCACGCAGCTTGGCGTACTCGTCCGGGTTCTGGTTGAGCGCCAGGACGCCGCCGGTGATTGAGTTTCGAGTCGTGTCATTGCCGCCCACAATAAGCAGCAGCACGTTGCCCAGAAACTCATTGGGCTGCATGTCGCGGGTTGAGGGGTCGCTTGTCAGCATCGAGATCAGGTCGTTGCCGGGTTCGTTCCGCTCGAGGCGCTCTTTCCACACCGCATCGAAGTACTCCCAGCACTTCCACAGCTCCTGGAACCCTTCTTCGACCGTTTCAAAGAAATCGGGGTTTGACAGGTTCTCGACGGTGTCAGACCAGTGGATCAGCTTGTGACGGTCTTCCTGCGGTACATCAAACAGCGTGGCCAGCATCTGTCCGGTAAGTTCAACAGAAACTTCACGCACCCAGTTGAACTCCTCATTACGGGGCAAGCCATCGAGAATCTTGCCGGCACGCTCGCGAATGAGTTCTTTCAGATCCTGCAGGTGTTTCGGCGTAAACATCGGCGCAATCACCTTGCGCTGCTCGTCGTGCTTGGGCGGATCCGACATGATGAACATCGGCAGGTGGAACGGCGACGACGTATCGATGTCGCGGTTCGGGCGGCCGCCAAGCCGAATGCCGCCGTTCATGATGTCGGAAGAGAACTCATCGTGGTGAGAGTCGACATACATGATGTCTTTGTAGTTCGTCACCGACCAGTACGGTCCCCACATGCTTTCTTCCGTGAGGTGCACCGGGTCTTCCTTGCGCAACCGTTCGAGGTAAGGCCAGAACTTGTCGTGTTCAAAGAGGTGCGGGTGCGCGGGGTCGAGCTTCTCGAGGGGCAGCGAGTAAGGATCAACGTTGACGTCGATCGCCCACTTCTTCTGGAGCTCCTCGTTGGTCGGCTGCTGTTGCGTGTCGAGTTCAGACATCAGGGTTCTCGTGCTGTGTTTCCGAGCCCTGATTCTAGCCTACATGCCGGAGCGGTTGCTTCTAGATATACCGGCGGCGCGTGCGGGGCAGGCCTTTCGGCACGGTATACGGCGTCGTGCGACCGACAAGCGTTTCGATGATCAGCAGTTCCTGGTCGCTGTGGTTCTTGAACGGTGCGTCCTGGATGCGATTGCGGGCATTCTGGTCTGCCAGAATGTACTTCGGTGCGTCGTGGTGTTCGGTCTCGAGATCCTCGTCTTGCCGAAGATCGGATGTGGCAAGGTTTGCCGCGCCATAACACAGGCAAACGTAAGATCGCTCCGGCTCAACCTCGAGGTATACACCCGTGCCTCGAATCGACACGATTGCCGAGGGGGTCACGATACGCGTCTGACGTTTGGCAAACACACTGAGTGCTTTGCCTTTTTCGAGACCATAGCCGGGCTGAGATATCGTGGGCACACGAATGCGAGAGTCCGCGCGCAGCAGGAAAGCATCCTTGTCGACAACAAATATCGTCTCGGCATCGGGACCGGTCTCGACGACATCACCCGGTTCCACCGGCGTGTCGAATGTCGCCGCAGACCCGTTGACCGTAACGGCACCCCCTATGGAAAAGATGCTCTTGCCCTCGGGCATGGGCTCCGGCATCGGCATCAGCTGCTGCATCATCGGCGCTGACGTCGACGCACATCCCGGCACCAGGCTGAACGCGCCACTGGCAAGCAGATAGACCAAAAACTGCCTGCGTGACTCGTCGATATCGGATATGCTCATTGACGTTCCTCGTTGTTCGGATCGCGTTTTCCAAAAAGATGGTTAAACACTAACCAACAAAAACTGACGCACTTGAGATGAGACGAGTACTACTCACCTTCTTCTTTTTCTCGATTCACCTTACACCACAATCTGCCGTGGCCGAAGTCTATGGTTCCGGCTGGTACCGTGAAGTACAACTCGCCATTGGCCAGGAAGACAACCTCGCCCGCTCCTACAAGGCGATCGACAGCTTCGACGACGTCATTACAACAGGCAGCCTCGGTATCGGCTTCTCGAAAAAGCTGGGCGACAACATGCAGTACGTCGCTGGCGGCTATGTCAGCTACAGCCAGTACGACGAGTTCGACGATCTCAGCAACACTGCCATATCACTGAACGGCACGCTGATCTGGCAGCCGGAAGCGTCGTACCGCAAACCCTGGTATCGGGTCGCCGGTGAGATCACTCGCCTTGACTACAAAGACAGCATTGCGCGCGAAGGTTATCTCGCCACACTGTCGTTCAGCGCCAACCGGCGTCTTGGCATGCGGACAATCGGACGCATGGGCTATCGCTATCTCGACTTCATCTTTGATGTCGATGATGTGCTTGCCAACAAATACGCAGCCTTTGATGTCGCGCGCCATGAGTTCTTCGCCGGCATGGACTATCACCTCGCTGGTGACACCTGGCTGACCATTGATTACAGCTACCAGCACGGCGGATTCACATCTTCCAGCTCAATCTCACCGGGTGAGATTGAGTACGACGCTGAAACTGAAGATCCGGCATTCGAGTCATGCAGCGTCATTCGCTGCGTGCCCTTCTACGCGTATCGCACCATCGCTGACGTTCACTCAGTCGACGCCGCAATCACGTTTGTGGCGTTTGGCGTCGATATGGATCTCTCGGTGCGCTATCTGGACGCCCGTCCGGAGAACGATCTCTCGTATGACAACTGGTTCGCGCAGATCGGCGCGATCTGGACCTTCTGATGAAACGCCTGGCACTCGTCCTTCTCGCCACGTTCAGCCTCGTCGCGGATGCGAGCCACCACAACTGGCGGGTTGTCGAAGTGTTCACCAACGAGGACGGCACGCTTCAGTTCATCCAGATGGAGTCCGAGCGAGAGAACGAGACAAACCTGTCCTGCTGCCTCTTTACCAGCTCAAACACGGCAACCGGGGCGTCAATCTCGTATGCATTCCCGAGTGATCTTGCCGAGGACTCGCTCGACAAGAACCTGTTGCTCGGCACTGCCGGCATCGAAGCGGCTTATGGCATCCGACCGGACTACATCATTCCGGACAACTACCTCTTTCCAACCAATGGCGGCATCCAGTACAACGAACCCGTGCTGTGGGACCAGCTGCCGACCGACGGCATCAACTCGCTGAACATCGTAGCCGGACAACAGTCCATCGCGCCGGCAACGCTGACGAATTTTGATGGCCAGACCGTCACGCTGCCTGTCGACAATACGCCGCCCGTCATCTCGATCACAGGCGACCTCACCATCGCGTCAAACTCGCCCGTTGCCGCAAGCGACACGCGTATCACGGACATCGTAGACAGCGTCACCTGTAACGATGATTTTGACGACAATCCCAGCCTGACAATTCCACTGCCTGATTCGTTCCCCATCGGTGAAACAGAAGTCGTTGCAACGTGCGTTGACGATGATGGCAACGAAGCCACCAGCACGTTTGTCTTCAGCGTCGAGTCGTTTGACGACAACGATGGTGACGGCATCCCGGATGACCAGGACACGGACGACGACAACGATGGCGCTCCGGACAGCGAGGACGCATTTCCGAACGACCCGGACGAGACGCTCGACACTGACGGCGACGGCATTGGCAATAACGCGGACACCGATGATGACGGCGATGGTGTTGCCGACTCGAATGACGCCTTCCCCCTCGATCCGAGCGAAGCCATTGATACAGACGGCGACGGCATTGGTGACAATGCAGATACAGACGATGACGGCGACGGTATTCCTGATTCGGAAGAAGACGAAGTGCCACCTGTCATCATCGGCACGGAAACGCTGACCGTCGATGCAACCGGGCGGCGGACGGCCGTCGACCTGTCAGGCGTGACAGCGACCGACAATCGGGACGGTGACGTCACCGTGACCGCCGACAAGACCGGTCCCTTCGAATCAGGAAATCACGTCATTACCTGGACTGCAGTCGACAACGCCGGCAACGAAGCCGTTGCGCAGCAGATCCTGGAGATCCGCCCTATCGTTCTCATCCAGCGTCAGCTGATCGTTGCCGAAGGCGGGAGTGCCAATATCGAGCTGGCACTGTCCGGGCCTGCACCCCGTTATCCCGTCGTAATCGAAACACAGGTATCGGGAAGCGCTGCGGCAACTGACTATGCCGGCGAGATTTCACCGCTCACAATCGAAAGCGGCGAATCAGGCATTGTTGTCCTGACTGCACCGGCTGACGATGTTGCCGAGGGGGACGAACTGCTCACGATTACGCTTGTTGCATCCCCGGACGCCGCGATTGTCCCCGACAGCATCCTTACCGTTACCATTACCGAGTCGAACGTCTCGCCGAGAGGTGCGCTTGCCGTTTCCCAGTCCGGCGAGCGCCGCTCGATCGTGTACAGGGACGCCGGCGCGGTGATGGTGATGGCGGAAGTCAGTGATTCCAATCCGGACCAGGCACTGAACTACGACTGGTCCGCGAGCAGCCCGGAGCTGATGTCGAATGAGGCCACAGCATCCACAATCAGCTTCGATGCCGCAGCGGTATCTGCAGGAAACTACACCGCTGCCGTCACGGTCAGTGATGGCACTGCCAGCATCACGCTCGAGCGCCAGATCATGATTGAGGAGGTCGCACCAACGCTGACAGACGCAGATACCGACGGTGACGGAATCAGCGATGCGGCCGAAGGGCTGGCCGACAGCGATGACGATGGCATTCCGGACTTTCGCGACGACGACAACAATCCGAGGTTCCTGCCTGCTGCAGGTGAAGCGGATATCGAAACGGGTGCAGGGCTCCGGCTGAGGCTGGGCGAGTTGGCCCTGGCCGTGGGCAACGACCAGGCGACAATACCCGGCAGCGCAGTACCTGATATCGACGCGGGTTTCCGCCTCGCGGCTTCACTGAACGACTTTGAGATCGGAGGGCTGCCTGCCGGTGGCGCCCGAGTCTGGGTTGTCATTCCCCTCGACGCAGAGATTCCTGCCAACGCCGTCTATCGCAAGTACTCAGTTGCGACAGGCTGGTCAACCTTTGTTGAGGACGCCAGCAACACACTGGCATCAGCTACACCGATGGAGGGAATCTGCCCGCCACCACAGGATGCGCGCTGGCAGGCTGGACTGAACACCGGTGATACCTGCGTCAGGCTCTGGATCGACGATGGCGGCCCCAACGACGCTGATGAAGAACAAAACGGAAGAATCCTCGACCCGGGGGGCATTGCGGTCGTGGACCTGCCACCAACGCTCTCGGTACCCGGGGCCCTGACCCTGGAAGCGACCTCGAGCGAAGGCGCGAACCTGAACGCCGCCGAAACGTTCTTTGATGCGGCAAGTTGCACGGATGAAGTTGACGGCGCCATCACGGTGGATGTCATCACAACAGACAACTTGCGCTTTGGAGAAAACGCCGTCGAGTTTGTCTGCACGGACTCTGCGGCCAACGTCGTCACCGCTACCGCAACCATCACGGTGCAGGACACCACGGCGCCAGCAATCAACATTGGCACACCGCTCGAGATTGCTTCCGCAGAACCGGTTCCATCAACTGACACCCGGGTAACTGCTTTTGTCGAAGCGGTCACCTGTACCGACGCGGCCAGCTCGTCACCCACGCTCACCAACGACATTCCTGCGTCGCTACCCATCGGCAGTACGACAATCACGTTCGAGTGTCGTGATGACGCAGACAACGTTGCAATCAGTGAAACATCAATCACGGTGGCTGAACCCAAAGAAATCGTCGAGCAGAGTGACAGGGGCGCTGGTTGCTTTATCGCGACCGCGACTTACGGCTCACCTCTTGACCCACACGTTGAAGCGCTACGAGATTTCCGCGACAGCGCGCTGCTATGGCACGCGCCAGGAAGGCACCTGGTTATCTTCTACTACGAGCATTCACCCGCGGTTGCGCGCGTCATCGAAAACAGCGAGCCGCTGCGAGCGGCATCTCGCATACTGCTGACACCGATCGTGTTTGGAATTGCCTTCCCGCAAGAGTCTCTCGCGCTGCTGATGTTACTGCTGCTCTGGTTCAGGGCCCGCCGCTACGCCTGATTCCGGAGCTCGTCGAGCATTCCCGTCACCATCGATCCGAAATCATCAGCCGCCCAATCGGTGCGATGCCATTCAGCTTCCAGTCCCGGTGCACGAACCAGCTCAAGTGCGAGACCCCGGATGAGGGACTGTATCTTGTCAGCATCACCCTGAACGTGGCTATGCTGGATTGACAGCGAAAACGTGTGAAAACGGTCCCGGGCGAGCTTCACAAAACCCCTGTATTCACGTTCACTCAGCGAGTCGCCGCGACAGCCCCGCTGCCACACGTCTGCCGCGCGGCGGTAGTAGGACTCCCTATCATCTGTATCACTGGCCATATGGCAGATTGTAGCGGCATTCGAAGGATCGTCGCGCGAACATCCATCAGGGGATTCGACGCGTAGGTGTAACAAATGCGCGGTTCGCCGGTCATATAGGCAGGCAGAACAAATGTTGAAGAGATCTGACATGAAACGAAGAACCCTGCTGGGAATCGGGGCAGCCCTCGCGGCACTGCCCGCCAAGCTGCTGGCCAGTATCCAGCTGCCCGAATTCAAGCCGCTCGACAAATCGCACGAATCCTGGCGTGACGTGCTGTCGAACGACCAGTATCGCGTGCTGTTCCAGGAGGCCACCGAACGCCCCTGGTCGAGCCCGCTCAACGACGAGAAACGGGACGGCACCTACATCTGCGCAGCCTGCTACCTGCCGCTGTTCGTCAGCGACTGGAAGTACGACAGCGGAACCGGCTGGCCCAGTTTTTATCGAACGATTGAAGGCGCGATGGGCACCAAGACCGACTTCAAATTGATCTATCCGCGCACCGAATACCACTGCGCCCGCTGCGGCGGCCACCAGGGTCACGTTTTCAACGATGGCCCGAGGCCAACGGGCAAACGCTATTGCAACAACGGGCTCGCACTCGAGTTCATCCCGGAAGGCGAAGCCCTTCCCGCACTGAGGTCCTGATATGAAATTTTTCCTGATCATTGGTCTGGCGCTGCTGGCCGGCGTTTCACAGGCAGAGACTGAAGGTGCTGAAACGACGACGGCATCGGCAATCTTCGCCGGTGGATGCTTCTGGTGCATGGAGCCGCCCTACGACAAGATCGACGGGGTCATCTCAACCACATCCGGATACATCGGCGGGAAGCAGAGGAACCCGACGTACGAGCGCGTCTCGCAGGGCCGCACCGGGCACACCGAGGCCGTCGAAATTCTCTATGACCCGAGCAAAGTCACCTATCAGGAACTGCTCGATATTTTCTGGATCAACATCGACCCCTTTGCCAAAAACCGGCAGTTCTGCGACCGCGGGCCGATGTACCGCAGCGGCATCTTCTACCTGAATGAAGAACAGGAAGCGCTGGCAAACGCCTCAAAAGAGAAGGTTGTTGCGCAATTCGAAGACGAAGTGCACACCGAAGTCACCGAGGCGACAACGTTCTGGCCCGCTGAGGAATACCACCAGGATTACTATCTGAAGAATCCGGTCCGCTACAACTACTACCGCTATTCGTGCGGCAGGGACCGGCGCCTGAAAGAGATCTGGGGCTGAATCCGGGCTTCGTCCTGAGTCATACGGCCTGCTTGCAGGGCGCTAAACGCGAGCAACGTTTCGCGAAGCGAACGTTGCGAAGGATACCGCCGAAGGCGCTGCGAAGGACCTCGACTTCGTTCGTGGTTCAGTTAGCCCGGCAGGACTCAGGTCCTTCGGCGCTCGTTGCGCGAGGGCCTCAGGACGAGGTTGGGGGCTAGCAGCACCCGCCGATATCAGTTGCGCCCTCGGGATGCCAGGCGGCATCCAGTGATGCAGCTGAGGCTGCTGCGGTCTTTCCAAAAACGTCACTAGCCTGATTCCGAAGCGCTTCGTCAGTCAGGTAGTCGATAGTAGTCATTGCCATTGCCTTGGCGCCGTCGAGACAGGCCTTGTCACCCATCTCTGAAGCCGCCCATTTGGCAAACTCGGGATTGTGAATGACCACGTGGCGCGGCGCGCACGCAATCATCGGGTGAATTGACGGAACACGGTGGCTGATGTTGCCCATATCCGTGCTGCCCGCACCCGACGCGCCAATTTTCTCCATCGGGAAGAATTCTCTTCCCAACGACTCCGCATTGGTGCGATAGGCCTTCGCCAGCGGCCAGTTGGTATTCATATCGAGGTAATCGACCTTCGCCCAATGGGTATCGACCGTACAACCAGAGGAAAGTGCGCCCGCATCAAAACAGTTCTGGACGCGCGCTTTCAGCTCCGCCAGCTCCTGCGCGTTGCCGGCACGCACGTAAAACACGCCGCTGGCGCGATCGGGAACAATGTTCGGCGCGGCACCCGCCTCAGTGAATATTCCATGGATACGTTCGGTCTGACGGATGTGCTGGCGAAGCTGAGCGAGCGACTGATAGGCCGAGACCAGCGCATCGAGCGCGTTGATGCCCGCATAGGGCACTGCTGAAGCATGCGCACTCTTGCCGTGATACGTCACGCGAACTTCCGACACGCAAATACACGGCATGGTCTCGAGGTCGACCCCTGCGGGGTGGACCATCATCGATGCATCGACACCATCAAACGCACCGTGGCGGGCCATGATCTCCTTGCCGCCACCCTTCTCTTCTGCCGGCGTACCAAGGTAGCGCACCCGACCGGGAAGTTTGTCACCGAGCGCCGCAAGCGCCATGGAAGCACCAAGCCCCATCGTTGCAATGATGTTGTGGCCACAAGCGTGTCCGATGCCGGGCAGCGCGTCATATTCAGAGAGAATCGACATACACGCGTCACCGGAACCAAATTCGGTGGAGTAGGCAGTTTCCAGACCGTACGCGCCCCGGTCCACAGGCAGCCCCGAACGCTCGACTTCCGCGGTCAGGATTCTGGCCGCCTCGAACTCATGGAACGCTAGCTCGGGCGTTTCATGAATTGCGTGGCTCGTGCGAACCAGGTCGTTTGCCTGCTGATCGATAAAGTCGCAGCAGGCCTGTTTCAGCGCGTCGACGTCTGTCATGTCTACCTCATCTAGGCAGGTACCGCCTTGCAGTAGTGGTCGATGAATTTCTGGTGCGGCGGCAGCTGGCTGACCATTCTGCCCACGTTACCGTGAATACCCGTCAGGAACTGCTCGAGTTCCTGGTCATCCATCATGTTGACGATCGGATGATACTGCTCCGGCATCAGTCCCTGACCCAGCATGACCTGTATCCAGGAATTCTCGCCGAACAGTTCAGTCGGCACCTTGAAGACCCGGCCGGCCTGCTTGAACAGCTCGATACGGTGCGTGAGCGACTCCGGAATGCTCATATTGCGGCACTGCTGCCAGAACTCGGTGTCTGTTCGCTCAGTGACGTGATAGTGCAGGATGATGAAATCGCGAACGTTATCGATCTCGAACCGCATCTGGTTGTTGAACTCATCAATGTCGGGCTGACGGATACCATCGTAGGGGAACATCTGCATCAGTCGAATAATGCTGCGCTGAATCAGGTGGATGCTCGTCGATTCCATGGGCTCAATGA
>JAAUYM010025521.1_pt1 | contig 11067 bp, 10 predicted proteins | sample 7278001 | NCBI WGS metagenome assembly JAAUYM01 (sample SAMN14350224, study PRJNA611818) | marine sediment metagenome | isolation source: surface marine sediment (1.8m) | place: French Polynesia: Moorea | collected 2018-08
CACCTTGAACCCGTGCTTGCATTCCTCTCTCGGCACGAAGAGGGCCACCGGGGCCGCCTGCGACTTGGTCTCCTTGAGGTAGTCGAACCAGGTGAACCTCTCCTCCCATCCGGCCGGCGGCTTCAGCTTGATCTTGTTCTTCTCGCAGAATCCCGGCGGGAAGATAAGCGGGGAGGAGGCGTGATAGCAGAACCAGTCCGATCCGGTCTCGTCAGTCTCGTAGCCGTCAATGCGGATCATGATGTAGCCAAAGCGGAGCACCTTCATGACCGTGGCCACGCAGATGGAGGCCAGGTTGAGCGGGTCCACCGCCTCGATCTTCATGCCCACGGAGAAGGCGCCCGGCGGCTGCACGTACTCCGGAAACATGTCCTCTGTGCAGTCGTCGTCGCCGAAGTTCTCCAGGGTGCATCGGTCGTAGTACTCCTGGCTGGCGTCAATCTGGTGTCCGACGCGCCTGGCCCAGCCGACGGGGTGGATGAGCGGGGACTCCTCGTGGCACCAGAAGCCATTGTCGTCGTGGGTGACGTCGTCGTACTGCAGGAAGAGCCTGTGCCCAGTGATGTCCTTGATGGTGGCCACCCGCACCTGGCAGATGCGCATCTTGTCCACCACCTCCAGCTTCATGCCGGTGCGGAAAGCGGACCCCACCGACTCCCACACCTTGGCGTAGAAGTGGGTGGGCAGCGTCCTGGCGCCGGTCAGGCGCTTCACCAGGAAGTCGCGCCAGTCAGCGTACTTGGTGCGGATCACTGAAAAGGAAGACAATCAGTGGTATTCGATGTGTACACTACTTTCACGTCTTAGTTACTTAGCATTACTGACCTGCAGGAGGGATGAGGGGCTTTCCTCTGGTTGAGCACCATCCGACCGGATGCACCTTCTCCGAGCAGACGCTCATCCAGAAGTCCTTGCTGCCGTCCTGCCCAAACCCCTCGTAGCGCAGGAGGGCCTTGTAGCCGGAGATGCGGAGGATGGAGGCCACCCAGAAGCACGGGTGGAAGGGGGCCGGGATGTCGCTGTCCCGACTCTCCACCTCCACCTTCATGCCCACCGTGATCTGGTCCCAGCAGTCGGACATGGGGGCCTGCCAGCAAGAAAAGGGGGCAGGAAAAGCTTGAAGAGAGGTCCTACTACAAAGTCTCCCAGAAAAAGTACCCCAACTTAAAAACAGAACTTTTCATAAACCGGAGAAAATCATCAAAAATTATATCAGTCTTGATTGGAAAGGCCAAAGACAGAAAGAATACACATCTTTCCGTTTGAGCCCCTCTCCAACCAAGAATGGCCCGACCCCACGGAAGGTCGATTTGCTCACATGCTTGAAGGTGGTGACGGGCGCGGCCACGAAGTCCGGCTCGGCCAGCATGGAGTCCCAGGAGTAGCTGTTCTTCAGGTCGTGGTTACTGCTGAGGTACGGCGGGGTGTAGTCCTCGATGACGTAGGAAAGGGTGCCGGGCTTCTGCTCACCGGCGGAGCCGGCGGTGGCGGTGGAGGAGGAGGCCGCTGCGCCACCCTCAACAGAGGTGGAAGCAGAGACGGTGGCGGACTCTGGTTGTTGCTGTTGCTGCTGTTGCTGCTGCTGCTGCTGCTGCTGCTGTTGCTCCTGCTCCTGGTCCTGCTGCGAGTTTGATGAAGGCGACTCTCGTCCGTCCGACGAGTCCACCTGTCCCTGCCTGCTGTTGCTGCCGTTTCCCTCCTCCTCCTCCATGCCCTCCGCGCTGCCGCCGCCGGGGCAGTCCTCATCGTCGTCGTCGACGCCGCCGCCACCGTCGACAGCGCCGGCGCCGTTGGAAGAAGGCGAGAGCAGCATCTGCGAAAACAAGACGGAGAAAAACCGATTTAATACTGACTAGAAAAAGTTCAAAATCAAAAAATGCTTGTTGTCCCTCCGCTGACCCTTTTGCTCCTGTCCCCGCTGCCTTCGTCGGAGTTCCTCTTCATGACCACGATGGAGACGACGGCGACGGCGACGTGGACGTGGGAGGACAACGAGAAGGAGAGAGACGGACGACGAAACGAGACAAACGAGAGACGACGACGACCAAATAAAGCTGAATCTGATCCTTTCTTCCGTTCCGTCCGTCCTTCCGTACAGAGTTGCCAGGTCTTGAAAAGCTGATATGGCCCACCCAGCTCAACAGTAAATAGCAAGTTCAAGTATAGTCCAAAACCATGATAACTTTGAAAACGTGGGTTATGAGCGAGTTTTTACCAACAAATTACAAAAATAGCCGACAAACTCACTCTTAGCTATTTATGGACAAAATGTCCTACCTGGCAACCCTGCTTCCTTCCTGCTGGCTGCAAAGCCGCTTTCTTTTCTTCTCTTTAGCCTGTTGCCTCCTTCACTGCCCTGAATCAGCCCACTTAAGATCGAAAAGTACAAGTAAACCAAAACTTGATTGTATCTCAAGCGTGCAAGCAATCTTTCAAAAAAAGACATCGGTGATTAAAGCAAGTGTTTACTTAGTTTAACCATCTTTTTTTCTTGTGCAGATCAACTAGTTATATTAGTTTGTTCTTTTCTTCCGGTTTACGAGATAAGTGGTTCCCAGCTGGCAACAGCAAACATCCGCTGCACTACAGTTACCGTGGAGAAGGTAATAAGAAAGAAGTAACCCCAGGGCCATCTAGCGACAGTGTCTTGGTTGCAGGATGCTGAGGACGTTCATTCAAGAGGATGATGTTTTCTGTAATCTGTGCGCCTTTGATGAGCAACAGAGGCAAAAGGGATAAAAAATAATACTCGTAATACGTTGTAATTAAACTAAAATAAACTTCTCGCTAAAAGAAAGAACGCACGACTCGAACTCTGATAAAGGAGAGCATTTTTTTATATGTACTAGGTCTATTAGGAGTAAGAAGGTCGTCTTCGTCAGTCAGGAGGGCGAAGCCATCAGCTTGCTGGTGGTGGTGTAGACGTTGGCGTACTGGAGGGACCAGTAGATGACGTTGAAGGCGGCGAACATGAGCGGGAAGAGGACGATGCAGCAGAAGTCGATCATCTTGATTCGGTGCTCCAACGCCTCGGTCTGCTGGTTCACCCAGCAGCTGTCCGGGGACTTGGACGGGGTGACCACCAGGAGGCCGGATTTGAGGAACCTCCGTTGCACCTGCGCCAGAACCAGAGTCATTTGCGGGCTGCGAGGGGTGGCGGAACGAAAAGGATTTGGTGGCCTTTTTTTCCAATTTCTTACTCCTCGCATGCTTTTCATGTAGAGAAGAGCAGCGTATTCGAGCAGGGCCAGGAAGACGAACATGATGCAAGTCAACAACCAGATCTACTCGCAGTCGCAGAGACGAAAAGGGCACTATTAACACTTCCCAACCAATATTGGTGCCACTAGAGCCACACCAACGGCTACACCACTAGCGGAAATTAGTGATTGGGTTGCTCTAGGTTACTCTAAGGGTTCTTTTTTTTTTTACACCCGCTCTTGCGTTAGGACAACAAGCACGCTAGCGATATTGGTTGGGTTGACTCATTTAAACGCTCTTATTGTGTGTGCAACCTGCAGCCCGTTGATCTGGTCCGACTTGGGGGAGTGCGCCGTCGCGCTGGTGGAGAGGTTTACCATCATAAGGAAGAGGGTGACCAGGAGCGCCATTCGCCCTGGCACAATGGTGGCCGGGACCAGGAAACTGGCCTGTTTTTTTTTTACATAAATGGCTGTAGGAGGGTTTTTTAAAATTAAAAATATGCGTTGCTTCGGCTCACCCACGACACGACGACGAAGAGGCCCGTGGGCAGGTAGTAGTCTATGACAAAGGGAAGATACTTCCTCTTCAGTGTTATCCGGACGCCGATGGCCGAAAACCTAGTCCGGTTCAAGCTCTTGAGGTCCTGGAAGTAGGTCATCCTCTCCGAAGGGTCCAGAATGTCGAAAGTTATCTACGTACATAAAGACACAAACATTTAAAAGTTAAGATTAAAGGAAAGTCCCATAACACAAAAAGTAGCGGACACGTAAAAAAAACCGTTTGCTTTTCGTGTTTCTTGTTGTTACCCCCCAACCAATATATTTATCGTTAGGGGCACGGTCTCGGTGGCGACAATAGTGGTAGTTAGCGCAGGGGTCGACATTTGAATTGCAATAAGGTTTTTTTTCCACTATTCTAACACCTGTGCTGGCGATCTAACGCTGTATAAGTAATATGAAAACCTTATTGCAACTTATCGCTAAATTCACGCTAGCAATATTGGTTGGGAGGTCGAATATTCTGAGCTTTAAAAACCAGTCCAAGACTTCTCCTTAAGTTTCCAGAGGGGTGAAAGAGGACATGCGTTTAGTTTGGAAAAAGTGCGAAAGTGAGTCCCCCTCCTTGAGCCTGCTGCCCCAGAGACACTTCAAGGAGAGTTTCTACTCCTCAGACATGCCGCCGTGGACGATGACGAGGGAGTGGCAGCGGCTGCGGGAGTGGCCAAAGAGGAGAAGGAGAGCCAGCGTGTCAACGGGAAATTGGGTGAGAACTTAATTTGCAGCAACAGAGAGACCAGATTTGCTGTTCAAGTCGACTTTGTTGCACTGTACTGTTACTACAGAACGTCTGTTAACCAGACATTTTTTTCTTTGCAGGCAAGCGCCATCAGCCATCCTCGTCGATGATCAGGCAACAGCAACACGTGAAGGAGGGAGGAGGGCCCAAGGGCACCACCAGGGCAAAGAGGGAGGCCTTCCACAACAACAAGAACACAATGATCTCATCATTTACGGGAGGTAGGAAAAACCTAAGACAATTTAACATACTACCTCTCATATTAACAATGTTGTTCGTCAGCAGAAAATTGTATTGTTAATCTGAGATTATTGTTAATGTGAGGTGTATAATATCTCATATGAACAAATTTGGTCAGCAGCAGGAATATCGTTAATCATCATCAATGTTGCTCGTGTGCAGTGACCGAGGGCACCAAGGAACTCTCGCTTGTGGAGGGGAGTCAGAGTCCTCCTCCGCCCGCAAGGACACCGGCGTCGGCGCGGGCGTCCAGACCCCCGTGCCTCCAAACTCGCCCCCAGTCGGGAAGAGCCCCACTGTCGTCATCGTCCCCTCGCCACCGGTTCTCCCTGGGATCCTCCTCCGGCAGCAGGCCCAGCAGCAGCACCAGCTTGTTGGAGCCCGCGGACGTACCCGCTGCCTCGGCGGCCACCGCCGGCGCCACCAGCCCTCTGCCTTTGCCTTACTCCCCCGGGTTCGACCCACAGAAAATGGTGGCGCTGGTGTCTGGCAAGCTGCCGGTGCCGGCCAAGTGCTCGAGGCAGTTCCGCAAGCTCATCCACTCGCACAGCCTGAACCAGGCGCAGCAGCTGGCTGCTGCGTCATCGTCGCCGCCGCCGCTGGCCAATCTCCTCTCGTCGGCGGTGGCTGTGGCCAAGGCTCAGCTGGGCGGACGGTCCGCCGCATCTGCTGCCGCCACCGCTGCCGCCGCTGCCGCCGCGGCGACCGGCGCGACGACCGCCGCCGACGCCCCGGCCTCTCGGCCCATCCTTCCGCACCTGCCCTACTCTCCCTACGGCAGTCCCAGCAGCTCCCCACGCGTGAAGAGGAAGCCCCTGCGCCAGACAAGTCGCGTGGACTCGGTGACGAAGAAGTCCGCCGGGCCAGAGGGAGACGAGGAGTACGTGCAGCTCAACCAGTACAAGCTGAGGGGGGTTGTCGGGCAGGTGCGTGAAAGCACAGGTGTCATAACTACAGTGCATACAGTACATTGTTGCCCTCGTAATCCATGGACCGGTACATTACAAACCGCTTCAGTTTGACTGCATGCTAGCATATATGGGCTTCTCCTATTAGTAGGTACACACAGTACGTATACTACTTGTAATTTTCCCCACTTGCAGGGTTCCTACGGCATTGTGAAGCTTGCTTACAACCACGAGGATGACGTCAATTACGTGAGTGCATTGGCATCATGGTTTCCAAATTCTATTCTATTTCTATTTGTTTTTGTCCCTTTTTATCTGTTAGGAAACATGAAATGCAAATACTGTAGTACTCTACTACAACAAATAGTGTTTTTAACTACTGGTATAAGTAGAGTTGCCAAGATTTTTTGGCCATCCTGTATGCGCAGGAGGAAAAAGAGTGCTTAGTTCCCAAACAATAACGAAACATTCCCCAGAGACATCATGGTAGAGTCCGCCAAAAGGTAGCAGCTTCCATTCATAACCTCAGCAGGGAGCAACGAAATGAAGTGGGGGGGGGGAAGCAAATAATATGTCTTTTTTTCTTGCAGTGCCATGTGTGTTGCATGTGTTCCCACATCTGCTTTTTTTGTTGCAGGCCATGAAGATCCTGTCAAAGAAAAAGCTCAAACGGAAAGCGGGCATCTTCGGTAAGACAAGAAAAAAAAACTCTCGTGTTTCCAGGTCTTTTCATTTCTCTTTACATGCATTATTTATTTGAAGCAAAACCGGACATTCGTTTTTAACGGTTTTGGTTAATTTCCGTATTTTGGTCCCAAAAAAAGAACTTTTGGACATATCCACTTTAAGCTCTCATTATCTCATCAGGTCGCAGCATCCCTCAGCGCAAGGCTCCCGGGGGAGGGTCCAAGAAGATGGCAGAGGATTTACTACAAAAGGTTCTACTCCACCTCATCCTCCTCCTTCTTCTTCTTTCACCCATGATGACGATATATATATTTCTCCCTCAAGGTGTATCGCGAGATCGCAGTCATGAAGAAGCTGGACCACCCGAACGTGGTGAAGCTGTTCGAAGTGCTGGACGATCCGGAACAGGACAATCTCTACATGGGTATGTTGAACAGCACTATGTAACTACAAGTAGGTACAGTAGACCATGGATAAGTGGATCACTAGCTAAGCGGATCAAATCTTTTCTTGTCAAACTCCAGTGTTTGAGTTGCTTGAGGGTGGAGAGGTTCTGGAGGTGCCGACAGAGACCCCGCTGGATGAGAAGTCTGCCTGGCTGGCATTCAGGGACATTATCCTGGGGCTTGAATACCGTGAGTGCAAAATTTTCATTGATCCAGGTTCTTTACTAAACCATTGGCTCTTCTATAATGCTATTGGTTAAGCAGTTGATTACTAAACGAAAGCTACACTGCACTTTGTACTATTGAATTTGGTTGTACTATGTAGGAACCAACCCTTTTTTGTTAAATTGCCCACTTTCTTCTGCTGCATGTACCAGTCCACTACCAGAAGATAATCCACCGCGACATCAAGCCAAGCAACCTGCTCCGGACGGCCCCAGACGGGCTGGTGAAGATCGCCGACCTCGGAGTCAGCAACGAGTTTAATGGCCATGATGCCTTCCTCACCAACACGGCCGGCACACCGGCATTCACCGCACCGGAGAGTCTCACACACAAGCCTGGAGACGACCCTTGGTCCGGAAAGGTTGGCTGAGAACAAACTGGACTTAATTTCCCCAAAAGAAAATTTTGTACCATAATTTCTCTTGATTTCTGTCCTCAATTTAGGCTGCTGACATCTGGTCATTGGGCGTGACCCTGTACGCGCTGGTGACTGGCAAAGTGCCCTTTCACGATGACAACATCCTGGCGCTCTACAACAAAATAAGAACTCAGGTGAGGATGTGTGACCGTCAAACAAAAAGAGTGGAAAACTATGGCAGGTAAGAAAAAGTACATTGTAAACAATGCCTTCTTTAGAAAGAAAACATACATAGAAAGAAAGAAAAAAAAACATAGCAAGTCATACAGTACCTACAGACCTTTCTTACATTTAAAGGGTGCTGTGTCATCAGCATAAGGTACAAGTACAAAAGCTCATCATATGAGATTTGCCAGGCATCTACAGTAAAAGCAAAATTATAAATATTTAGACCAGGGGTTATAATAAACCTTCTGCAAATCCCAACCCATTTTTAGATTCCAAGAGCATCCTGCAACCCACTGAGGAAGTGCTTTGCCAACCCAGTCCGAAGGACTTTGTGACCCACTTTTGGGTGTGACCTATGGGTTGAGAATCTCTTATTTAGGATTTTTCTCTTCCTCTTCCCTTCCTTGCAGCCGTTTCACTTCCCCAAGGAGAAGGACATCTCCCCTGAGCTGGAAGACCTGATTTCCAGGATGCTGGTGAAGGATCCAACCGACAGGATTGCCCTACAGGACATCAAGGTCCACGACTGGGTGACTGGCTTTGGCATCTACCCGCTGGCCACTGAGGAGGAGAACTGTGAACTGGTTGAGGTCACGGACAATGAGGTTGACTCATGCATCAGGTGAGCAGTGAGAAAGGTCCAAACAGATCAAACTAGAGAGTTTTTTGCCCCACCCCTTGTGCTGAGATCAGAGCAGACTGCAGAGGTTTCCAACCTTATATGAGTCGTGAGCCAAAAGTCGGGCAAAGCCTTTCTAAGATGTCACGGGAAAAATTAATACTAAGAAATCAGGTGTTTTTGTCCCCCCCACCATATACGCAAATGGCTGTAGTATAGTATGTACCTAGAAGAATGGATTGCTGTCAAAACGGTTGGATACCTCTGCTTCTCTGGTCAGATTAAGGGCATACCCGAGTACAGTAGGTACTTATTCAGAGAAAAGGCCTACAAACCTTATATCCGGAACTTGACCCACCACCTGGTCTCTTTCTCCACACCCTGACCACCCAATTCCCCTTGAACTTGCACAGAGATTTGCTGCAATGTGGTTGGGTGCACACAGAGGAGGCAGGGAAGAGTGGACAAGCAGAGGAGGAAGAAGAAGGGTTCTTTTCTCACCACATTTCTGCAGACTGCATTTTGTCTGTTCTAGTTTTTTTTTAGAGGAATACTTCCAGCAATGTTCGTCTCAAGGGGTTTTGCAGTTTTTAAGTGGCATGCCTTGTTTCGTTTTTGCCGTGATACAGTAGACCTCTGAGATACCTAGTGTAAGTACCTAACTACATAGTACGTATACTGTATATTGGGGTAAAGTCGGTGGCTAGCAGGTAAGAAACTTTATTATGCCAGATAGGACATGGACACTGGAAAGCGAATCATAGCAATATATATTGCAATTTGCTCTTTGCTCTTTGCAATTTGCTCTTGCCTTAAAGAGAGCCAATTGTCAAGGACGTCACGCTTCTTCAATTCTTTTCACATACAGTTGGTGGTACAGTATAGCACGAAAAGGTGGATCATCCTGGGACCTGGCGGATTGATCCACTTATACCTCCTTCTTGAACTCCTTCTCAATTACCTCTCTTTTTCCCTTCCAGATCGGTCCCTAAGCTGGACACCCTGATCCTGGTGAAGACGATGATCAAGAACCAATCGTTCGTCAACCCGTTCTCCAGATCCCGGAGCCGATTCAGGTCCGACAGGTCTGACGGCAGATGCAATTCCGCGCCCGAGGTGCCATTCTATGACAGGTGAGACAGAAAAACATAGTTTGACGCAACAGAAAATTACTCCTGAAATGCCTATTTCAACTGGCTGAAAGATCAATACTGCCATCGACGCAGTACTTACTATTTACTGAAGACCGTATTACGGTATGTGGAGGTTCTTAAACAATAATGAAACATCCCCCAGAGACATCTGTGGTAACAGTCCACAAAAAGGTAGTAGCTGCCATTATGACCTCAGCAGCCAGTAAGAAATTGAAGTAGAGGGGAGGGGAAGCAAATAATAGGTCTTTCGTTCTTGCAGTGCCATGCGTGTGACATGTGTTCCCACATCTGCTTTTTTTGTTGTTGCAGGCCATGAAGATCTCATCACGTGGTGGTATCCCTCAACGCAAAGACTCCCAGGTGAGGGTCCAAGAAGATGGCAAGGGAGTCACTACAAAAGGTTCTCTTTCTTCTTCTTCTTCTTCTTCTTCTTTCATCCATGATACATGAAGCTCATCATGTGAGATTTGCTACGTATCTACAGTAAAAGCAAAATATAAGTGTACAGTGCTACCACATACGTACTTAAAACTGCATTTTACGCTTCGCGGATGTCGACGTCAATGGGAGAAAGAGGAGGAGGAGGAGGAGGAGGAGAGGCCGTGTGATAACAGACGACGACGTGAGCATTTCCGATCATAAGAAGAGGGCTACTACGTATAAAAGTGAAATTCGAGGCTGGACCCAGTTTCTTTTCCTCTCTCTTCCGCCTTCGGGTGAAGTTGCACCGCGTGGAAGAACAAAAAAACTTCTTGGGAAAAAAAAGAGTCGGTGATACTTCTTCTCTTGCACCTACGTAGAGGGGGAGTCATCTTTTTTTTACGCCATTATTCACAAGTTGTATACAGTACCTGTGAGGAAAGGAGGAAAACCATTCTGAATGGAAACTTAGCAACAGGCAGGGCCAACACATAAGGAAGGAGGAGGAGGAGGAGGAGGAGGAGGAGGAGGAGGAAGAGAGCCCTCAAGTTTGTGAGCGCCCGCACTCCTTTCCTCTCCCCATTTCCAGAACAAGAGGAAAAGAAGGAGGTCGCATCACAGCAGCTCTGAGTCAGTGCCAATCATCGTTCGGCATGCCGCGCTGGAAGCACGCCAGCACCTCCTCCTCGGAGTCCGCCTCCACCATGTCGTCCATGTCCTCGCCGTCCTCCTCCATGTCGTCGGCGTCATCGTCGGCGTGCAAGGTGGCCGCGGCCGCCAAAGGAGAGGGGACCGTCTGCACCCACAGCTCCAACCTGAACTATGGCGCGCTCACCTGCCTCAGCTGCAGGGCCTTCTTCCGCTGCATTATCCAACATAAGCTGAAGCAGGAGCTCAAGTGCCGCGGCGAGGCCGGCGTGGGCAGGTGCGTCATCATCCCGCAGAACAGGAAGAAGTGCAAGAAGTGCCGGTTCGAGCAGTGCAAGCGGGTGGGGATGTGTCAGGAGGCGGTGCTCAACAAGAGCCAGTACCAGAGGAGGTTCAGGAAGATGATCAGCAAGCAGCAGCAGGAACTGATTGACAGCCAGGTACGAGCAGTAATAAAATGGATACAACGGCGTCCCTGCTCCGCAGCCTTAGTTCTTTTGCTAATTGCTGCCCAACCAATATTGGTATGGCTAGGGGCACACTCTCGGCCACTATGTATCACTTGTATACAGTGGTAGTACGCAAGGGCAGGTGTTAGAATAGTGAGAAAAAAAAAACCTTAGAGCAACCCATC
>JAAUYM010111615.1_pt1 | contig 11067 bp, 7 predicted proteins | sample 7278001 | NCBI WGS metagenome assembly JAAUYM01 (sample SAMN14350224, study PRJNA611818) | marine sediment metagenome | isolation source: surface marine sediment (1.8m) | place: French Polynesia: Moorea | collected 2018-08
TGGTTGGGCAGTTTGGTCGGTATCCTCAAAGTCTCAATATAGCGATAAGTCTCAATATAACGATAGGTTTGCTGCTGACGGATATTATCGTTATATTGAGATTTGACTGTTGTAGTATGAGAGGCTGTATGCGTTTTAATTTTAGTGGTCCACTCCTAGCTAAGGTAGTGTGAATGTCATAAATAAAAAATGTATTTGACTGAAATGTCCTGAGGACGGTAGGCCTTAAGTTTTCATTTTTTTGAGCCGATCCCGACTCGGCTTGATCACCCCCGGGATATTACTGTTATTTATTTTATTTAAATGAAATGTTGGAAAAGACACGCAAAGAACCAGACGATGAGATGATAAAAACTGCGCCCGTGTATGCCGGAGGTTTTTACTGTATCATTCTTTATGGCCTGTGCCTCTTGGGAGTGGGAATCGTGGTCATTTACTTCAGCGACATGCAGCTTGGCATTACCGATCCGACGCTGAGGTCAACCACGGAGGAAGTGACCCCCTTCTTCATGACGCTCTTTGGAGGCTTCCTCGTCTTCGCCGCCCTCATTCTGCTGGCCTCTAACCTCGTCCGCTTCTGCGTCCTGTGCCCCGGCGTCTGCTGCAAGGGGCTGTCCGGCGTCGCCAACAAGGAGGTCATCTGCATGCTCTACGGGCGGATGCTGCGCGGCGGACCTCCCGCCGCCGGAGTCGGGGAGGACGAGCAGCAGCAGTTCCCCGACGAGGACGTCGCGGACGGACACTCCCCGCGCTCCGCCGGCGCCGGGAAGGAGGCCCTGCAGCTCTTCGAGGAGGAGGGCCCGCGGGCGAGCTCGCAGGTCGTGGCAGACGGCGACCTCCAGTTTCCGGAGCGGACGAGGCCCACTCCGAAGATGTCCTGCTCCTCCTACCTGACGACCCAGACGCCGACGCCGACGCCGACGCAGACGGAGCCTCGCCCGCCGGGCGGGAAGCTGCCCACCCCGAGGGCGCCCGCGTCCTTCGTCCTGTCCTCCAACGGGAGCGAAGCGAACTCGCGGCAGATGCGGGATTACGAGAGGCTGAGGGAGGAGCTCATCAGGGTGACGGAGAGGCTGAACCGGAGGGACAGGGACGAAGGGGGCGACGCGAGAGGAGGGAAGGAGTCAGTCGGCGGGTTGGACGAGGGGCAAGGAGCCCCCGAGCGGAGAGAGGAACCTCGTCGTCGGCAACAGCAGGAAGGGCGGGGCGACAGCGACAACCTCTCGCCGGCGTCCGCCTTCAACAGCGTCTCCGGGGGCACCTCCCCGTCCTCCACCACATACGTGGGGGGCGGCAGCGCCTCCGACACCAGGGAGAGTCCGCTCTCCCTGCAGACCACCAGCGACTCCTCGTACCGCTTCTGGAGGGCAGGGCGGCCGTGGCTGTCGGAGCCGTCGTTGGCCGCGGCGCCGGCCGCCCGGCAGCGCTCCTTCGTCGTCGACTCTTGCGACTCGTTGGCCACCGTCGGGTTTCCCGTGGTGGCCATGCTCTCGGACCTCTCCCTCCGCACCATCAGCGACGGAAGAGGAATGGGCTCCGTGCCTGGCGCCATGCCGTCTTTTCGTAGGGACAGTGGCCGTGGTGGCACCTTAGGAGGGAGTGACGGCCGCTTTATTCCCGACCAGGTGATGGGCCAGTTCCAGCATGAAGAATCCGCAGAGACTGATGACGAGTCAACAGCAACAATAGACGAGGCGAAATTATTCTGACGGAGGTGATAACAAAAAAAAGGTCGTTACACTCTCATTGCCCTGATAATGTTGTGAAGCTTACTACAGCTTACAGTAGACTTTGGAGTTGTTTAATTTTTTTTACACAAAAGTCGAGTGACAACGGCGGTTGCATGAAGAAACACGGTTCGTAGTGGTACTAGTAGTACGTAACAGTATGTTGACTCCGTTAGGGCAGCTGCATCACTTTTGCCGGTTTCGCGCACGGAAGGGGAAAAATGGGAAAGAAACTGACAACGAAAGTCGGGATCCCAAGGGTGGAAGAACGGAAGGGAAGGGAAGGGAAGGGAAGGCAGCAGCACTTTGGCCAGGCGGTTTTCGTGGTGGTGGAGAAAAAAAAATCGCCCTTCCTTCCTTTCTTGCCTGCCCGTTCCAAAACAGCAGCTTGCCCGTTGTCCCCCGTTGAATGGGCTCTGCTACCGCAATGGGCGCCTTTCACTGCTGTTTCATAGTAGTAGTAGTACGGTAGTTCGACCAAAAGGGAAGAAGAATCTCTTTGCCACGCATTTGAGTGACTGCATGTGGAGTGATTAAAAGGAAAGCGAGAAAAAAATTCAAGACAGACTTAAAGTTGGCAAAAGAAGGGAGCGGGCTCCTCGTCAGCGACTGCTCCTCTGAGAGGAGACAGCAGGCAGCGGCGACACCTTCTTTTATTTCTGCCAGACACGATTGCTCTCCCGGTCCTTGTCATTCTCCTGCCCGGTGACTTGGAATTTGCACCACGGACTGGACGGAGAACTGATAAGGGCTGGAGGGGCAACTAATCAACTCCACCACAATGGAATACACGATGTGCACACATGCCCGCTACGTAGGGATATGGCAAAAAAAAATCACCTAAGAAACGGCGTAAAAAACATATCGTCACTTTTGATAACATTGTGTTGCAGATATTTAAAGATATTCAAGGTGTCTACTGTCCCCTTGTCCCACAGATGCCACATTTTTATTTCTTGGGGACGCCGATTTTTTGCCGCCAAAAATGATTGCTCGTACCTAGTAGTTCAAACTTCAGATTGCATTTTAAAGGATAGTACTTAAATGTTTGATTGTAGTACGATTTCTGAAAGTACCAATTGCACCCCTTACGTTCCTCTCAAAAGTTGCTGGAAGTCATTAAAAAAATCTTTACACAAACTGACGCTTGCATCTTACGATAAAATTTTGCTTATTTCTAATTTCCGTTCGCTCGGCAACAGGGACAAACTGTCCCTTTCCTTGCCAGACTGGATATCTTTTCCTGCGCTCCCCCCCCCCCCAACCTCTGCTTTCTTTTCTGCACTCTCACCTTTCAGGAAAGTGGGCCTGTCGCCAAGTGGAATACTTGGCAACAGCCTGAGGCGTGCAACAAGAGACAGTAGTAGTACAAGTGGTACACTTGCACGTTGTGTATTCTCCACTTTCCAGACTCTAGCACTCGCATCATGATTTCCGATCCCATTTATGACTAACATGAATTGCTACAGGTAGCACAGTACGTAGCTCCCATTTTGATCTTGTTTTCATGCCATGTCCGCCGCCCTCTGCCTCCGCTCCTCCGCCTCCTCTGCGTCCCTCCGCTCCAGGTGGCTCCGCAGGCACCGGTAGACGTACACGTACTGCTCCGCGGTCTGCACCATGTGCCTCCTCTCGCGGCGCAGCCCGTACACGTGGTTGAAGACGTCCACCTCGTCGCGGCCGCGGTCGTCGCTCAGCCGGGTCAGCTGCTCCACGGAGATGAAAGTCCCTGGAACACGGCACACACACACGCACACACACCCTGGTCTCATTCATGCCACACGCGTCTCATGTCTCTCTCTGTCTCACCTGTCCTACCCACTCCCGCGCTGCAATGCACGAGCCAAGGGGCGCACGCATCGGCATTGTACCTTTGGAAGGGTAATTTGGCAACTGTCAACAACAGATACACCCACACACGTTTTATAGGTAATGGTAGATACTAGTACCAGGGCATTAAAGTACTGCAAGTACTTTTTTTGTAATAGCACTACTAGTACTGCAGTACAATTTTTTTTTGATAAAGTATCGTATTGCAGAAATATTTCCAAAAGTCATTGTTAGTTTTCGCTTTAAGTTTTCTGCCGAAAAAATGACGCCTAAATTCGCAGAGCAACCAGCCTTGCCAGGTGTGGTACAAATCTGTAATACCGAGATTCTTTTAGCTTTTTTTTGTAAAGTTTCTTTCAACCGTCAACATGCGCAACAGTCATTACCTTGCACTTACATTTTAAAAGCAATGTTTAATGCCCTGACCAGCACTAGTAGATACATACGACTGTATAACGTAGGCAGGTACACACATAGGAGGTACTAGTAGAGCAATCCGTACCTCGCCGCCAGTGATCTGACCACGTCGATAAGTTGCAGCAGGGCTGCCGGATCCGACGGCGCCGAGCGGTCCCTCCACGCCTTGTACTGCACGTGGATGATCTCCCGGTCTCCGGAGTCGTCCAGACCGACGCCGACGCCGACCCCGACGCCGGCGCCAGCGCCGGCGCTCCCGCCGCTGCCCCCGCTCCGTCTGCCGGTCCCGCGCCGGTGGACGTCCAGCTTGCGGACGGTGTAGTCGGGAGCTTCCTGAAGAAACAAGATTTGTTTGAGGCATTCTTTTTCCTCTCTCCATTCATTCACACCTACGTACCTGAACATCGTAGAGCTGGACTTCCAGGTCCCTGAACCTCTTGACCTCCCCGACGGTCGCTGGCCAGTACTGGCAGCACTTGACGGTCCCGAAGCCGAATCCCTCCACCAGGTTGGTCAGCATCACCACCACCCTGACGTCCTGCTGCCAGATCATCTCCCAGAAGAGCGGGCTCGTCTCCTCCCCTGGGCCCTGGGCCGCGATGTACCTGGGGTCAGAGACAAAAACACGTACGTGTACAACTTTCTCAATTTACGTCAATGCATGCGACATTTACGCATTCATTCATCGCGCTGAGCATGAAGCGAGGGGGAGGAGGAGACGGGGAAACCCACGCTCCTGCTGCATGCATTCTTTGGTATTATTAAGAGACTAGTGAGCATATTAGCGGGCACGCGGGCCGAATTAGGCCCAGAACCTGTCTCTGTGCGATCTTGCACAATAACGTTGGCAGGAAGAGTGAAAGCTTACGTGCTGTACATCTCTTTATGCTGAAACGGAGTTCAGCCTGCTTGTTACTGCAATTTGGCCCTTTGCCCAAAGAGTTTGCCCACCCATACGTAGGTACACTACGGTGCACTAGATCGACACGAAAGCATTGCAGCTTCAGCAAGTCAAGAGAGGAGAAAAACAAAACCGATTTCCCGAGAAGGAGAAGAGAGGAAATCCCACCTAGTACTGTTCTAGTCCTATACGACATAAGGTTTCATTAGAAAGGAAGGCTTTTTTCTCTCTTCGCTCTTCTCTCAAAATCCTGCTTGCCACATTTCCCCCTTTCTCCTCCCCCCTCTCGCTTCCTTTCTCATCTCGTCACTGCTTCTTTTTTTTTCTTTTTTTTTTTAGCACGCAGTCCTGAAAGACGTGTTTATCTTCCATCATCGAGGAAAAAGAGAGATAAAAATCTTTTTCCCTGTCCCAGCTCCTCCTCCTCCTCCCCCCTCCCCTCCTCGCCTCCATCACTGATCCGCATCGTCGTAAGAGCACGTCCCCCGTCTCGTGCTTTGCTGGCCTGCCCCACTTACCTTATGGGCGGGGTCCTGCTGAACGATCCTCCCGCCCCGACTCCGAGGAGAGTCTTCTTCTGGGCGCCGTCCCCGCCGCCATGATGCGTAGAGGACCCGACGTCGCCGACCGTGCTGGCGTTGACGTAGTCGGACGCCTCGGACGCGCCCTCCAGCGCCAGCGGCTCCCGCAGCCTGACGCGGTTGGCGTCGTAGGGGACGATGTCGGTGTACCTGTTCCTAGCCCTGTTGACGGCCGTGGACGCGGCCGTCGTCCGGCGCTGGATGGTGTCGAAGGAGAGGCGCTCGAGGTCCTCGTACTCGACCCTCAGCGGCGTCATCGGCGCCATCGCCCTCCGACCCCCGACGCCATCGGAGAAGCCGCCGTCCCCTCCTCTTCCTCCGTCTGCCCCCTGTTTCTCCTCGTCCTCCTTCTCCAGCAACTCCCCCGCCCTTCTGATGAAGTCCCTCTTTGGTATGGGTCGCTCGTAGCGATCCCTCGAGTAGAGCCTGGAGTAGACCTTGGAGCGCACGCGCTGTATTCTGTTGATGGGCCTGCGCCGGTGGTAGTAGACGAGTGCTGCGGCGCACAGAGCCACCAGCGCTCCCAGCACGCAGAGCGCCACCACCAGGCCGACCTGCGCGTCTTGCTCGCACTCTCGCGGAGGCTTCCGCAGTCTGGCGGTCTCCTTCAGCAGCACCTCGCCCGAGGAGGGGGACGAGGAGGAGGAGGAGGAGGAGGAAGCAGATGGCAACGACAGGGCCTCCAGGATCAGGTTGTAGTCTGCGCAGGGCTCGAAGGCGGTCGACGTTTCCTCCACCCGCAGAAGCTGGTCGCCCGTGTCAGAGATGAGCCTGTGGAAGACCTGTTCACAGTCGTCGTCGGCCCCCCCGTCGTCGCAGCGCTCCACCATCATGGAGTAGCCGGCCGAGCCCGGAATCGACTGCCAGAACACCGTCAGGGTGTCGCCGCTGATGTGCACCTCGGGGTTCATCATCATGGACGGGTGGGAGACTTGCATTCACCCCGACTATACCCACACAAGTGGTGGTGAGGTCTCCCCCTCCCCCCCCCCGCCCCCCCCCCCTTTGACACTGGTGGTAACTTTTCTTGCACTTTAAGACATGTATACGTACGTAGTACGTTGCGTAACGTGTCACCTTGTCGACCAAGCTGTTTCCGACATTGTGATTCGGGCACGATCAGAAAACTGAGTGATGTTATAGTCACAGAAAGGGAGGGAGGGACGGAAGGGAGTAGAGAAGGAAGGAGCCAGGCCTTTCAGTTGCTAGTCCAGTGCATGCATGCATTCGTCCGACAAGGGGCGGGGGGGAGGAGGCAGGGAAGGGAAGGGAAGGGAAGGAAAGAGATTTCTCGCGTCTGCGCAGACTTGAAGAGGGCGAGCGTTATCCCTCCCCGGCCCCGTCGCCCTTGTCCCTTGTCCTTTCTTTCCCCAGTGAGCCCCGTCCCCGGCCCCGGCCCCGGCCCTTTTCATGCCCACGCTCCTCCCTCCCTTCCCTCCTTCTCTCCGTTCATGCTGTGTGCCTCCTTTCTCGGGAAGTCAAAGCTTGCCCTGCATGCGCGATAGACTTTTTTTTTGTACTGAACTGTGTAGTCTACTAACTGACAAAGAATCAAATAGTATATTACTTATACGTACTACACTTTTGGTTTTGTCGGACTATGTGCCATTCATGCGGTAGTAAGACAACTCTCATCCATGTCCTTCATGTCGTTTCTCTCTCTCTCTCTTATTTGTGTTCTTACTGTCCTGCCGCCAAACAAAATAGTTTGGAAACATGGCTTGACTATTTTCTAGTAGTTTCAGTTAACCAGACCCTACTCAGCGTCTGCCTCCCCTACTACGTAGTATGTACACTAGAACGTTATAAGCAAGTGCAAAAACTGTAGTACGTACATACTCGTATCAACCTCTTCATTTTCTTCATGTGTGTACATTAGGCGAGAACTTGCTGGCTTTCTATTTAGAGAGCGTCAAGCAGAGTGACAAGAGTGACGCACTGCACAGTTTGCTCCGTAAATATCCTGATATAATCCGGCTTTCTGGTAAAATGAGGCTTTTTCCTCGGATATCTTTCCATTTGTTCTACGAGTCTACGTAGACAGACTCCATTTTTTTTTATTTTAAAGGCCGCAATCTCGAGTGTTGGACTCTACTAGTATGCTACAGTATCTTGCCGCACCGATCCTCATTCTGGCTATAGTTAACAATAATTAAACGCCGAATAATTAAACATCTTTTTTTTGGGAAATTGCATGCACGAACAGCAAAATGGAGCAGAAGTCGAGTACAAGCAACAGTGAAGCTGAAACTGCCGACGATGAGTTCAAGTGTCTCTTGCAAAGGGTAAATGAGCAGTTAGCTCATGCAGGCGAAATTGAGAGGTTGAGGAAGGCAAACTTTCTCGCTCCACAGCAGTGGCAAGAACAGAATGCAGGAAATAAGCAAGAAGCTGCCAAGGAGTCCTTGGCCATTCCACCATATCCCACACATGTCCATGACTTCCAAAGTGACAGTTTTAACGAAAGAAGAAAGCGAATCCAAGAGGCCGAAAGGCCCGACATAAAGGAAAGAGTGCACCTCGAGTACCGCGAGCACCCGGAAGAGGAGGGCAGTGTGGACGGGCCGCCGGAGACACAGAACGAACAGGCCAAACATGGAGAGTCGACAAGTCACGAGGATTTCAAGGAAAAGGAACTGCTTCAGCACGACCTGCAGGAAGATGGGGAGAGCATGGAGAGCTCAGAGGTGCTGAGGAGCCTTCAGGTGAAATACGGGGGCCTGAAGGAGGAAGATCTGGAACCTCCTGATCTGTCTGCACACACTCACGGGGTGAAGGCGGGCCTGTCCAAGAAGAAGAGCTCCTCCTTCAGTGTCAAAAGTCGGGATGATCGGCACGAGGACACGCTCAGTGGCAAGAGCTCGAAATGGTCAGAGCTTCACCTGGAGGAAAGGAGTGAGCCAGACAAGCTGTCGTCCACGTGGTCTCTCCTGAGGAAGGGCACCAGGGAGAAGATCCCAGATGGCGACGGCCTGGCAGCAGAGCGGGGCGAGGAGGAGCAGGACAAGGGTGGCAGCAGGTCCGACCCCTTCACCACCTGCGACATCGCGGTGAGGACCCCCAGCGGCCGGGACACCAAGTACATGTTCAAGAGCAAGGAGTTCGAGGGCGCCAGGGAGAGGCGGAGCGCGCTCTTTCCCGTCCCCAAGGAGGAGATCGAGAGGACCTGCGCGAGTCCGGAGTTCAAGCGGAGCGGACACAGGCACGACTTTGCCGGTGCCGGTGGTGGTCTCGACGACGGGAGGGAGGCAGACGTCGGGGCGGAGTTCGAGGAACTCTACCGCTTCGAGTACAGGCAGGGGATAGCCAGGTCCAAGGCCAAGGCCAAGGCAGACGTGTTCCGCAGCTCTCCCGCGCCGATGTCGTCCGACCCCACCAACTCCCTGTACAACCCTGGCCTGCAGCAGACGCGGTTCCAACCCATGGACTCGTGCAACAGGTGCACCACCAACAAAAACATTCAGTTTCCGACCCACCCCATTCATTCAGGAGGTCAGGTCAGTCCAACAAAGATGACATCCCCGGAAATCACTGAGCATGAGTCTCCCCCAGAAGTACCGGAGGGAGAAGTGTCTGAAGAGCAATCTCCGCCGGAAATAACCAATCGAGAGTCACGAGCACGTATGGACGAACAGCAGCAATTTCCAGTCCAAACTGATGAGCAGCAGCAATTTCCAGTCCAAACTGATGAACAGCAACCACAGCCACAGACTGACGAAGAGGAACAACAAGATCTTAAGCAGCCACCACCACAGGAAGATGAACAGCAGTCCCCACCATATGCTGCAGAACAACAGTCGCCAGAGCAGGGGACCAAACAGAAGACCATATCAGAGCAGATGAAAGTATCACCAGTACTTCCTCCACCCAAACACTCTTCTTTAGAGTCAGCACAGCTAAGCAAGGAGGACAATGACGACTTAAATAAGTTAAAATCAATCATGAAACGGGTATACATCAGAATGGAAGAGATAGCCTTGTTGACGGAGGTAAGATCTAGGCTCGAGAGAGATGGACGGGCAGAACAGGTAAAACCTACCGCAGCAACTAGACTTCGGCAAGTTCATGACATGGCACAGGAGCTAGATCAAAGGTTATGCCATGATATGACCTCCAGGTCAGGACGAAGGAAAGTAAAAACCTCAAGCAAGTCTCAATAGAGTGGGTCTTCAAGGGGTACAGAAAATACAAAAATCACAGTTGTTGTAAGTTTCACCATAATGGAGAAAATTAGACGAGCTGCAAGCAACAGCATCTTCACTAACAAGTTGTCTCCTCTCTTTTCTTGTCAATCAAGAAAAGATTCTCCGAAAGGATTCGGGCGACATCCTTTGATCTTAAACCCCTTCATACAAACATGTACTACGTAAAACATATAATCTCTTATCGACTTATATTTCATTATAGTAAAATAGCAACTTCTTATAATGCAATGCAAAACTGTATTCTAATATGTAGTACAAAAATGTTTTTTTTCTTTCTCCCTGATTTGCAAACAAGTCTGAAAGATGTGTCATCTTATCAGATACAGACACCAAAGTTCGCATTGTCTTCGTCTTCTCTCTCCTCCTCAGTTATTGGGTTCTCCAAGAACGTTGGGATTACCTAGTAAAAGGGTGGGGAGAAAATGTCGAACATTTGTTGGTACCATCACAGAGAAGACATGCACGAATGATGATAGTGTTGAAAAAGTTTCCTCACCTCATTCCAGAAGGAACAGTTTGTCCTGAGCGCTCCCTCTGCGACCGCTGTGGCCTCGGCAGTCAGGCTGAGGTACTGCCACGACGGGGAGGCGTACAGGGGCCAGGAGCGAACGTAGGAGGGATTGGGGGAGCTGCAGGAGGAAGGGGAGCAAGAGCAACAACAACAAAAGAAATTAAGACTGACTAAGACTAAGCAAACACGAGAGGGTCTAAAGGTGGCATCTTTTTCTGCTTTTTTTTCTCTCACCCAGTCTTTACGAAGTTAGTCCAGTAGGTAACGATGTCTCTGGCTAGTCCCACCTCGTCGGCACGGTACCCCGTTGACACGTCGGGGTTCAACGGCGTCCCAAACGTGAACTCAAGCTCGTCGCCGTGCTTCACGCCCGTGTACTTGGGCCAGGGGTCTCGGGAGGATTTGTGCGCGTAGTAGTACCTGGGTGAGGTGTGGGGGGGGGAAAGGAGATTTGGTAGAAGAAATTTAACCGGTATTAAGTTTAACAAAGACACGCTCTGTTCGATTGCGGTTTTATTAAGGTTGGAAAACCCTCCTCCCTTGTCTTGTGTCTTACAGTACGGAGGACAAAAAACTAAGCCCTTTGGGAAGTCCATCCCCCTCCCTTGGACTTGCAACAAATACTACCACATCCAGAAACTGTAACTGATTTCCCCCTTCTTCTTTTTCCTCTGTTTCTGGGCTGTTCGATCGCCTACCTGTAGACGTCTGCGCCGGCGTCGGAGAGGGCCTGGGCAAAACTCTCCGTGTTGCAGACGAAGTCGGAGTCCGCCACCATCTGGTCCAGGGCAAAGAAAAAGCGCGCGGGACCGGAGAAGCGGTCGCGGTACTCGTGGGCAATCAGGCGGCGGACCTGATGATGGAGGGAGGGAGGGGGGGGGGGAAGAAAAAAGAA
>JAAUYM010034216.1_pt1 | contig 11066 bp, 12 predicted proteins | sample 7278001 | NCBI WGS metagenome assembly JAAUYM01 (sample SAMN14350224, study PRJNA611818) | marine sediment metagenome | isolation source: surface marine sediment (1.8m) | place: French Polynesia: Moorea | collected 2018-08
CCCCACACTCCCTCCGGCCCGACAGCGATCTCCCTACGTCCCTCCCTCACTGCCTGGCTCTCTCCCGTCAGCCCGTCCCTCCCTCCCTCCCTCCCTCCCTCTCACCTTCTTCGCCGCGTACAGACCGACGATCCCCAAGCTGCCCGACATGATGTAAGAGAAGGCGTTCCTGTTCGAATGCGACTCCGCGTTGACCGAGTTGGGGTCTCTGGTCGTCGCCCGACGATAGAAGGAGAAGTCAGGGACCTCCAGATCCGTGTGCGCCAGGCGACAAGGAGGAGGTAACGTCGTTGTACAAGTGGCCACTGAAAGATTAATAATTAATAACTGCTCATTTCCACTGAATAAATGCAACAACTTGCATTTTGGGCATCTTATGGGCTCATCTTACTCAAGAATTTTGCACCCTTTTTATTGACGAAAATGCATTTACTCATTCTAGAGAGGTAGGTGGAAGTACTCTGTAGTCATTTACTTAGTAATGCTGCATTTTAAAGTTTCATTATTAGAAAGTCTGCTGGTGTTAGTTCTTACATACTACTTCTGTAACCCACTAGGAACAAATTAAGGAGCAGTACTGGTACTTGGTATTACTCAAATATCAAGAACCTTGTAGATTCATAAGGAGGTACTATAGAGTAAGCAACTTTATCACTTTATCGCAATTTAATTTTAAAATATTTGTCAATAAGACTACGCCCCCTTGCTCAGTAAACACCCAACCAATATCGCTAGCGTGAATTTAGTGATAAGTTGCAATAAGATTTTCATATCACTCATACAGCGTTAGGACGCCAGCGCAGGTGTTGGAATAGTGGGGAAAAACCTTATTGCAACTCAACTCAACTCAACCCCCTGCACTAACTACCGCTATTGTTGCCACCGAGACCGTGCCTCTAACGATACCAATATTGGTAGGGCAGGTGAGAAAGCACAATTTAAATTTGGGATTACATGCATACATCACCTTATAAATTCTATAATATTTTACTAAATACAACTAGTCCATTTGTGTCCCATCCATTTCACCTGACCCTGAATCTGGCTGGTTGTTCAAACCCGGACCTAGGTAAACACTCTAGAATTTTGCCTATAGCAGGGTCCTAAGCCCATTCCCATCCTTGAAGATTTGGGCAAGCAAAGTCGACTTTTCTCCCTCCCACACCAGCAATGACTTCCGGTGACTTACCGCCAACGATTTACACACACACACCCAAAAAATCCCTTTACATTAGGGTTACTTTTTTTTCTTGCCAAACCAACCTGGCCACTGTATCCTGCGCGCCGCCAGTCGCGCCAGGGAATTCATGGCGGCGCCCCCTGCGGATCACCAGCAGGCGAAAGTACAGGTGACGGTGGATACCGGCTCCGACGGGTGATTAAAAAAGTAATTGGTTGTAAGGTAAAGGTCACACGATTATTGGAAAATGTTATACAGTATGTAGTAACACGATTCTTCTTATCAACTGAAGACAAGCCAGTGGCGACTCGACTGGGCGACAGCTGACTTGAAGTTTAGCGACATGTCTTCCTCTCCTCCGCCCCGTTACCTGACATACTTTTTACAAAAGTCACCAAAGCACATTTGGAAATCGATGCAAAATTCGCGCAGTCTGCTAATTTCTCCAATTTTTAAAATAAAAAAGAGCACAAACATCGTAGGTAGACAACACTTTGTTATCTGAAGAATCAAATGACGTGTGAGGTTTCTCGGATTGCAATTGAAAAACACGTGCAGATAGTTTTGTTTAATTATGCTTTCCCCGGCTTGGTCACGACCAACCCTTTTTTGCACGGACTGGCCGAGATGGCAGAGCTTCAAAGGCGACGGCGGAGGGTTGCCATGATGGTAGATGGCAATGCTCTGGATGCGACAAAAGTTAGGCCAGTTCGAGAAAAAATGAAGGTATCCGCAAAACTTGTCACATCTTCACCCTATCTCATGATTTCTATCCCTTTTTTCTTGGCTCTGCTGAGCAATGTTTGACATTGTTCCTCTGACCCTGTCTCTTGTGGCAACCCTTGGCCTTTTCCTCCATATTTTGCTTGCCTCTCGCGCCGCCTCCTCCTTCCCCTTTGGACTGGTCTGCCGCTGAAGACTGCTGATGCTGTTGTGGATGTGGAGGTGAGGACGAGGAGGAGAAGGCGGAGAACACACTGCCTTTCCTGTGACTGTGAGGTGAGACTGCAAGTGAGACACTGCCGACCGAGTTGAAGAAAAGAACTGAAAAAGTGGAAAAGTAAGCAAAGGCTGCGCTCTGCACCTTTGTGGAGCGTCGTCCAACTGAACTTTTTTTTTTGGGGGGGGGAGGTCCTCAGGTTTACACTTTCCTCCTCTACGAGGTCTCTGTTGTCTCTAGCAAAGTTCCCCCCTGGGAGAGGAGAGGAGAGGAGGAACCGGAGGAGAAGAAGGTAAATTAAGAAAGGCACCGAAGTTGAGCTCAATTCAAAATACCTTTAATAGCCGTTCATCATCCATTGATTTCATTAAAAAAAGTATATGATTTTTAAAGTTTCCCCTGCTGGTGTCACTTTGTTTGCAGGAGCGATGTCTGCGTCGTTCGGCGTCGGTCGGAAGGCGCTCCTTGCGGCGCTCGGCGCCGCGGCGTCCACCGGGGTGGCCGTGGCGGTGGCGCTGGAGCACACGGTCAAGGCGGAGCTGACGCTGCACCCGCCCAAGCTGCCGTGGAGCCACAACGGGCCGATGGCCGCCCTGGACGCGCAGTCCGTCAGGAGGGGGTACCAGGTCTACAAGCAGGTGAGGGAGGGGCGCCACCTCTTCTGCGTGCGAGTTGACGTCCACGCCCACGCCCACGTCCACGCCCACCCACTCACCCCTCTCTCCCTTTGCAGGTTTGCTCCGCCTGCCACAGCATGCGCTTCACGGCCTACCGACACATGGTGGACGTGTGCTTCACGGAGAAGGAGGCCAAGGCGGAGGCGGAGGAGATCCTGGTGGAGGACGGACCCAACGAGGACGGGAACATGTTCCAGAGGCCGGGAAAGCTCTCCGACTACTTCCCCAACCCGTTCCCCAACGACAACGCGGCGGCGGCGGCCAACAACGGCGCCATCCCGCCCGACCTCAGCTTCATGGCTCTCGCCAGGCACGGAGAAGGGGATTACCTCTATCACCTGCTGAACGGGTAAGAAGGCTCTCTTTTCATACCCAACCAATATCGCTAGTGAGCATTTAGTGATGGGTTTTCCTGCACCAGAGCAGGTGTTAGAATAGTGAAAAAAAAAAAACCTTACAACAACTTAATGCAACAAAATTTCGACCCAATCACTAACTACCACTAGTGGCGCATCTGTTGGTGTGGCTCTAGTGATACCAATATTGGTTGGGTATACTCCGTAATGGACACCAATGGCAATTGAGAAATCCCCCTTTTCCCCCTCCCTCCCCCTTTCTCAGGTACTGTGACGCCCCGGCCGGCGTCGAGCTTGGCGACGGCCAGTTCTTCAACCCTTACTTTCCCGGCGGCGCAATCGGGATGGCGCCGCCCATCTACAACGAGATCATCGAGTACGACGACGGCACGCCGGCCACGCAGAGTCAGGTCAGGGTCCCCACCTACCAGCTTGGGAAAAAAGAACTCTTGGAGACATTTCTCTCTCTCTCTCTCCCTTTTCTATGTTGCAGCTGGCGAAGGATGTGGTCACCTTCCTGGTGTGGTCGGCAGAGAAGCACCACGACGACAGGAAACGGACGTTGGTCAAGGTGCCGCATTTTTTTATTTAGTTAAAAATAGACCATTATAAAGACTGAATGCCTTATTTTTTGCGCCTTGGTGAGCTAAATATTGTACTGATACAATGGCAAAATGATCAGCGTCTTACAGTTGATAATAAATTTCAAAAAAATTGCAATGACAAAAAAATATTCAAATAAATTTATGTTTGATTGGGAAAGAAAAGAATTATTCATTTTTTTAATGGACATGCCGTAGTGAAAAGACTGAAATTAAATTTTTTTGCAGTTCTTTCCCTGCATGGTGCTGTTGATTGGCCTCTCCGTCTACATGAAGCGCTTCCACTGGTCGACGCTGAAGAGTGGAAGGTTGGTTTACAGGCCCAAGAACTATCAGTGAAAGCAGAACTGTTGATGTAGTTGAACAAAAGTGGAGAAAAAGTGTTCGGTGAGGAACAAAAAATGGATTTCGGCCATTAAAAAATGGATTAAAAAAACCACGATCTTGTTCACAATCGTTCTATTTGGTTGCAAAGTGTTGGCGTGAAGGTTGAAACAGATCCTTTGTTTTGACTCGTCTTAAACAATAGTACTAAATGCAACGAGTCGGTGGGATTGTACTACAGTACACTAGACAATGGAATGCCTTCACACGGTTGCGTGAGAAGATTAAAATCGGAGCTTTTAAGCCAAGCGGGGGGGCCTAAGCACAGAGGAAGAAAGGGCAGTACCAGGGTTAATGAGGTAAATTGTTAACAAGTTTGACTGCATCCAGATCAATAAGGAGGTCAGTAAGCAGTAGAAGCTAAATTTTTTTTTATAAGAGAAACTATTTTGTTAGCTATTTTCGTTTTGCTACTGTGATGGACCTTGATGAAGTTGGGAAGGAGTAGGTTCTGATTCCTCGGGGTCTGTCTTAACCTCCTGACTGATGGTGATAGCTAACATGGCCCTGATTTTGTTTTATGTCAAAAGAAAAAGACTCTTTCTGTCCAATTATGGGTATCTTTGCTGTGGTGACCACGGTCAGATGCCCTTCTGCTCGCCATGGTGGCGGAGGCAGCACCAACAGCAGCTCCTTGGAGGAGCTGCAGTACAACATTTTGCACTAGTCCGAGTAAACCAGGCAGAGCCTCAACTGGGATCCACAGCTGCTGCGGCGCCCACGACTGCCGCCTCTTCCTCGTCCAACCCAAGTGCACCACCTTCTCCTCCTCCTTCCCACGTCTTTGGAGATTCTCCAGCGTACTCTCTGCCTCCGTCCTCGAAGTAGATCCGCGCACAAGACATATTTCAACTTGTCAGATAAAGGGAAACATGTCTCATTCAATTATGTATGGTACTACAATTTTTTTGCACTGAGAAAATATTACTACATACGCATGAAACTGTGATTCTTTTCGTAGCACTCCCAAATATTTTTTAAACACAGGTTACCACCATTATGAAATACATGTGCTTTTAAAATGAAGGTCTGGCTGTAACTGTTGTATTTCCAGTTATTTTTCAACATTATAGATGAAGCATACAAATGTTTATTTTTCAAGACAGCAGCTCTCCCTGATGGTCTTCCTACAATCTGCCACCTTTCCCTTCCTGAGCTGTATGTACAGCCTCGCCGACAGGACCTTCTTTCTCAGCTGGTGTGTCTCTTTTGCCTTCCACAGAGACTCCAACATCTCCCACGCCTTGTCCAACTCGTCGCGAGTCACAAAGGCCACTGCCAGGTTGTAAGTGAACATTGCGCGACATGCAATGCCCACTGATGTGTTGGTGTTTGTCTTGATGGTCACGCTCGAGTTGCCAGCATCCTCACTATTGTTCAGGGCATCAAAGGATGCATCCAGGGGAAGTGTCTTGGGGTCCAGGTACTCTGCAGCCTATATAGGAGACACAGTAAGGAAATAAAACAGTCGTGCTCTGTTACCATATCGTTTAGTTTTGAAATACCTCAGAAATACAATCCAAAAAGACAAGGCTCTCTCCTGCATACAGCCTCGCCAAGGAGCACAAGCCCTGTGGCAGTGAACCCTGCGTCTTCTTCTGCAAGACCAAAATTTCCTTGGCGAAACGCAGGGCCTCACTGTGGCTGTCCAGGCAAAGTGAAACATAACTCTGCTTCAGCAGGATATTGGCACGGAGGAGGGCCAGTCTGCTGGTGATGGGCAACTCCAGTGGGGGCAACTTAGCTCCCAACTGCCGTTTGGTGGCCAGGTAGGCAGCCTTCTTTAGGCAGGCAACAGCATTTGTCAAGGTGAGCTGTTCGTTGCATCCCTCCATGCCATTTCCAAAAGTGCCTCTGCCACTCTGCTGGTGCTGCTGTTGTCGAGGCTTGTCATGCATTTGGATCACCAGCTTCCTGTTTTCTCTCTCTCCGAGCTGTTTCACGACAGGGGATGATTGATGGGACAAATAAGAATGCTCCACTGTCGTCATTTCCCTAAAAAAAAAAATAATGAGACATGGCACTTAAAAAAAAAAAAAAATCGAGAACCAGAAGCTGATGTGCACGACGACCTCACCTGAAGCCATCTCCTGGTTGAACATTTTCCGCGATGCAGCACTCCGCCATCCTGAGCCACAGATTGGGACTGGCCGCCATGAGCGATGAGACGGAGAGGGCCTTGAAGGTGGTGTAAGCGCACTGGTGGTCACCACGGTGCAGCAGACACACAGCAGTGTTGTACGCCAGAACATTCCTGTGCACCTGGTGGAGGAAGTCCGGCCTCTGTCTGAATGCCAGATCCTGCAGGGCCGTCGAGTGCGCCTCCATGGCTGCCTTCATGTGGTAAAGGGCCACCTCCGGCTTCCCCATGACGAGGTGGACGCAGCCCTGAGCGTTGGACACCAGTGTTGGCAGCATCTGCTCCACCAACTGCTGCTGATGCTGAGGAGCTCCCTCAACTTCCGCCTTCAGGTTCTGGAGCAGCTTTATGGCCTTCTTGTGGTTGCCCTTCAGGTACTCCATGTTTGCTCGCATGAACTCGAAGGCAAGCGCGTCGGCTCCCACAAGTGAGGAGGCGAGCTTCAGGTCCTTCCTGAACGACTTGACTTGCCTGGTGGCCAGGAGGCGGCGAAAGTGTGCAAGCAATAACGTATGAGGAGCAGCGGGGAAGCTCTTGCCTGTCCAGAGAGACGGCAGTGTATTTCAGTACATGTGAGGAAGCAGCTGTTCAATAAAAGAAAAATCTGAAGTTTGAACTCTCCTCACCTGGAGACGAATTCTTGTCTCCCTCCTTCTTTCCGCCGTTGCTAGCCTCCGACGGCAGCAGCAGGTCTTCAAACTGCGTCGTCATCCCCGCCGGGGCCGCCGCCCTTGCCGCCATTGTTCCTGCCACCCTCAGATTACGGAGTCTCGCCTCCAAGTCCTCGCCTGGCTTTACCCCCGTCTTCTCGAACGAATCTTCCAACTGCAAAGAGGCCGCAGAGATGCACTCTCAAAAACCCTGAACTGTCGTTTCAATCATGCCTTGGGTGATAAGAGGGCAGATGTACTAGTAAGAGCACAGCAAAAGTTTCTATTTTCACCAATTAAAGTTGCATGTAAAGGTACTAGCATATCCAAGCCACAAAAAATATCTGAACAGCTGTGCCTACCTTGCTAATGACTTCCATGGCTCCAGCAATGTCTCTGGCAAAGAACCGTGCCAACCCCAGGTTGTACATGGCTGCGGTGCAGTCAGACGACTCAAAATCAGAAGCTGCAACAAAGCAAAAAGAGGAAAATTAGAATGAGTTAGGAGCCGAGAGGAGGATCTGGACCTAACCTTCTGTGGTTGGTTTGAGGGCCTCTTCCAGCTCCAAGGCGAGATCTGTCATGCTCTGCCTAGTCGACTTGGCGTTTCCAGACGATAAGGCCTTGAACCTGGTCACCAGCAGATTGGCAGCTACCAGGGGATCTTCTGGACGGGAGGCCCTCAGGGTGGACAAAGAGGTCAGGGCAGAAGAAAAGTCGCCAGCGGAAAAGGACCTCAACAAAAGAAAGAAAGAAAGAATAATGCTGGTTTTTCCAGCCCAACTACTTTTTCCACTCACTTCTGCGCCTCTCCGGCCAACTGCATCTCCTGTTCCGTCGGAGCCGCGGTCACTCCAGAAGAGGAAAGAGAAGAGGACGCGAAGGCAGCGGCTTCCAGATCACCGGAGTCATCCAGAAAGCTGGAGATCTTGGTGGACTGCAGATCCATCCTGGAGGAGCTGGGGGATCACTTTGAGTCGCCGGAAAAGGGTGAATCTAGTAGTAGGTGAGCGAGGTGCCCTCCTTGTCCCGAGAGGCAGCGGGCGCAGCAGGGCAGAACGAGAGGACGGGTGGGTGGAGTAGGGAGACGTCGGAGCCTCTTTCTCTCGGCGCAACCTTTGGCGTCCTCAACGTGGCCTCCGGGACGCTTAAGGACTCCCAGCAGTTCTCTTTGCGGGGAGACAGACTCGGCCAGCATTCCTTGAATCGCTCACATAGGTGACGTGAAGAGAAGTGAGTCAAGGTAAAACAAGGCAAGGAGCTGTACTTCTGAATTGTTGCGGGAATTTATTCCGATGAGGTCAAAAAAAAAGTTGACGCATAAAATGGACCTCCACACTCTAGGACCTCACCACGGTCGTCACAATGGCCAGAGACCATGAAGAAGTCGCAGTCGGTGTGACGTCCCCCTTCGAGACACCAAAGCGATAGTGTTGCCACAGGGTCAGACTAAAATTTCGCAAAGAAAGGAGGGAAAAATCGCTAAACTCGATTTACTAGGGAACATTTTTGAGGGGGGGGAGAGGAAATTTGCCGTATACCGTATGTAGTAGAATTAATCCAACCTAAAACTTCGCCAACGGGCAACAGAGTTTCTAAATTCGCCAGTTTGACAAAAGTTTGTCAAGAATGGTAACACTACCTACTAGCACAGGGAACTTTTTGTTTATTGTTTTTTCCCTTCTCTGCAGGTTTGCTACAAAGCTGTGCTACCTGACTCCTTAGCTATATCGTCTACATTCAACACGATCTGTGTGGAACATTTGTAGATAACATTTTATAGGACACCATCTAATTTCCCACGACCTTATAGGATTGAAGCTCACTAGGCTAAGAAATGGACTGGAAGCAAGTTTTTTTTTTACATGAGCATTGAAGTTGGTACAATGTGGTGTTTTTTGGTGGCATCTCTGCAACAGAACAGAAAAGAAGACGAAGAAGGAATCGCGTTGACTGGCGTGCGTCACGCACGTGTACTGTAAAGATAACGAATAAATTTATTATAGTAGTGTGGCAGTCCGAGTACGTGGTGATTCGCCATCATGTCCGACAAGCGGTTTGCCCGGTTTGCCACTGACCCCAAGTTCCGTCCCGTCCCCAAGAAGAATCGCAAGGTGGCGATCGACAAGAGGTTTGCCTCCATGTTCAATGACCCCAGGTTCGTTACCAAGGCTTCAGTGGATAAGAGGGGTCGACCGGCAAAGGCCAAGTCCTCAGACGAGAACTACAGGCGTTACTACAGTCTCCAAGAATCTGACCACAGCTCTGGGGATGAGAGTGAAGGTGAAGAAAAAGAGAGCGTTTGCAGCAACAAAGATGAGATCAGTTGTGATGATGAATCTGGAAGAGACATTATAGATTCTAGAAAGAAGGAAGGGGAAAGAGACAAAGCCGCGATAGAAGCCTCTACTTCTGCAGAGAAAAGCAAGATTAAGGCCAAGTTGAGAGACATGAGCGTAGACTATGCACGCGGTGAGAGAAGATTGGAGTCGGAGAGCAGCTCTGAGGAGGAATCGTCGTCAGAAGAGGAAGAAGAGGAGCAAGACGAGGTGGAAGATAGTCATGCTGAAGAGGCGCACTTTGACAAGTGGGGAGAGCTTGACCATGATGCCGGCACGACTGAGGACGCTACGGCTAGGCTTGCTGTGTGCAACATGGATTGGGATCGGGTGGAGGCGGAAGACCTCTTCATGGCTCTGTCCTCATTCTGCCCCACCGGAGGAAGTGTCAAGAGTGTCAAGGTGACATTTCCTGAAGTTGTTGCTGTACTAAGACATGTTTTGCAATCACATTTAATGTTTGGTTTTATTTCTTACAGGTGTTTGTGTCTCAGTTTGGTAAGAAGCGACTGGAAGAGGAGGATCAGTTGGGGCCAGAGGAGCTGCGCATGAGGGACGAGAAGGAGGCAGAGGACGAAGTGGGAGGCGCTCAGGACGCAGAGGACGAGGAGGAGGCCGACAGGAGGGCCATGGAGAAGGTGCGAAGGTACCAAGTCAACAGACTTAAGTACTTCTACGCAGTGGCAGAGCTCGACTCGGCATCCTCCGCCTCCAAGGTGTATGAGGAGTGCGACGGGAAAGAGTACGAGCTGTCAGCCACTCGCTTCGACCTCCGCTTCATCCCTGCCAACATGGAATTCGATGAGACACCTCGCTCCTCCTGCTCCTCCATGCCGGACATGCAGCACTACAAGCCCAAGTTGTTCACCACTTCTGCGCTCCAGCTGGAAAAGGTGGAACTGACTTGGGACGAAGATGACCCCAGGCGATCCACAGCAATGAGGAGGGCCTTTGAGACCGCGAGTGATGATGAAGAAGGAGCCGAGGTGGCAAGGGAACTCATTGGTAGTGACGAAGACAACACCAGTGAAGGAACCGGTTCTGAAGAGGAAGCTGGGAGAGAAGAAGGCACCATTGAGAAGTACAAGAAGCTTCTCAGCGACCTGGCGAAAAGAGACAGCAAGAAGCAAAGCAAGTGGGACAAGGCAACCAAAGAGAGGCATTCCGAGGAGGAAGAGGAGGGAGACATGGAGATGGTGTTCGAGGTGGAGGGGGCGGGGAGGAAGAAGTCAGTGGCCGAGTCGACAGTGGCGAAAATGACACCTTGGGAGAAGTACCTGCACAAGAAAAAGGAGAAGATGAAGGCGAAGAGACAGAGCAAACAAGGCACTGCGCCTCAAGATGATGACGATGGCTTTGATGATCCTTTCTTCAATGACCACGACCAGCCCAAAAGTCAAAAGGGGAAGAAGAAGGCAGCCAGAGACGAGAAGGGTGAAGATATCAACCGGGAAGCCGCGGACCTGTCTCTCTTTACGATGGATTCCGATGATGAAAAGGCCCACTTTGACTACAAGGACATTGTGAAGAAGGAGAGCAAAGAGGGGAAGAAGAAGAAGAAAGTGACGCGTCTCGTTAAGGAAAAAAAGAAAATTGCCCCGACTGAAGAAGACTTCAAGCTGAACCTTGAGGACCGCCGATTCTCTGCAGTCTTCAACAATCCCGACTTCAACGTGGACCCGAGCCATCCCAGCTTCAAGAAGACCAAATCCATGCAGAAAATCATCACAGAGAAGCAGAAAAGAATCCTAAAGAGTGATAAGACCGGGAGTGGCAGCGAGCAACTTCAGCCGAGCAA
>JAAUYM010083718.1_pt1 | contig 11064 bp, 13 predicted proteins | sample 7278001 | NCBI WGS metagenome assembly JAAUYM01 (sample SAMN14350224, study PRJNA611818) | marine sediment metagenome | isolation source: surface marine sediment (1.8m) | place: French Polynesia: Moorea | collected 2018-08
AGAGCTTCGGTACCCTCGCCATCTCCAGTACTCCACACAGTGTCATTTAAACGTCTTTTAAAAGATCAAAAATGTAAGCATCAATTTCGAGTCAAAAACTAATGGTCGAGTCAGATTCTGCGGCGTCACAAAGCGACAAGTGAATTCCCGCATGTTCACCGCAACTATTATTTTTTGTTTGTTCGTGCAGGCACTACTTCCCTTTCTGGATCGGAGCAGAATGTCGGGAGGTGAGAGCGTCGTCTGAGCCCGCGCTTGGTGCTGTCCGTCCTGATGAAAAAAAAAACAACTTCCGCTTATTACCCGATCCTCATGAGATGGAAAACTTGCTTCCTGACCTTAAGAAAGCTTGCTCAAGATGCAAGATTCGACTCTCGCATTCTTACTCAGCGTTCCGTTGCATCTCTTTTTTTTTTTTGCAGAGAAGTCCGTCCCCGAAGATTCGAGGAGAGCAAGGCAGAAACCGGCGCTCGAAAACCAATAAACAAAAAAACAAAAAAACCACAACGGCGAAATAAATTCTGAGAGTGATCACTGTAGGGAGTTCTCATTTCAAGAAAACGCAGCTTTGAATGCATAAATTCAGAGTATAAATCGAGTGGAGTTACGCTTTTGCCTCCGGGATAACCCAATCCTGATTTGAAGTGAAATCTTGAACACTACCGTACAGAGAAAATCAGGATAAGCCAGGGTAGCTTAAGGGATGAGCCAGAGTCTAGAAGGGACCGCATTTTTTTTTCCGGAGTTTTCACGCTGAGAGAAATTCGCTAGTGTTCTGTGTTCGTATTCTCTGTTGGCGACTTTCGAAAATCGCCAAGTGGCGCGCAAAGTTCCTTCATAGCAACTTGGCGATTTTACGGGTAGGTATTTAGCAACACTGTTTTCATCCAAGGTTTGCTGGCGTTTGAACTTTCCGAAGGTTGATTTTTTTTTTCTTCTCCGTCCTCCGCGCGCACTGGCACCATGTCTGGGAGGTCACGGTCCCGAGGTCGTAAGCAGCCCTACGTGCTCTTCTGCCAGGAGAGGGCGGAGCTGGACCCGGCGCTCAGGGGGAAGACGCTGCCGGAGCTGGTGGCGCTCTGCTCGGAACAGTGGATGAGACTCACTCTCGCCGACAGGCAGAAGTAAGGAGAAAACGTTTACTTTGTACTTCATCCTCAGGTTTTTTTTTTCCCTTGAATATATGCTGCCTTCCAGGTACGTGCACATGGCCACGGAGTACAACCGACCGGGTTCTTACCCGGGCGCGGAGCCTCCACCAGCCGACGGGGATTTTCGGGGCAGGTTCGACTGCTACGGGAGGTCCATGGTGGCCCTCAAGACCAAGGAGGAGATGGACAAGTGTGAGTCGGGGAAAGAGGAGAGAAAAGTTTGCTGGGATCAACTCTCTACCCCATCCCTCACCCTTTTTCCGCAGACGACCTTGCGGTAATGCTGGCCGACATTGACCGCCGCGTCGACCGCGCATGCGCAGACGGGACCCTGGACAGAGTCCGCTTCCACGTGATGGCCATCAACTCGTGGGTGGAGACCAAGGAGGGCGAGAAAGGGAGGATCATCCCGGCAGAGGAAAGGAGCAAGCGTCTCTCGGGGGGGTGGGGGGTGATAGTGCTAACTTTGGCCACTGAACTCTTTGCAGGTTGGCCTGGTGGAGATGACCCTGCGCGGGGGGATCGGAACGGTCACTCATGCCCTCATCGACCCAGGTTGGGGAATGAGAATTATCATATAGTACAATGGTGGCACTGGTGGATCGGGACAGGGAGCATTATTCTTCTTTGGCATAAAATAACAACGTTCAGAGAGAGACTAAGTTACCAAATGGCAATGTGTCCAGAAGTAATTTTATCTTGTCTTAGCTAAACTAGATTTGTTGGCTTAAAATGCTGTGTGGAAAGTGGAAGATTGCTTTGTGTTTGCTTTGCTCTCAAAATTTTAACTTTAAAATTGCTTTTGGCTAGTGGCACTGAAGGATAGGTTGTAATTCTTCTTCCATCGTCAAAGGAGAATGGTGGTCCCATCTCTTTTTCAGTCAACAATTGAACAGGAGTACCAACCCTCATTACGTCTGGACGTCGAGGCTGGACCCTTGTTTTTTTTTCTTTGCAGGGATTCCTCCCAAAGGCTACAAGGGCGACATGAAGACCATGTCGGACAAATTTCACAAGATCTGGCTGGACAACGAAGAGCTGACGGATGACTACCCGGAAATCATGGACTCGTTTCGGTTAGTAATGTAGAACGTTGCCCGAGGAAATCGGCAAGGATGAAGGGTTAAAAAAAAATCGTGCAGTTCTCTGCTTTCCGTCCGTCCTGGCGAGGTCCGCGCCGGTTCCGGCATCTCTGTCGGTGGCTTCAACCACCTCTCCGAGGCGCTGCGCCACAGAGCGGCGGGGGAGGAGGGTGGCGAGAAGGAATTCCTCCCCCTGTACGTGATGCCCAGGTCCAAGGAGACCTGCAGGAAGGCCGTGAACTGGCTGCAGTCCAAGGCGGGGACCAACTTTGTCTTCCGCTTCTACGACCTCCATCGCCTCCTGGTCAAACTGGTGCGGGCATCAGCCGCTAAGGTAGGTCGACGCACTTCAGTCTCTCTCTCTTTTTTTTTTTCATCGCGATGTTTGCTGCGGTTGCCCCCCACCCCACCGCGCAGGAATTTTCCCCCAACATTGCGGAGGCCGAACTGGAGCGCGACGTGTTCCTCTACACGCCCGGCGTCTCCTGCCGCTTCCACGAGCGCGTGGAGTGCCCCTGTTGCGCCCCCGCCGCCGCCATCAGGCAGTGCCTCGTCGTCTGCGACCACTGCTGCCGGGGGCTGGGCGTCGCTGCCGTGGAGGGGAAGCACACGCCGTGGGGGGTCAAGCCCAACACGTTCGCACTCACGGTGTGAGGAAGGAGGAGGAGGAGGAGGAAGAAGAAGAAGAAGAAGAAGCGTAAAGTGTTCAGAGTTTAGGTTATAATCGCTTTTTAAGCGGTTCTTGTTATCGCGCTGCTAACTGGAAGTTACGTTTAAAGAATAGTAAGAAAGTAAGAACGCTTTGTTGCTTCATATCGATTACCTTTATCCTTTGATGTGACCTTTGAGCGATAGAGAATTGGAAGGAAATGGAGGTAGAGATTCTAGAGAAGTGCGCCGGCCTTTAAAGAGAACAGGTCCGACACTGCCACCAAGTTACCCGAGGAGGGTTCTTCAAGAAAATCACCAATTTGGGATGATTTTGTTGTAACTCATCAAAGCTACGCAAGAAGCTGTTTTCAGAGGAGAAAGGAGATCTCGAGGGCGAGGCTGTTGAAGCTTTTGGAGGCTTAACAAGACATACCATCCTACGTTTGTCGACAAGAGTTACAATTTCAGCAAAAAAAAGGTAGTGGTGTCGATTTTCGACACATTCGATAGAATGAAGTTGCTGAAATATGCACTTAGAATGGTTGCTATTTAGCAGGTATTTTGTACATAGACGAACAAAGCAACAGAAAATTATCACATTTTTTTTATAAAAACCCCGTCCTCTCCACTTGGTCGATGGCTGTCTGCAAGTGTTGATCGAACAGGTCAGCCCTGATAGGCATCTCCAGAGAGTAGAACGGGTTCTTCAGCGCATAATCCGAGTACAACTCATAAATCTGGAGTAAGAAAATATTCGTTTACAAAAAAAACCTAGAATAACAATATTGTGGTTTTCTGACCTTGTCAAGCAATTGGTCGACTCCAGCTTGCTTTGGATCTGCAACCACCAAGAACTTCACCCCTGTCAACGTCTGTGAGCAGTACAGGCGAAAAGTGTCTGTTTCCAGCTCCTGGGAACGTGTTAGCATAGTGAGTAGAGGAAGTTGGTCATTTTAGTTTTGACCGTTACTGCACCTGTATCCCTGACGACCCTGCCTCTGGACTGAGCTGCACTGCCAGGGCGTAGAGAGGGTAGAACATGCTGGCCAGGACAATCTTTTCGTTGGTGGTGATCTTGGGCCGACCAAACTTGAGATTGAGAGGGTAGTTGCTGGCGGCTGCAATGACCTGCTGGACGTCCCTCCCGTCGGCCATTGTCCCCTGCTGCCCCACGGCCACTCCGTTGACAGCCAGCAGCGAGTGACCCACGCAGATGCCGTCGCGCTGGCCAAACTCCACCCTGACGTGCTGGTGCTCCGTCCGCAGCTTCAGGTCCAGCGGGAAGCCGAACGTCTTCTCCACCTCATACTGCGGGAGGTCGTGGTCGTAGTGGTAGATGAGCCCGCCGGACTTGGACACGATGAACACGTTGAAGATCCCCATCGCGGGAAAGAGGAGGAGGCGGAGCTGTGGGATCGTCTTTCTTTTCTCACGTGGCCCTCACCAGGTCATCCCTTTTTTTTTAATTACATGTGGCATGTGGATTCTAGGAAACAAAATTCACATATTGTTCCAAAAGGGTCAAGACCTGCTGACCCTACTTCCAGTTCCACTGTACAGTATTGTTTACGTGGTAGCTGGTGCGGCTGGTGCCTGGTGGGCGTTTGTTATTCGCGCAAAGCCGTCATCACATTGTCACAAAACCTCTACCTGAGACGGTACTGTACCTACTGCTACGTGTACAACTACAACTGTGCATACAGCGGAATAAAACTAGTACTAGTGCATTGATATTTCTGGGATGGGGGATGGATGGAAAATTTGCTTATTATGAAGTAAGTATGAAGTAAGTATTATGAAGTAAGTATAAAAATATAATGGTTTTTTTGGCATATAAACGGTATGAATTACACGTACGAGATGAAGTGACCATCAAACAGTTAAAAATCATTTGATATTAACACTTTTATTACGTTCAAGACAGCAAGGCCTTCATTTTTTTTTCAACAATTTTGACCCTTTCTAACTGCTTCTGTTGAGGTTTCAGCTCTGTATGGTGTATCAGAATTATGTCGAATCCAAGAGCTTCCAAAAGCCGCCTGCAAGAGACAAGAACGCAAAAATATCGGATGCCATTCTGAAATCGGAAACAGTGACATGTCATCTTTCAAGCCAAATTTCCCCACCTGTAGAGAGCCAAGAGCCCACCGACAGAGCCGTCCACCAGGCATTCGTGGTAGGATGCAACCATCACAGCAATTCTGCAAGTATACGAAAGAGGACGTATCAAACCTCACCATAGACGTACCTACGTACGTACACCTGACGACACCCACTTCTTCAGTCCCGGCTCCCTTGCCGGCTGCATGAGGTCCCTTCCCGCCATCGCCATCGGCTTCCCTGAGGCGGCGTCCACAACGCAGACGGCGTCGCACACGAACCCCATCCTGGTGTTGACGCCGGTCGCCGCGTGCACCGGCGAAGTGGCCAGGCTGGAGAAGGCCTCCGTGGCCAGGGAGGACAGGCTCGTCTTGTCGGCCGTCGCCACTGGCTTGACGTCTCGCAGCAGGGGGTCATCGACGACGGATATGAAGGGACCTAAAAATAAAAAAAGCAGTTAAAAGGGACAAATTAAAAAAACAAACTAATCAGAGTGTTTCTCATACTCTCACCTTTGTAGCCAGGTGAGAGGTACTTGGCCACCGCGTTCAGGTTGAGCACCTTCAGGATGACTCCCACATTTCTGTGGTCATGAGAGTCTGGAAAGACATAAAAGTTCCGCCAAATCAAATGCTTTTCGAACCACTTTGTCAGGCAATGGCAGCGTCTCACTCAAGACACTATGGATAAGTACTGTATGCAAACTCACACAGAAGTTTGTTGTAGTACTCCGGCGATAAGACGGACGCAAGTTGCTGGTGCTCGTGCTTGTCCAGCACGGCCAAGGACCAGACCACGTCCAGCCAGATGAGTTCGCTGCCAGGGCTGCCCGACCTGCTGCTCTTGATGCCCTCGTAGGTGACCTTGTCTCTGATGGCCTGGAAGATCGGGTCGGAGTTCGCTGGGACGTAGTTGAGCGCGGCCGTGGTGATGGCAAAGGTGACCAGGTCCCTCTGCTCCAGCCCCTCAAGGTTTTGCGTCATCCATCCGGCGGCGCCGTCGACCAGCTCCTTGTGGGAGAACCTCAGCTGGCCCAGACTGGTCAGGGTGGAGCGGACGACGGCGTGGGTGGAGAAGCCGGACGGGTCGACCGCGTCGCAAAGGGCAGTCAGCACGTTCTGAAAGAGTCGAATATCTATGTGAGCGTCTTCCTTTCGTAGTGAAGTTCTGTAGCACAGAATTTACCTTGTCTCTGAAGGAGAGCTCCTTCATTGCAAAGAGGCAGTCTGCAATCTCCTTCGGGTTCAGCTCCTTCGCACAGTTGGTCAGGTGGTAGGACAAGGTCCTGAGAAGAGGAAGAGATCTCCGCTTCTTCTCGCCCAGCTTGGAGAGTATCTGGAGAAGAAACGTCTCAGAGTCATAGGCAATGTGCCGCTAAAATAATCCATCTCTGCTTGCCAAGACTAAATCGGAGGGAAGCAGGTTTTCCGCCACCTCCGTGATGCGGTCTTCGATCTTGTTCAGGAACTGCTGGTTGAAGCACTCCGGATAGTGGAGGAGGCTGACAAAAGTGCGACCGTCGACTATCTCCACCCAGCGCCTCTCCAGTGCACGAATGACCTCCTGAAAGAGCTTCTCCTTCAGCATCCCTCCCCCATCCTGGGCGGCCACCCCCTTCGGCCTCCGACTGTAGGCGTAGCTGAGCAGGAGGGCCAACTCCCTCATCGACGTCGTCCTTGCTCGCCACACCAGGGAGTTCTCCAGGCTCTGCACCGACAGCCACGACTCGTCCACCCCCTCCAGCTTCTCCAGCGCCTTCAGGGTGGCCAGGGCGTGTGTCGTGACTAGCGAGGACACCTGGCGATCCTCCAGTCTCCGCAGAATCTTCCTGAATCGCGGGTCGTCCGCGAAGGGTTCCACCGTCGACGTCACCTTGGACAGCCTCACGACGAGGTTGGCGCTCCTGTGGCTGCTGGGGCTGCTCTCGCCCAGCTGCAGGAGACTCTCAACGGAGTCCTCCTTAGGGGCGTCGGCGGTGGCGGAGGAGGAGGAGGAGGAGGAGGAAGAGGAGGAGGAGGAGGACTCCTCTGCCAGGGTGGGATTGGTGGTGGAAGCATCGCTGGACATGCGGGACCTTAGTTTCGGTCGGGTGGTCTGCTGCCACCGTCGCGCAGAGGATGACAGGGCTTCCAAGGGAGTGCACGAGGATGCCGCCGACCACCACCGCACACTTCGAGAGGATGGCGCTTGACACCGCACCAGGCGACTCAGGGCCAGGGCACGCAGGCGGACAGCCATCATGGTGGAGACAAATTAAAGTTCTGTCACGTTCCACGTTCAACTTGGGAGGGCACTAAACTGCGCATCTGGATTCTTCTGGACACCACTTCTTCGTTCGGAAATCCTCTGGTTTTGTCCACTCTCCTAAAGTAGTATCCAGACCGAGACATTTGTCGCTCCCTGGTGATCTTGTTTACATTTGTAGCATAGAGGTTACGAGATAGATAACATGCTGATGTTGCGTACATACCCGAGGCTTCTGGAACCGAGACTTCTGTGCTAATAGTTACCTATTACTGTACCTAGAAAAATTGGCTTCTTTGGTGGCTTGGAGCGGTAGGAAGTTGTTGTAACGTCACCTATTCTACAATTTCAGACATTTTTTCTTGCAAAAATCAACCTTTGTGTGGTGTCGTATGGCCATTGTTGGCTCTTCTAATTCTGTTTATGTACATAAATACAATATTACCGGGTTGGTTAACAGCCAACCAAGGTTATCATGGGCACCAACACAACAGTCCTAAGAAAGGGCAAGGAAATTATGGTGATTGTGCAGGTTGATTACGTTACCAGACAGATTTCCTTTTAAAACTGGCGCTACGCTTTGTGCAATCTCCATGGCTAAAAAAGAAGGCATAGAGAGAAAAGAGAAAGCAGCTAAGAAAAACGCCCGCCGGTAGAGAAAGAGCAGGAGGAAGAAGAAGCTGTTGACTTTCGATTTGTTGTCCGTTGTTGGTGTGGTGAGCTGGCAATATAGGAAGGGACACGAGTGAGTCTGCTAGAAGTGCGACGACATCTAGCACCACCGGGTGGACAAAAGATATCGACGATCAGGATCCTGGGCGTAAGGCCATTGTATGTTTCTTACCATTAACAGGTGTTCTGTAGACTACTACAAGAGTGACCCAGTTATGATACTTTTTGAAATTACTATAGCATAGTTTTGCTACCTAACATAGTCTGAGGGTTGCAGGAGAAGTACGAGTAAAAAGAATCTCCCATACTATGCAGAAGGTTTTTTTCGACGAAAATTTTAAAAGTTTCTGCGGGTAGTTTCCTGTTTTTCAGGAACAGCCAAGGTGTCGACAAGCAAAAAAAAAAAACGTCATAGCATAGTACAATTTTCATTACACTGCAGGTAATTTGATCCCCCCCAGTGTGAAGGATCGACGCTGAAGCGGTAAATCGGCGAAAAGAGGACACAATGTGCGGTACGTCGATACTTTCTAACAATATGTACGCTATAAAGAAGAGAATAATTGAGCCTGCGGTTTCTACCATGCAGGCATCTTCGCGTACCTGAACTACCTGACGCCCAAGACGAGGCGGGAGATCCTGGACACGCTGATCAAGGGCCTGGAGAGGCTGGAGTACAGAGGATATGACTCCGCGGGCATCGGGGTGGACGCGCCCATGGAGGAGGCGGACGGGCAGGAGCAGCGGAGGCCTGGAGGGGTCGCCGCCATCCAGGTCGTCAAGCGTCCGGGGAAGGTGGAGGTGCTCAAGCAGGAGATCCTGTCCATGGAGAGAAAGAACGGAGGGGCCCCCTCCTCCGGCTCCGTCGCCCGCCACGTGGGCTTGGCCCACACCCGGTGGGCCACCCACGGGGAGCCCAGCGAGAGGAACGCGCACCCGCAGCCGTCGGACCCGCACAACGAGTTCGTCGTCGTGCACAACGGTGAGGGGACAATACAGGGTGGATGTGCTGTCTGCTAGGCAAGTTTAGAATGAACTTTCCGACAACGTCGTTGCTGTCAGGTATCATCACCAACTACCGGGATTTGAGGCAGTTCTTGCTCAACAAGGGTCACGGCTTCTCCAGCGACACGGACACGGAGGTCATTGCTGTCCTCCTGAGGGAAGTTACAGCTCCAGGAACACCAGCAGCAGCAGCAACGATAACAAATTATTTTTCTCTTTCTCTCCTCCCACTGCTACAGGTATTTGTACCTTCAGAACAGCCACCTGAGCTTCAGAGAGCTGGTGGAGCAGGTCAGCCTGCAACTGGTGAGTCGTCCAGTGATCGTGCTCTATTTAAGCCACGTCGCCGTACCTACCACGCATGTACCGATACCGTCCGCAGGAGGGAGCCTTTGCCCTCTGCTTCAAGTCTGTCCACTTCCCCGGGGAGGTTGTGGCGTGCAGACGCGGGTCGCCGCTCCTGATCGGGATCAAGAGCAGGAGGTTCTCCTCGGACCACGTGCCAATCTTCTACAGCAAGGGTGAGGAGGCCAAAGGACTGTTACTCCCTCCTACCCCTCTGTCCTCCTCTGAGTGAGAGTCCTGAACTGATCGAGACACGCTTCACAAGTAGACGTCGACACAGGACCATTAAAAAAACATCTTTTAATTAACCCGACTTAGATCTTTCTTTTTGCCTCCGACTAATGATGCCAGGCGTGGAGGCGAACGGGGAACAGAAGCAGCGAGACAGGACGGAGCAAGGTGAGGGAGGGAAGGAGGGCAGAATTTATTTGGAAGGTTGGAAGGAGAGGAAGGTGGCCACGGTGAAGGAGTCAGATCTACTGCACGCTCTCTCTTTTTTTTGCTCCAGCAGTGAAGGAGTATGGCAGCAAGGACAAAAATGATGGCGGGGGTGAGACAAAGTGTGGGTTTGGATTTTTCCTTGTACTGTACCATGCTATGTGGTCGTGATTTATAATGTACTACGAGCACTATTATAATAAACACATGTTCTTTTCTCTTTGTTCAGATGTTGGCGGAGGCCACGTCGTGCGCCCGCACCTCCCTGAGCCGGTCCTGATGCACCAGGCGTCCTCTTCAGTGCCCGGAAACGGAGTCGGAAGGAGGAGGAGGGAGTGCAGCAGGGACAACAAGACGGACGACTTGGCCGCGTCCGCCGCCAACGGGGGAGACGACGGGGAAGAGGAGGAGGGAGGCGAAGCTGAGTTTAGCCCCGACCACTCCGCAGAGTATTTCTTTGCCAGCGATCCCAGCGCCATCGTGGAGCACACCAAGAGGGTCATCTACCTGGAGGACGACGACGTAGCCGCGGTGGACGACAGGGGAAACCTCAGCATCCACAGGATGGAGAGGGGCGCCAGGGGAAAAATGGCCGGCGTCAGGGATCCGGCGAGGGGCGGAGGAGGAGTGGCCAGTCCGCTCAGCAGGGAGATCCAGACCCTGCAGCTGGAGCTGCGCCAGATCATGCGCGGCCCCTTTGACCACTTCATGCAGAAGGAGATCCACGAGCAGCCGGAGTCCATCTTCAACACCGTCAGGGGCAGGGTGTGCTTCGAGAAGAAGAAGGTGGTGCTCGGCGGCATCAAGGACTTCATCCCCGAGATCCGGCGGTGCCGCCGCCTGATGCTGATCGGCTGCGGCACCTCCCACCACTCTGCGCTGGCCACCAGGCAGGTGCTGGAGGAACTGACTGAGCTGCCGGTGATGGTGGACCTGGCGTCGGACTTCCTGGACCGCAGGACCCCCATCTTCAGAGACGACGTCTGCTTCTTCATCTCGCAGTCCGGAGAGACCATCGACACGCTCCTGGCGCTCAGATACTGCAAGTCCAGGGGGGCGCTGGCCGTGGGCATCACAAACACGGTACGTACGGTACTAGAAGTAGCGTAAAGAGAAAGATGTCAGGAAAGTGCCCTCAGTCAGACCTTTCTTATTTAGGTTGGTTCCTCCATTTCGCGGGAGTCCCACTGCGGGATCCACATCAACGCAGGACCAGAGGTGGCTAAAATCTCTTCTCTTCAGACTTGGCGCTGAAACGTGTGTTTTTTTTTTTTTTTTTTTTTTTTTTTTTTTTTTTTTTTTTATTTTTGAAACGGTTTGAGGTTTTGAGGGGGAGTTTGCGGGTTAAAATTTTAAAATTTGGTTGGGTTATGTTG
>JAAUYM010103397.1_pt1 | contig 11062 bp, 8 predicted proteins | sample 7278001 | NCBI WGS metagenome assembly JAAUYM01 (sample SAMN14350224, study PRJNA611818) | marine sediment metagenome | isolation source: surface marine sediment (1.8m) | place: French Polynesia: Moorea | collected 2018-08
CGGTATCTTCAGACAGTCCATCCATACCATGGCACTTCTGGCAGCCATCGTCAGCCAGGACTTTACCATTCTCCACGTCGCCGGAACGGATCAGGGCCCGGGTTTCCTTGTCATAGGCGACCAGGGATGATGGTTCGGCAAAGGCGACACCGGAGAAACACAGCATTAAAGCAATCGTTGTTATTTTTTTCATGATTAAACCCCCCAAGGTGTTGCGCCAAACGTTGGATTCAGGAAGAACTGGGCTATCGGATAGCCGTAGCTGGCGACGATGTAAATCAGGATCACCACGTTCCAGAATGCAAAGCTGTTGAGCAGATGAGGAACGCGCGGAGCCGCGTGAATCGGTTCGGCATATTCCATTTCCAATGCTTCCGGTTGTGAGCTGTGAGTTTTCAGCAGGTTCCACACCAGCATCAGTCCGGACAGAAACAATAATGCACCACCGACGATCATCGCACCCTCATGCACATCCCATTGCTGTACCAGTGGGTCATCGTAGGGAGTGGATGAGATACGGCGCGGTTGACCCAGCACACCAATCACATGCCAGGGGATGGTCAGGACGAACATGCCGATGGTCCACAGCCACAACTGCTTGACCGCCATCGACTTGGAATACAACTGACGCCCAAGCATGCGCGGGAACATATGGTAGAGGATTGCGCAATACATGATGACAACAGTACCACCAAAGATCAGGTGGAAGTGGCCGGTTACCCACTGGGTATTGTGAACCATGGTATTCAGCGAGTAACTGGCGTTGATCATACCGCCGAAACCACCGAATGCCAGCATCACCATCGCCAGGCCGGATGCAGCCATCATCGGCTCTTTCCAGGGCAACGCCCCGATCCAACCCAGTAAGCCTTTACCACCGCGTAGACGACCGGCAATCTCCATCGTTGCAATGACGGTGAAACCGGTGAACAGGGTAGGCAGGGCGACCATGAAGGTACCGAACATGTGGACGAACTTCCAACCAGCCTGGTGGAAGGGATCCATGTAAAGATGATGGAAACCGATCGGCACCGAGAAGACCAGCAGCATGACAAAGGCGATACGGCCCATCTCGTCACTGAACAGTTTGCCACCAATCGCCTTCGGCATGATGGTGTAAAAGGCGATATAGGCCGGGAACAACCAGAAATATACGATCGCATGCAGGGTCCAGGAGAACAGGGTCCGTGCCAGGCCGACATCGACGGTTTCCAGCAGTCCCAGAGACCATGGGATCAATTGGAACAGCATTTCCGAGCCGACACCGATGGTGGTCCATAACCACATCACCGCATTGGCGGTGTTACCGAAATGAACCAGCGGTACCGCTTCACCCGGGTGTTGTTTTTTCCAGATCATCATCATCCAGATCATCTCGATACACCAGACCCAGGAACCGACCACCAGCATCGTGGCACCGATGTAGAAGGCCGGATGCGCCACCAGAGGTGGATAGAAGGTGTAAAGTACCGAGGCATTACCGGTCAGTAATGGTACCGCGGCGATGACGACACCGATCAGGGCGAACCAGAAACCAAACCAGGCAAAACCTTTACCCGGTATCGACATTTTCAGACTGGTGGTCGCGGCATAGTAGCCAAAGCCCATGATCATGAAAGTGGTCAGAACAAATCCCATTAACACGCCGTGGGTGGAGACTGAGGCGAAGTAAAGAGTTGGTGACTCGAGCGCCGGGAAGAATCCGCTACGTTCAGCGACCTGGTACACACCAAGGAGAAGGGCCACGACCAGGAAGATCAGGGCTACCCAGAAATTGGCCAGGCCTAAGCCGACCGATTGCTGCCCCTTGGAATCGGACAGGTTTTCTTGCATTGAAGCTGTTGAAGTTGCCATGATATCCCCCTTTATGATCCAGTCTTCGCAACGACTTTCAGACGAGACCACATATGATCATGCCCTAACCCGCAATATTCGTTACACAACAGGCTGTAATCACCGGTCTTCTGGAAAGTCGTATTGACCTCTGCAACATAACCGGGGACCACCATGGTGGTGTAGTTGGTGAAAGGTACGTGGATGCCATGGAGCACGTCGGCACTGGCTACGCGTATCTTGATCGGGGTATCGACCGGTACTTCAACCTCAGATGGGTAGAAACCATAGCGCGCGCCAACCATGGTCAGGGTTCCGGTGCCATCGCCATTGTCCTTGTAGCCCAGGTTTTCTTCCATAAACTCACCCTCGACGTGCAGGCGGGTTGAATCTATCGGTTCGAAACCACTGGGCGGGTGAACGTTACTGCCTACCGCATAAGCGGTTAACACACCGACCATGATGGCGGTCATGATAATGGTTACCCAGACCCATCTTTTTTCCGTTTCATCAATATGCATGTCGGCCTCCTAGTTCACCGGACCGTGAGTCAGGAACATGCCGAAATACATGTATAACCAACCTAGGACTGTTGCAATTGCAAATATCATCAATAAAGTCATCGTGCCCTTCGGGGAGGACTCAAGGATCTTTTTTTCTTCATCCGGAGAGAGATCACCCATGGTTTGTAGCCTCTTTTATTATGTTTACATGAATCCGGCTGCCAATGCGTGCCGGTAGTTGTTATTTGATTGATAATCTTATACCGAGCGAATCATAACCAAATAACAACTCGCTTAGAACTAACATAGATCAATTTTCCAGTTGAAAGCTGGTTTAACCTTGATCAATTTCTCAGTCGAAGTTTAATCTTATATTTTTTTGTTATATTAGTCATCTCCAAGGGCCAAAATAATTCAAAAAAATTAAGATTTATCAGTTTCAAGTTATTGAATATCAAACATTTATCAGGGTAATTAGCTTTTTTTATGAGCTGTCTAAATAATGTCCTAAAAATAACAAAGAACTGGATTTATCGGTTAACAATTTGGGTGATTTTGAGCTTCGACAGAAGATATCAGCAATCGATAATTCCAATCGGCAGTTGACCGGAGAATAATGATTGGATGAAGGGAAATAGGGACAGAATGTGGGCGAGTTGCAGTTCATGCCACATCAGAGTACTGCCGTGCGGGAACCAGGTAAGTCAGTTTAAGGCAGCCGGGGTCTAAGAAGCGACCTGATATCCATTGCGACCCTGTTTTTTTACCTCGTACATTTTCTGATCGGCAATTTCAATCAGTTCGACCAGGTCGTCGCTGTTGTCCGGATAACGTGAAATACCAACACTGGCACCAATAGAAACCTGTTTGCCATTGTTCAACTCAATCGGTGCAGGCAGATTCTTGACTATTTTCCTGGCCACCGGCTTGGGATCGAGCTTGCGTTTACTGCCCTCGATGAAAATAACAAACTCATCACCACCCCAGCGGATGATCATATCCTCACCACGGACACAGGTATGCATTCTGCGGGCAATTTCCTGCAACACCTGATCCCCGGCCTCCTGGCCTTCTACATCGTTAATCAGCTTGAACTTATCCAGGTCTATCATCAATAGCGCACATTTAGTACCGTTTGCATAGGCATTCTCCAGCGCGGTTTGCATCCGCTCGATACCCGCCCGACGATTCAACAGCTGGGTCAAAGGATCGTATTGCGCAGCTATCTGCCCTTGCCGCTCATCCCTGGCGCGCTCTGAAGTGTCATACATGATGAGTTCGACGAATGCCCCATGATTCTTATCGGTAACCTTGGCAAACAGACAATGAAACCACCGGCTTTCCTCGTCCCCCTCGGCCTTGGCTTCCAGCTCCTCACCGATGGGATGCTTGACCGATAACGCCTTTTTCATCGTTTGGTTGAACAACTCTTCGTCTACAAAGAATTCAGCAAGCTTGGCCGGAGGATGTTTCTCGCTGGCCTGGAAGTATTTATCACCGAACAGTTTCTTGAACGAGGCGTTGGCGGTACGGGTTTTACCGGTGAAATCCAACAACGCAATGCTGACACTGGCATGGTCAAAGACCAGGCGCGACTGATTTTGCAGTTTCTCCACGTACTGACGCAGCTTACGCTCTTCAAGCATGGACTCCTGCACCGATTTCATCGCAAGGTTGTACGCCTCAACCAGGCTGCCGATTTCATTGTTTTTCAGCGACTCTGCGCTCTTCAGGAGTTTAAGACTACCGGGTTTAATATCCTTTAACTGGAGCATCAGTTTGTTGATCGGTCCGGTCAGTTGCCAGCCCAAAAGCGGGATCAGGATCAATATCAACACCAGGCTAAATAACGCCACCGTTAATACAACCGGTAACACATTTTCAACGGCTCGCTGTTCCATCATTTCGCGGTTTGGATTGATGATCAGCTCCCCGACCACTTCTCCCTGATCGAACGGAAAGGTCAATGTATAGCCTTGCGACAGACTGGTCCGATTCTCGGTAATTCTGCCACCGGAATGCAATACCCGCTCATTGTTGATAATCAGGACGCCCTCGATGATATCGTTTCCGGCTAATCCGGCTATAACCTCCTGGGCCAAAGCCTTGTCTCCCAGATACGCGGAGATCGCCGCGGTCTGTTGCACGGTGTCGACTAGCTGCTGCAAATCGTTGTTGACCTTTTCCAGTTCAGCATCAAACCTTAGCTGATAGATGAACCACGATGCCAACAAGGTAATCAACAGCGCACTCAGCAGCGTCGTCACCATAAGACGGGTAAAAAGACTTTTACGGTTCAACCAATTAGCTGACATTGGCCACCACCTTGAAACTTACGTTCAGCATGTTGCTATTCACCTGTTCAATCAAGCAGGAGGTTGTTTGCAACCAGGATGGAGCAATGACATCTGGTTGCCAGAGACCGGTAAGTGGATCTATACCGATGAACACGTCGACTATAACACCTCGAGCAGAAGAAATGCAGAGGATTAAGATACCGATACAGTCTGGCGCAATTACCTGCCAGACAGTCTGAGATTAGTCCAGATACCTGCAAAGCCAACTGTTAATAGCCAACATAAAGGTTCAGACCGATTTATAACCAGTAGCAATGTATCCTTAGCCTGTCAGGATTAAAGCAGACGATGATTAATCCTTATCCACTGTCGTCGGCATAGACGAAATCAGGTTACGCTATTAGCTGTTATCTTTCCTGCGAGAAATTCCATAAAATGGACCGCGCAACAGGGTTCCTCGATGATGTTAATTTCGGTAACGATATAGCGATATATTTACAATGAAACAGGTCTTGATAAAAACTTTCTGGTTTATTCTTAAGCACTTTGAAAACGGCGGGCAGGATTACGCCTATAAGCCGATGAACCGGACCATATTAATGGTGGTTGGTTTGTTGTTCAGTGCCCTGGCTATCATCACGCTGATCTTTTCATCCGGCGCGGAGGGTTTCGGATTTCTGATACCGGTGATTGTGTTTCTCGCTGTCGGCCTGGTCTGCCTGGTAGTCGCCTTGCTCGGCAGCGACCAGGCAGTAGCCAGGATCTGGGGTAACCGCTGACAACACCAGCACTTAGCTCAGCTGGTCCTTGAAGCTGGCATAACGCAGAAGCAGATGTTGATTGCTTGCAGCATGATAATTTATCACCTTTCCCCGATTGATCCAGTGCGCATGATCCTGCATTGCCAGCCAGGCAATTCCCCGTGCGGTGGCCTCAGTGGTTGGCCGTTTGACCACGGTCACTCCAGACAGATCTGCCAGACATTGGCAGACATAGGCGTTGTTGGATAAACCACCACTGATTTCGATTTGCCCTATTCCTGGTTTGAGCTTGACCATCGCCTCGATATTGAGCATTAACAGAAATACGATGCTTTCCAGTACCGCGCTTAATCGGTCCTCCGCTTTTCCGTTGTCATTAATGAACACAGGCTTCAGATCACTTCGCCAGATCGGCGATCCGATGCCACCCACTGCATTGATGAATAACAGGTCATGTTTCTGTTGTTGCCGCATGGGGTCTTGCAACTGCTGTTGAATATCGCTAGATGGGTCAAATTCCTGTAACCAGTCCAATGCAGCGCCAGCACCATTGACGGTTCCCTCCATATAATAATCGCACTCAGTTTCATCACTGCGTGATATCCCCGCCAGTAATCCACTTTGCTGGAACGCCGACGAACCCAGCAGGTCCCGGGCAATAGGGGTCAACACGAAGGCACCGGTACCCAGGTTGACATACAGGCTGTCCGCGTGGGTGTCCCCGTTAGCGTACAAGGCAGCTGCCTGGTCACCATTGAGAGCGGTCAGCCGGATCTGACTGGATTTTATCGTGCCAAAGTCATACTGAATCGGCTTGACTTCTGGCAACAGCCCGGAATCGATGGCAAAGAGCTTGAGTAATTCCGGCTCCCAGTCCTGCTGTAATAAACTGCATAACAGGGTTCTTGCCGCATTTGCGCTGTCAATCAAAACCTGTTGCGTCTGGCACAGGTGGAAAAGTACCAGGCTCGCCAGCGGCGTGACCACGCAATCCTGTTGCGCCACCGCAGCCACCACCCTGGCGTCATTGTCAAGCAGCCATTGCATCTTGGTCACCCCGTAATGGGCGGTAAGGCGGAGTCCGGTGAGTTGCTGAATCCGTCCTGCCCGATCCTGATACGGTTCCAGGTTGCGGTAGGCGCGGGTATCCTGCCAGCTCAGCACCGGGCTCAGGATTTCGCCGTTTGAAGGCCTCCAGGCAACAATACTTGAGCGTTGGGTGGCCAGGCCGGCAGACCGGATCTTCGACAGTTTATCTGCATGCTTCTGCAATATCCGCTGAAGAGTCGATTGCATCGCATCCAGGATCTGTTCCGCATCCTGCTCAATCCGGCGCGGACTGATCCGGTTAAGACTGATCGACTGCTGTTCACTATCGACCAATTGACCCTGTTGATCAATTAACAGGCAGCGCCCGGAAAAGGTACCCAGGTCCAATGCGAGCACATAGAAATCGTCAGTTGTCACAAGTTCAATTTTTCCATCGGTACCATGGATAAGCGGAAGTCATTCGCAAAATGATGATATTTGACTATTCAGAGCATAACAGATCGTTGTGCAGTTCAATTAGATGGACCGTTGGTTTGGCCCTCGAATCCAGCTAGTTTGCCAGTTGTGACCATCCACACTATGGAGGATTGGTAAAAAATGGGTTATAACATGTAAATAATCAATAATACTTAAGTCTACCTGGCATTTTGCAGGCACACCGCCAACGGGATGCCAACCAACAACACCTAATGATGAGCTTAAAGGAGACAGGTGCTTGAAATCCCCGCCGGCTGAAACATTCATCGAGCCATTATCCAGGCGTTTGATGCTGCCACTGGTAACCAGCCTGGTATTGTTGGTTATCGGCTTTTTCCTCGCCTTCTCAGCACTGCATCAACGCCAGCTCAAGATCAGCAGTGAGCAATTCATCGAGAATACATCACGCACCCTGGATGTAACCATTGACAGTCAAACCCAGTTATTGATTGCATTGCAGAGCGTGATTTTGACCGACATCGACCTATCGGCGATGCTCAAGTACCAGCAGCGTGAATTATTGCTCAACACTTTCTCGCCTGAATATCAACGTTTACTCGAAACCCAGAACATTACCCACTTTTATTTTCACAAAACCGATGGCACCAACCTGATTCGCCTGCACCGACCCCAAAGCTATGGCGACCTGATCGATCGCATAACACTGCAACGGGCCCAGGCTTCTTCGCAGACCACCTCTGGATTGGAAATCGGTCCCTTTGGCAGTTTCACTTTACGCGTCGTTACCCCGGTATTTCAAGACGATACCGTGATCGGATACATGGAACTGGGCAAGGAAATGGAGGCGATCCTGCCCGAGCTGCAAAATCTGGAAAACGTCGATTTAGGTTTATTGATTGACAAGTCGGAATTTCAAGGTGAGCTGTGGTAACTAGGGCATGCTGAATACGATCAAATGGTAAGTTTTCCCTGGGATCGTTTTGACGATACGGTTCTTAGTTACGGCACCAACCCGGCCATCGCAGACATATTGGAGCGATTTCAACTGCATCGCGAGCACTCTGATGATCACTTCCACTTCCAGGATGAGGTGCATAATGATGATCCAGTACATGCGCATGATCATGAGATCGGTCGAAATTATGAGATAGAACTGGAAGGTAAATCGATGCTGTTAAGTATCATGCCGCTGGAAGATGTTTCCGGCAAGGCCAAGGCAGACCTTGTTTTACTCCACGACATATCTGAACCGGTGGCCACCTATCAATACTGGATCAGTATCAGTGCCACAGCCACTTTTTTCGTTACCCTGATCCTGATCGGGTTTCTTTACCGCTACCTGACCCGGGTCGATCGCGCCATTGCCAGCCAGCAACGTGAACTGCTCGATAGCACCGATCGCCTGGATAAGGCACGCTCGGTGACCAATGACGGTATCTGGGATTGGAATCTGCAGAGCAATGAAGTGAAGTTCGATGAACGCTACTACACCATGGCCGGGTACCGCCCCTATGAATTTGCGGCGACTTATGAGAACTGGCGGGCACGGGTACATCCCGATGACGTGACCAAGGCTGAACAGGCTGCGTACAAGTTCAGTCAGGGCGATTTGGAGAAATTCGACATAGAATTCCGCTTTCGGCGCAAGGCCGGAAGTTATATGTGGATCCGCGCACGGGCCCTGATCTTCGAATTCGATAAGCAGGGTAAGCCCTTACGCATCGTCGGGACCCATACCGATGTGACGGATCGCAAGAGGGTGCAGGAATCGTTGATCAAAAGCGAAGAAAAATATCGCTTGCTGGTGGAGAACCAGTCCGACCTGGTGGTCGAGGTCGACCCGGAAGGCCGTTTCCTGTTCGTCAGCCCTTCCTATTGCCGCTTGTTCGGCAAGACCGAGGAAGAACTGCTTAACAATACCTTCATGCCGCTGGTACATGAGGATGACCAGGCAGCAACAACGGAGGCCATGAAGGCACTCTATCAACCCCCCTACTCCTGTTACCTCGAACAGCGCGCAATGACGATGGACGGCTGGCACTGGCTGGGTTGGCAGGACAATGCCATTCTCGATGACAACGGCAATATACGCTCGATCATCGGGGTTGGTCGTGACATCACCATCCGCCGGCAGATTGAACAACAATTAAGGGATAGCGAGGAAAAATTCTCCAAGGCATTTTACCAGCAGGACGTGGCGATGGAGCTGGTGGACCTGGATCAGGGTCTGCGCCTGGAATTCAACGACAAGTATTGTGAAATCACCGGATACAGCCGCGAAGAGTTGCTCAATTCCAGCATTTATGAAAAGAATCTTTGGATCAACCCGGAAGGACAATTGCAGGTGGCCGAGGACCTTAGGGCCAAGGGTATAGTCAGCGGCGTGCCGATGGATATCCTGAATAAATCGGGCGAACCACGCAACCTGTTGTTGTCGGCAGCGTCCCTGGACCTGGAGAAAGACGATAACATGGTCATCGCTACCCTGGTCGACATCACCCATCTGAAAGAAGCAGAACAGGCCCTGCGCGAGAGCGAGGCACGCTATCGGATTGCGTTTGACCAACAATACCAGTTCATTTGCATCCTGGATCCTGACGGCATAGCGCTGGAGGTCAACGATTTACCGCTCAAGATTGGCGGTTACCAGCGTGACCAGGTTGTCGGCCGGCCGTTCTGGCAGGCCGCGTTCTGGGAACAGATGCCGGAAATCCAGGAACTCTGGAAACAACGTTTCGACAGACTGCGCGAGGATTTTCAGCCCATCCGCGATATCGAACCTTTTATGGACTCCAGCGGGGGCATTCATTATGCGCAATCGACTACCTCCGCGATTCTGGATGACGATTACAATCTCAAGTTCATCCTGATCGAGGCGAGTGAGATCACCGAACAGCGTCAGGCCGAGAAACAACGCGATGAATTATTGGAGAAGGTGCAGGAACTCAACGTTAACCTGGAATTGCGGGTGAAAAAACGCACCGCCGAACTGAAGGCGGTAAATAAGGAACTGGAAGCCTTTTCCTACTCGGTTTCACATGACTTGCGCGCGCCATTACGTTCAATCGATGGCTTCAGCCAGGCCCTGCTCGAGGATTATACCGACAAGCTGGATGAGCATGGCCAGGACTATCTGAACCGGGTGCGCAACAGTGCCCAGCGCATGGGGCAACTGATTGATGACCTGCTCCAGCTATCGCGGGTCAATCGTAATGAAATATCTCATGAGCAGGTCGACATGGCCGCTATGGCAGAACATGTTATTGAGGAATTACGTAATGGCGAACCGGAACGGCAGGTCACATTCGAACATGGCAAGGACCTGGTGGTCGATGGCGATCCTCGCTTGCTGCGGGTGATGCTGGATAACCTGCTTGGCAACGCCTGGAAATTCACCGCGCAGCAGGAACAGGCAAAGATCAGCTTCGGTCGTTCGGCGGATAATCCCAAGCTGTTTTTCATCGAGGATAACGGGGTCGGTTTTGATATGAAACATTCAGACAAGTTATTCGGCGCGTTTCAACGCCTGCATCGGGTTACCGAATTTCCGGGTACCGGCATCGGCCTGGCTACCGTGCAACGTATTCTGAATCGTCATGGCGGCAAGATCTGGGCCGAGGCCGAGCCCAATCAGGGTGCCACCTTTTACTTTTCGCTGGTTAATGTAAGAAAACCACGCAAGAAAAAGCGCCAACCAGCCAAACAAGCGGGTTAAATCTTCAGCGGAAACCGGGGCATTCCAGGTCAAGGTTTTACCCAGGGGATTGAAACTAATCCCTCGATGCGGGCTCTAAATTAAATGCGCACACGATATACCAATCCACTTATCGCGTTGATCATACTGCCATGGTTTCTGGTTAGTACGGTTACAGCTGAAGAAAAAAACCTCGATCAATTATTCAGTGCATTGAAAAATGCACCCGATGAGACTACCGCGCGTGAGTATGAGCACAAAATCTGGTTAAGCTGGTTTGAATCCGGAGATGACAAGATTGACGAACTGATGGAACAGGCGGTAACCAAACGTAATCAGTATGATTTCAATGGTGCCATCGAAATCCTCAACCAGGTGATTGCATTGAAGCCGGAATATGCCGAGGTTTGGAATCAACGCGCGACGGTTTATTTTCACCAGGGTGAATACGAAAAATCCTTATGGGACGTGGCCAAGACCCTGGAA
>JAAUYM010054474.1_pt1 | contig 11059 bp, 9 predicted proteins | sample 7278001 | NCBI WGS metagenome assembly JAAUYM01 (sample SAMN14350224, study PRJNA611818) | marine sediment metagenome | isolation source: surface marine sediment (1.8m) | place: French Polynesia: Moorea | collected 2018-08
CGCCCACATGTGCTACCACTGCGATTAGTTGTTACCACGCCGTGCACTTTTCCACTCTTAGACACCTTACAACTTTTGAGTACCTTTGTTCTACTTGCAAATATTAAAAATAATCGAATATTTTGCTGTTTTTTATACTAAGTATCTCTCCACTCGATATATTTTAACCTCTCCTGTGGCCATACTGCTTGGTTGATTTAAATTTTTAAAATCTATTTGGGAAAATGCATGTCACTTGCAATTGGTAAAATTTCCTTCAAGAAAATAGAATTCTTGATTAACCCTCTTGAAAAATAGTCCACTTTTCTTGGTTATCTCCAACCTGCCAACAAATCTACCTGGTGAGAGCAACCTGACTGATTTCCTCCTTCTGCCTGTGCCCACCCCTCTCCTAAGCGCAGCAGATTCTTCCTGTGTCAGATCGTTCCCGTTCTCCCCGTGGTCATGGGCGACGCCGCGAAAGGAAAGATGCTCTTCAAGACTCGCTGCTCCCAGTGTCACACCATCGAGAAGGATGGCGCCAACAAGATCGGACCGAACCTGCATGGCATCATAGGGAGGCAGACAGGACAGGTGGAAGGGTTCAACTATACGGAGGCCAACAAGTCCAAGGGCATCACATGGAGCGAAGAGACCCTGGACGAGTACCTGACCAACCCGAAGAAGTACATTCCGGGGACCAAGATGGTCTTTGCTGGACTGAGAAAGAAGGCCCAGCGAGATGACCTCATTGCCTATCTTGCGTCAGAATCATAAGGGAGGAAAAAAGGACCCTACGAGAGGTAGGATGCAAAATTTGCTAATTCAGTAGGACCTGTCCGACATAAAAAAAATACATCTTGCCTCTCCCACTTGTCAGACTCGTCTCCAGCTCTTTTGCCCCAAGTTGCTGTAGTCGAGTAGAATCTTCCTGATTTTTTCTTAAGGACGAAATGCTTTCCAGTGCCTTGGTTGAATATATTTAACGACGATGAGTCCTACGTACGAAGAAGTTCGTACTACACTGTACTATCATCCAGGGATGTTGAAGAGATGAGTCTAGTGCAAATTTCTTTGGTCTTGTTAGTCACCCAACATATTGTAGTTGAATGGTAAAGGTATTCACATTTTTGTTTAGCCAAACTTTTTGCTCTACTAGTAAAGGGTTTTTTTTCTTGTGTGCTTACTAGTACGTGTGGCCAACTTTGAAACGATCCTTGCAAGACATTGCCGTCTTATCCATGATGGTGCAGTAATCATACCTACAGTAGAAATCGTCTCGTAGAAATCGATGTTTACTACGTGTAAATAAATCCAGGTTTCATTGTGCTGGAATCAGTAGTACGTAGTTCCTCGCTTCTGCGGGGCAGTAAAGCTGAAAGAGACAGGTCTTGGAATGGACCAGTTAACTAGCAGGTTATGTCACCCGTATTCTAAGCATCAGTTTAGACCATATTCCTTACCATTACAAAGAAACAAACAGTATCATTTAAATAAAAATATATAGGCATGACTTCAACCCAAATGGAGATTTTTTTGTTCTCCTTTCTCACATTGTTGTTTTGAAATCAAACGAGACCGGGGAATACCTACAAGTACGTACAGTACGCACACATCATTGCGTCTCACTGCAGATTTCTCTGACATGTCCTTTTCCTTCCTTCCTCCAAATTAATGGAGCTTGCTTCCTCCTCCTCTTCCTCCTCTTTTTCTTCATCTCATCAAATCAGTCAGATGAGGGCGTGGAACAGGGAGGATGAGGGACAGCAGAGGCTCTGTCCCCCAGTACCTAGTAAGAGGGGAAGGAAGAGTGGGAGGGAAGGAGGGAGGCAGGTTAATCCTGGTGACTTATCCGGAGGACAAATCTTGATTTCATTTATTATATTTTACTCGCGTACTTCTACCTGCTAGTACTATACGTAGTACTACGTACATATATAGTGCTGGTATTACTGAAGGGAAGCGTCAATATGAGTAAGGTCTTCTCCTCTCCTGAGCAGGATTCAGTCTTGCGTGTGTGGTGAAATTGGCAGCGTCACGCCCGCAGGCAAACTTGATGATGTCGCCATCTCACCGGCCGATGCTCCTCTCTTTTCTTTTCTTTCCTCCCTCCACATCCCTTTTTTTGTGCTCACACAATTTGTGTCCTGCCCGCTGACATGAACGTCCTAGCAGACGACATACTAGCAGTGAATCGCCAAAGAAATGAAAAAAAGACTGATGCTTAGTGCTCCGGTGGCTGAGGCAGGAAATGTTAGACAATGGCAGGAACAAGAAGAAGAAGGCAAAGAAGAAGAGGCCATCTGAAAAGTCAAGTAGAGTGCAAAGATGCAGAAGACCAGAGCATCCTCCTCATCCTCCTCCCACTTTCTGTCAGTGCTGTACATCCTCCTCTTCATAAAGGTCTCATTAGCTTCGGCGGAGATGGAGAGGAAGGAAGAGGAAAAAGCGGACAGAGACGAGAGTAGTCCGTCCGGTTTGGACGTCGAGGGTGGAAACGAGGAGAGGACGGAAGAAGGAGGAACGCCTATTAGAGGAGAGCAGACTGCGGGGTAAGAAAGCATCGTGTTGTCACCACAATACACTTAAGTAGTCCATTAATTATACTGTAAAGATAGTGTTATAAAGAACTCTGATGATGCAACTTTGCAGATTCCACAGCAGCACTGAACTTGGCACCAAGAGAAAGGACTTGGAGAACGACGACCTCCAGGCCGCCATGTCCTCCAGGCATCCTTCCTCCTACCTGTTGCACCAGGCGCTGGGCGGGAAGCAGGGAAAGTGGAAGAGGAGGAGGAGTGGGATGGGGACGGCGACGGTGACGGTGACGGCGAAGAAGAAGGCGCTGGCAAAGTACGCCAGGAGAAAGATGAGGGCGGCCTTGCTGGCGGAGGCGGCGCTCTTGAGGAGGGAGATGAGGAGAGAGAGGAAGAGGCAGAAGAAGAGGAAGAAGAAGGAGCGGAAGAAGTACTACAGCCAGAGTCTGTTGGACGATGCGCTACTCAACAGCCTGATGGAAGAAGAGGCCTTCCTTAACTCGATAGATGAGAGCGCTTATGCCAAACCGGCTCGGCCGCCGCCGTTGATACAGCTGCGGATGCCTCCCGCGAGGATTCAGGCAAGACCTTGACCACCTCAGGGCAATCGGGATCTTTTTAACCGTCCTGCCTTTCTCTTTCCAGGCTCCCTTCGCCGACTTGCGCCACCTGAGAAGGCGGCAGTTCTCCAAGTTGGCGGTGGCGCCCCCGAGGTCCGTCCTTTTCCACCCGAGGGAGGCGGCCACCCACTACGGAGAGAGGGGGCACCAAGCCCTGAACTTGTTTGAGCCTTCGCCGCGGGACCCGTACGCCACGAGGCAGCAGCCACCGAGGCCGAGAGACGGGGAGGAGGAGTATTACTACTACGGGCATCTCAAATCCCCGCGGTCCAAACCCGAGGTCCTCCGGGACCACCTAGACATCGTCGAACCGGACGAGATCGTGGATCACTACAGGAGGGTCTTCCGCCACCAGATCTCTGAGGAGGAGAGGGGGGACGAGGAGGAGGAGGAGGAGCTGAAGCCAGATGGTGCCATACTGGAGACGGGAGACCTCCGGGAGCAGCGGAGGCCGGCGCAGCCACCGGACTGGGACTTCCTGCACACCAACGTGCAGGACTACTTTTACCGGAGGCCCCTTCACCAGCATCAGCACCACAATGACGAGGGGGAGAAGGCGAGGACGATTCAGCCGTACCTGGCCCACCTGCGGCAGAAGCAGGTGTCGCCGTACTACGACGACCCGAGCTACTACTACCGCAGCAACGTCATCCAAGAAGACTCGCCTTCCTACGACGACGACGACAACGACGACCCGTTTCCCAAGCTGTTCGAACACAACCACCACCCTCGCCACCGCCACCACCACCACCACCACGACCACGGCACGGAAGGGGATCCCCTCGACCTCGCTCCCTTCGCGGAGGAAGATCCAAGACTCCACCACCGCCACCGCCACCGCCACCGCCACCGCCACCTCCACCAGGACCCCAACGTACACGTCGGCGGGGGCATCCACCGACCGGACTTCTCAGACCACGGCTTCCCCGCCCCGGGGCACGACGAGAGACGATGCCACCGGCACCTCCACCGGCACCGAGGGGGCGTGTCCCACCGGCATCTGTTCCCGCCCCTGGAGGCCGCGGCAGGGGACTACGACGACGGAGATGACGGCTTCACTCCTTTCGTGCCGCTGGAAGGAAAGAGGAAGAGCGACGGGGGGGGAGGAGAAGTGGACGGCGGAGACGGCGGAGAAGAGGAGAAGAGTCGGGCCGTGGACAGGTACAAGAAGTACGGCTCCTCCCTCTCGCTCAGGCCCATCAACAAGTACAAAGTCACAGCATACAAGAAAGGTAAGGTGAAAAAAAATTGCTGCACTGCAATGTACAGTAAATGATCATTCCATCACTTTTTTTTTCTTTTCAGGAGACGCCCTGAATGGGGTGGAGTATGGCTACGAAGTCGGGATCCATCACGACAACGGCGGCGGCGGCGCCGGAGGCCCGACCGTGGTATCCTACCAAAAAATGAAAGGCTTCGACCGGACGGGGAGTCTCCTTGGCGGCGGCGGTGGGGAAAAAGTCTGATATCCACCAGGCTATTTTCAGATTCGCCACGTTCTGTAAAGAGATTAGAAGCTTTTGTGCTTTGAAGAAAAAGCGGAATGTTTACACGGACTCATTTTTAGTATAGTAAGTAGTGCACGAAAGACTCGGACCTGGTAAGAAAACATTCTCAAAATATGATGTTGTTTGAAATTTGGGCATCATATAAATTCTTCTGTGCACTTGGCAACATATTTCAAAGATTTTAAAATCAAATTAAATATATATCAAAATATCAAAATTATAGCACATTAAAATTTACTATACAGTTATTGAAGTAAATCTAAAAACAGTTGGGGTTCCTTTAATCATCTTCAAAGTATCTTTGAAGTGAACTTTAAAACTATGAGCTGTAAATAACAATTGCTACAAATCTATAGCTCTCAATTCATTATTTGATAATTTTCTTGTTGAATACAATCTTCAAGCTACTCAAAGGTAACACAAAAAGAGGAGGGAAACATTTTCCTTTCCAGATGCAAGACTTCCTTAGAGGCAGAGTTCTTTGGTATTTTTTTTCGGCTGCTAAACTGTGAAAATTTAACGTTGAGAGGGCTTTTCTCTCTCAATAAGGGGAGTCCCAACCAATATTGGTATTGCTAGGGGCACACACACTCTCGGTATTGACACTAGTGGTAGTTAGCGATGGAACCGACGTTTGGGTTGCTGTAAGGTTTTCATATCACTAATATATCAGAGTGTTAGAATGGTGAAAGAAAACCTTAGAGCAACCCAACACTAAATTCACGCTAGCAATATTGGTTGGGGTGTCTTATATTGCGCAAAAGTACAACTCTTGTGTTTCCATTTATCCTCCCTTTCCTCCCTCCCCTCCTCCATCCACCTCTCATCTCATTCATCCTGAGTCTCCACTAATGCTGTGTGTGAGAGAGAGGTGATGATGAAGCAGTGGTTTTGCAAGGGGGGGAGGGGAGGAAAGGGCAATCCATCTCTTACGCTGTAGGGTACGTGCTACAGTACCTCTCTTGGTAACACTTTCAAGGGTGATCGTGTCTTGGCTAAGGGAGAGGGGCGAAACTTCTAGTACTACGAAATTGACACATTTTGAGTGGAAAAAATCTTCATGTGCTAAAACAAAAATCGTAGGGTTTAATTTCTTCAACAAACACTTGTGTTTGTCACTGCACATACTTTTTACATGTGCCTCTAGAAATGACATGTTCCTCCGACCTAGGAAGAGGAATAGTAAAGGGGCCTATCTCTCTTCCCTATAGTAGGGTGGCCTTGATCTTAAGGGGAGCTGGACCTTTTTTCCATTTTGCACATAATTACGTCCTAGAGTGCCAAATTATGTTACCTGATGGATTGCTGGGTGTGATCTCAGCACAAGTGTAAAAACATTGTGCTGAAAGAATATACAAACATTTTTTTATTTGAGCCACCGATATTCATAACAGCTTGCCTCTAGCATGTCTTTTTATTTAGCCAGCCTGTCACCGATATTCATAACCCCTAGTACAGTAAGCTTGCCTCTAGTCTGCTTTTTCTTATCTGCCACCTATTCATTTCTATAGCTGCATAGCATAAGGGTTTCTTTTCGTTTCGGGCCTTCATTTAAACTTGGCGGACATTTACTCATCATCACAATTACAGATAGAAGAGTACCTATAAATACAAAATTGTAGTAGATGGACACGTTTAAGAAGTAAGGCCAATTTGCCAATATGTCATCATAATCAAGAGTGACCACTGACCAGAAGTAAAACAACTGAAGAGATTACTAACTTACAACTATTACACTCCCAATACATACTTATTGACTTTTTCTCTTGGCAGCCTCGGCAATCCTTTCCATGTCCTTGATGTGCTTGTCATCATAGCGCTTGTCCAGTTTGGCATTGCTAAAGTCAAAACCAGGGTTCTGAAAGGAGAAACACTCTAGATCACTCAAGCATTTAAATGTTAAGAGAGTCACTTTAAGCATAAAAGAAGCCTTAAATTTCAAGCGCAGGCTTCCAGCCACAACAAGCAGCAGTCACAATAATGAAACAAAGTGTGAGGAATGCAGCCTTCTTACCTCCATCTGGAACTGCTCCAGGTCCAGCTTCTTCCTCATCTCATGGGCCATGACCGGATCGGGTGCAAATCTCATGTCTGCCATTAGTGCCATCCAGCAGGAGTCCTTCCGTGGGTTGGCCTTGGCCAGCTGGATGCGCAGCAGGCGCCGGTCCTCCACCGTCCACGTGCTCTCATCACCGATGATCGTCTCGTAGGGCTCGCCCTAGAAGCAAAATGTAGAAAACTGCACGCTTGCCTTGTTTTTGTTTGTTTGAAAACTTTACTTGGAACAACTCCTTTCCCCTGACAATGCACCGGATGAAGTTTGGCCTGGTTTCCACCTGGATCTCCTTGCCTCTGGTTCCCTCCTCCAGGTCCACCTCCACGGTAACCTCCTGCGCGGTCTGGTACCACCGGCCCCACTCAGTCTTGCAGGGAACCACTCCAGATTTCTCGTCAAAGTGAGACAGCCACATTGGGAGAACTAACAAAGAAGGCATCAACTGTGGCAATTGTTTCATGGTATTTCTTTACTTTGGTTTACTATTTAATCCTTTGTGATCTGCTTAGAATTCCAGATTTGGGCGATAAACAATGGTTCATATTGGAATTTGTAGGGGGCAACATTCGATACACTACAAAAAAGTAGTATTGCGCATTGAGCTGCTGCAAAGTATCACATTGGTAAGACCCCCTTCTCAGTTCTTAATTGTAGTATACCGTAGTACCTATAATGCTATTGTCTCTCGACCAAGCACCAATATTATAATGATTGAAAAAACAAGCTAGTATCCTTGAGTGGCCTTCAGCTAGTAGAGGAGCCGCCACCGCCACCGCCACCGCCACCGCCACCGCCACCGCCACCGCCACCGCCACCACTCCACAGGGAGGAGACGAAGCTGCTGGCGATCTCAGAGATGGTGCTGCCGGCAGAGGGCGACTGGAGATGGGGCAACAGTGGCAGGGGAGAGGATGACTGGGATGTCCTTATGGAATCAATGTCTAGCAGCTGGTCCAGTCCGGACCCATCTTCCAATGAGTCCCAACCCTCCTCGTGGATGATCCCTCCGCCTCCACAGATAGCCCCAGCTCCTCCTCCTCCCTGGCCACTTCTTTCCACATCGTCCTCCTCCTCCCTGGCCACCCTTTCCTCGTCCTTCGCATGTCTGGGCAGCCCATCTACGTACTCAGCCACTTCCTGCCCCGCAGCCTCTGCCGCCAGCAGCTCCCTCCCCGTGGAAGCCTGGTACGTCCTGCCGATGGGCGAGGCTGAGACGTCATCGGTGCACAGGATCAGCTCGTACAGGGCACCCATGTTTGCGGCGGCACGGGAGACATTTAGCTTGACTGGCTCCACCCCCTGCGACAGACAAAGGAGGAACACGGCCAGGTTGAGCCTGGCCACCCGGCGGCCAAAGACAAACTCACTGGCCGCCAGCAGGTCCCCGCCAAAGTCCCCAGCCCGTGGTCTGGCTCCGGCTGGCAGGACCACGTCCAGCATGGCTGACAGGTGCTGGGTGGCCTGTGAGAGGAACATGAGGCCAGCAGAGATGGCGTGGGCAGGGCTGAGCACCCGGCGATCTCCGTCTCCTTCGCCAGCATCACCTCCTCCGCCTCCCCCTTCTAGTCCAAGATCCCCAAACTCCCTTGACGCCCGTGTCCAGGCAACGTAGGCAGAATAGTCTCCAGAGTAGGGGAGAAGGGGTGCCACCACGCGGAAGGCAGACTCCCCAGATGCCACCTTGGGCTCTATCCCTATGGTGGGAGGCTGCATCTCCTCTTCTTCTTCAAAGGTGTGAACCCATCGCCCATCAACATAGGAGGTGTGGATGGCTTCCATCAAGCACTCGCTGATTCTCGGATCATCCTCATAGCTGATGTCGTCGCCCTCCTCCCGGGTAACGTTAGAGTCCACACCCTCCCTTTCGTCACCACCACTGTCGCCTTCGCCCCTCGTGGCAGTCACCTCCTCCTCTGGGAAGACTTGTTCCAAATTGTAGAGACAGATGACGATGTCCCTGGCCACCCTCTTTCTGGCCCCCTTGAGCTGCTCCTCCCTCGTCTGTCCCCTCCTCCTCTCTGCCTCCAGGGCCCTCCCTTGCTGCTTGGCCGCCCTGGCGATCCTCCCGACCTTATCCCTGAACTCTGGCATTCTCCTCGCCCTCATCTGGTTGTGCTTCCTAAGCGCCTCTGCCACCTCCATCTTCTTGGTCACCCTCTTCTCTCCGTCCTCCTTCACGGCCCTGGCATGCCTCAGCCTGCTCTTCAGCTGCCTGATTCTCTCCCTCAGTTCTGCCTCCTCTCCTCTCTGCACGGACGCCTCTGCCACCTCCACGCGCAGCCTGTCCAGCTGGGACTCCACTTGAGCCTTTCTTCTCCCCAGGTCTACAAAGAGCCCTTCTTCTCCTTCGGGATCAGAGTGTGCGAACCTTCCGGCGGACACGCACACCTGGCAGTGGAAGGCGGACTTTCTGCACCTGCAGGCAAGGCACGGCCTGGTGGAGGAGGCCTGGTTCGCGGAGGAGGCGGTGATCCAGTTGGCAGAGGTCGAGAGTGTAGGGTCGATCCAGGAAGCCAGGAGGGTCCTCTCCAGGCCACGAAGATAGGCGGGGCGGGAGTGGCACCCGTCGGAGGAGGAGGGGCAGGACGTCGACATGATCGACTTGTGCCAGATACTAACAAAATGTGTAATTTGTTTTCCGAGTTGTTTGTAAACTGTTGTGCTGCTGTCTGATGTTGCCTTTGTGTTCTGTCCTCTACTGGCTGCGCTACTGCGCTACTGCTCCTCTTTCTGCAGCTGGGCTGTACCTACATAGTACAGGCTGTACTACGTACCATTTGTTGCATTGTCTCGCTTAATCTGTCTGGCAGCTGACGCGCGCGTCTCATCGCACCGATTGGCTTCCCCCTCCCCTCGTCAAATGAAGAAGAGTGGCCAGAGAGAGCGAACTTTCTCTTGCCGTTAAAAACACTTGCTTTTTAATATAGATGTATAGTCTCAAAATTACGACTAAGCCTGTTCAGCAAAACGCCGAGTTGTAATCGTATCAATCCAGAGACGTGAGTTTCCACGCGGGCAAAAAGGGCCCGAAAGGTGAAAACATCGGTGTTTTCGAAGTCCCGTTGGCACTCTGTGGATTTTTTTTACTGGCCACGGCGTCATTCGGCGACATCTTTCCCCAAATTTGGTGGTTTGGCGTCGCGCGCCCTCCCTCGTAGAGAACGAGACCACCGGCACCCCCCGTCCTCGGAGGCAACCCTCAGGCACTCCCCTTTGGTGACCTCGCCGCCGTCCCTGCTTGCTGGGGTCACATTTGGCCGAAGAGAATCCGGGTAAGAACTCCTCCTACCTCTCCGACGGGACGTCGTTGCTCGAGAATTTTGGTGCGCTGAAAGTCGCCCGACTGATGCTTTAAAAATTTCCGTTGGCGGCGGATTCGATGATGTTTATCTGCTGAAATGTTGGATTCCCAACCGATATTGGTATCACTAGGGGCACACTCTCGTTGGCGACACTAGGGGTAGTTAGCGATTTGGGTTGCTCTAAGGTTTTAATATCACTAATGTCACTAGCGTTAGTACGCCAGGGCAGGTGTTACAATAGTGAAAAAAACCCTTAGGGCAACCCATCACTAGATTTACGCTAGCGATATTGGTTGGGTTATCAATGAGTATGTGCGGTAATTAATTAATTTAACACTTTTATTGCTGCTGTGTTGTCACTATACATTTTTATATAAAAAAGTATTGCACTTATACTGGCGGCATTGCCTCAGAAATGGATAAAATTTGGTTAAAGGCAATATTATACTAATACGTACCTTAGTCCAAGGTAGTCTTTTCAATATTTTTCTCTGTTTGCTATTATTATTATACTGTATATACATTGTAGTAACCTTATACAGGTACTGGTACATACTTTCGTTATATCAAGATTTTATTGTGCTAGTACTGTACAATTGTACCTGATGTGTACTGTAAGTAGCACATGCTATATAAAAAGAAGATAGTGTAACTGGACAGTGTGTGCCGTGCCCACGCGTTCCGTGGTCTACTTTTCATGTGCAGATATCTCCTTTTGCAGCAAGTCCGATGGACTCTTCCCCCGGTCCCTCTTCCTCTTCCCTGGGCATTGGCCCCGCTAAGATCGACTGGACCCGCTACGGAAAGCGCTACCGGTCCGAGTGGGAGCGCCTCCCGGAGTGCGAGGGTTGGCTGGTCCGCGCTCTGGGCGGGGACCCCTCCAAGGCCAGGTGCAGGCTCTGCAGGAAGGAGATCCGCGCGCACCTAGGGGACATCAAGAAGCACGCCAAGAGCGACATGCACAAGCACATCATGAAGATCACCGCCGGCGGCAAGGTGAGGGTGGAGGGCTACAACGTGGGCCCCAAGTACACCCGGATGGCCAACACCTACAACG
>JAAUYM010023593.1_pt1 | contig 11057 bp, 9 predicted proteins | sample 7278001 | NCBI WGS metagenome assembly JAAUYM01 (sample SAMN14350224, study PRJNA611818) | marine sediment metagenome | isolation source: surface marine sediment (1.8m) | place: French Polynesia: Moorea | collected 2018-08
CAGCGCGAGTGCATCTAATGACACGAACGTCCAGGTTGGAACATCGGATCCATCTTGATGGTGCTGCTTGCCTACCTGCTCAGGGACTGGATGTACATGCAGCTCTCCTTTGCTGTGTTCTCTACCCTCTTGATCCTGTTCTACTTCTTGGTAACTAAAAATGTGCAGCAAGCTGTGTCCCAAATTATGACTGAAAGTGGGAGGTAATATCCTTCCTCAGGTTCCAGAGTCTCCGAGGTGGCTACTGCTGAACTCACGTCCAGATGAGGCCAGGAAGGTCTATGAGCGAATTGCCAGGATGAACAGCGCCTGGTGGGAGGAGAGCCAACCTGCGTGCGGACTGCGTGGAGGAATGGACAAGTTCAAGAGGGACTTTGCGGTGCTGTGCGACAAGTGCAAGGGGGGCGATGGCGACGGCGATGGAGGAGATGACAAAATGCAAGTCTGTTTCCGTTTAAGATACTCATGGTTTTGTCAATAGGAACATGTAGCCTTCCTAAGACTGATCACTGGCAAAAAAAAGGTGCATTATGTTTACTATGTCTAATGTTTCCCCCAGGTCACTGTCCTCCTTTCGCCACTGGGCGTCCCTCCTGTCCAGCCCGGAGTATCGCCTCCGCCTGCTCCTCCTCCTGCCACCTTGGTTTACTGTCGGGATGTCCTCCTATGGCGTGCACTTCTCCATCAGCCTGCTGCAGTATGACATCTTCGTGGTGTCGGTGATGAAGGACCTAGTCACCATGGCGGCCATCTTCATCCTTATGCCGGTGTTCAACAGGGTGAGAAAGAAAGACCCCCCCCAAAAAAGCAAACTTTTCATGCCACCGCTGGAACCCATAGTGTACCCATTTTGTTTCCAGTGCCATCGCTCTCCCCTCCTCCTCGCGTCCTTTGTGGTGGACGCCCTGTTGGCCCTCAGCTTCTTCGTGATGCCGGCCGACGCCACCACTGCCAGGGTCGTTATCTTCGTCATCACACAGGTCTGAGCAATGAAGAAGATGCTGGTTGATTCGCCAGTCTTGCTTTTTCCTATTTCTTGAAGACAGGCACTGGTCATCACCACCTTCTTCCTGGGTTACTAAGCATTGGTCAATTTTTTTTTTTTTTTTACAAAAGGCATTGATCATTTCCGCCTTCTTCCTGGTGGACTCCTTCACTCCGGAACTCTTCTCCACGGACACGAGGAATGCCACCTTCGCATTCCTGGACAGCGTCAGCAAGGTAAAATCTCACTCTGTTTCTGGTAGAAGATTTTTTTCTCCTCTGTTGTAAATCGTGGTGTCATCTCAGCCTGATTAAAATATACAGATTGATGACAGGAAAAAGTGGTACCAACTCTCTAGAAACCAATGACCAAGATAAAATTTTTAAGTTAATAGCAGGTTCACTTTTTAAAATATGTTTTATGGCCATTAACTTTTTCCTCCAAGCTCCTTTGATAAAAAAATCGGCTTATTTAACACTGTGCTATACACAAAACTGGGTCTTCATCTTCCTCTGCATTCCAGATTGGCACCACGGTGGCCCCGTTCGTGGTGGCCCTGGGGTCGCAGGACCACCCCGACCTGCCCATGGTCGTCTTCGGCTCCTGCATGGGAGCCGCCTCGCTGGTCTTCCTCCTCACGCAGGAGACCAAGTGCGTAGGCATTAATATGGGAAAGGAAAATGTGGGAATTCAAATGTCGTGACTGCCCCCCCCCCCTTTCTTTTCTTCTATCCTCCCGCTTTGTAATCCAGGGGTCACCCGCTGCTGCAGACCGTGACGGACTTGGAGAGGCAGGAGAGGGACAACCTGGCCAAGTCCTGCTTCAAGAGGATGTCTCCATGATTGCGCAGCTTGAACTTGCCTTTGGGCCTAGCCTCGACGTGTGGATCCTACAAGATTTAAGTTTGCTTTTTGATTAATTTAATAAAGACAACATTTTTTTCAAATAAATTTAAGTCCATAAATTTTACCAACTTGGAACACTTGTAAGAGCAGCGTCAACAACAAAATTTGTTTTGTCTCTAAAAATAATTGTGTCTGCTCGCGGGTAAAAGAAAAAAGAATTCAACTGATTTTATATTATGACACTTCATCTTGTTCTCGACTTCTACACTTGCTCAGAAGAGCAAATGTGTGCCCAACCAACATCGCTAGCGTGAATTTAGTGATGGGTTGCTCTAAGGCTTTTTTTTTAACACCTGCTCTGGCGTACTAACGCTATATAAGTGACATATTAGTGATATGAAAACCTTGGAGCAACCCAAATGTCGACCCCTCCCATCGCTAACTACCACTAGTGTCGCCACAGAGAGTGTTCCACTAGCGATACCAATATTGGTTGGGTATTCATGAGGTGAGATGTGAAATATGGGAGCAAACACAACACAGCTTTTTGGATGCTTTTGAGAGGGGAGGGGCCATTCAAAAAACGGGTTTTTGGCCTGCGTTTTATGGGCGATATAATCCCTTTTTTCTAACCCTGTTCTCCAAGCCCACTTTGGGCGCAAGATGACAATAATTTTGCATATTAAGAAATTGCATCTCATATAGTGTACCTATGTTAAGTTAATCTCTATGAATGGTTTTAAATAGATGCTTTTTTTCACATATTTCCCCCCCCCCTCTGTCGAAATTGGACCTTTTATATTGAGGCCATCTCTGTGCGGGACAGTCAGAAGGGCACTTCTTTTCTTTCTTCCCTTTCTTTTCTTCTTCTTTTCCAGCTCTTTTGTGGTGCTCCAAGAATGAAAAAAAAACCCCACAATCCCCTTTCTCCGGCTCACTAAGCATTTGGCACCAAAGATGTTCAACCTACTTTCATAGCGTACAATAGCACGTAGTAGTTGTAGGTCCAAAAGTGATGCTCAAACTCTGTTGGGCATTTCATGCTGTCAACCTATATCAAAAACAATGCATTTTTTCCTTGCCCCTTTCCAAGATTGACTCTTCCGTCCTCTTTGGTATGCATGCTTTCCAACACACGCGCTCCTCCTCCTCCTCCTCCTCCTCCTCCTCTTCCTCCTCCTCCTCTCTACCCAAGTTGAGTTGATATTAGAGGGGAGGAGGGGAAGCAGAATGGGGCAAAAGAAGTAGAGAGAGAGAGAGAGACAGCCCAGCAAAAAGGAAGAGGAAGAGGAAGGGTTGGTGCCAGATGTCACAACCTCCGAGTCCCTACTACTAGTGGTAGTAATAACCTCGTCTCTGTGGGAGAAGGAATATCCGGCCGCAGAGTGTAAGAGCAGCAACAGCAGGTTTGAAAAAGAAATCCCGACCAGACACACCATAACAAATTTAAAAAAATATAACTGACACACGTGACAGTCAGAAGTACTTAGGCATAGAGTATGTAAAGCTTAGGTTATAGTAACTTAATTGGTATAAAATTGGTAACGAATTTGCGTGACGGCTGTCTGGTCGGGATTCGGAAAATTTCGTGCTGGCTTCTCTCCAATACCCAAAATAAGAATAGGTTTTCTTCTTCTTCTTCTTCTTTTTTTAAGGGAGTCTCCCTCCTCCTCAATGATTGGGATGGATCTTCTGGTGTCGCCCATGGTGGAAAAGCGCAATCCGTTTCAATCTGGTGGACTCTTTCTGAGAGAGAGAGAGAGAGAGAGAAAATATTCCATTTTGGAGGTTTTTTGGGGTTGTGTCCAATTCCCCTCCCCTCCTTCCGCCCCTCCACACCCTATTTTTATCTTCCAGATCTTCTAAAACACAAAAAAAGTTTTATGTTTTCTGTTCCCTTCTTTTTTGTCCGCCTAATGAGGCGAATCAACGTGGGGTGAGGGGAAGGTGTGTAAACCTTTTTCTTGTTGTTGTTCTAGTGGCCCAATCAATTTCTGGTAGATTGAGGGGGAAGGGGGGAGGTTTACCATCTTGACAAGGGAGGGGGAAAAAAGGGAAAAACAATAGTTCACTGCAACATCAGCTTTGCATCTTTGAAAGTCACGGACAATAACTGCTTTAACCCCCCCCTCAATCTGTCCCAAAAATCAGCCCCCTTCTCCTTTTTGGAGATGCAATTTCCTTCCCGTCCAAACATCCCGGTGCTGCCAATTTGGTGTTTCTTCTTCTCTCTCTCTTCCTGAAGGGTGGTGATGGTGAGAGAGAGAGAGAGAAAGACAAGATGCCGGCAGAGAGTAGTACAGGGGACTCCACTTTCCTGAGAACAAAAAAAACCCCAACACTTTCCTCATGAGAACAGTTTCTTGAAGAACAAAAGTTACTGCAGTGAATACAGTTGTACAAGAACACTCCGTCTACTAGAACAGTTTGGGTCCCATGGGTGTGTGGAGGTTTAAGTGGAGTCCACTGTACTGTACTGGACTGGACTGTGGCGGGGGGAAATGGGAGATTCGTCAAAGGGGGCAAAGAGGCGGAAGAAAAAGGGAGGATCAAATAAGCTATCTCTTCTCAAGGGGAGGAAAAACAACCTGTACTTTTTCCCCCTCAATATTGTGCTACAATCAACTCTTGGTATAAAGCATAAAAGACTTTACTACGATAAAAAAATGTGCATTTTTGAAATTGTTTTGCTGTGCACTGTACAAAAGTGGGAAAAATCACTACCTAACACAGAAAGTTGACTTTAAAGAACACAAGACTTGACCTAAAAATGTAGGTAAAAATGCTAATTTTCTATTTCTACCCGCCCCTAAAACAGAAAGAAAAATGCAATATCGAAAAATTTTCTAGCAATTTCTTCCCAAGCCAATTAGTTCCTGGCATTCTCGAGATGAAAGAGAGAGAAAAAAAGGAAAGATGCCACTTTGCTTTCTTTTTGCCAAGGAGGAGGAGGAGGAGAAAAAGTTTGGGGAGGAGGGGGAAAACATTTAATTAAGAAAAGACACAGAGACAAAATGGAAGGGGAAAAACCAGTAAATTCGATACAAAAATTATTCTATGCCTCTTTTGACTGCCATACATGACAATTTTATAAACTAAAGGCACTTGAACTTGAATGAATGAATGAATGTTATCACACATGTGTGATAAACAAGATGAAGTAAAAATTTTAAAGCATTGAACAAGTTGTAATGTTTGAAATATATGTCAGGTATGTACCTACGAGCTGTCTGGTCGGGCAGCCTTATTCTAGTTCTCGCCATCAATATTCCTCCTGCGTTCTTCTTTCTCCATCTCAAAAAAATGAAAATATTTTTTTTTGTTGCTGCTGTTGCCAGTCACACGCTGACAGGTCTATCTCCGGAGGGAGATTTATCGTGGTGCCAACAGAGACGTCTTCATGCCCTCTAAGATATGCAAAAAAAAAAAAACTCAATGAGCTTCAAGAGCTTCTTCTCCCAATTGCAATACAGTATTTCTCTCCCAACCAATATTGATATCACTAAGAGCACACTCTCGGTGGCGACACTAGTGGTAGTTAGAGATGGGAGGGGTCGACATTTGGGTTGCTCTAAGGTTTTCATATCACTAATCGATCACTTATATAGCGTTAGTAAGCCAGGGCTGGTGTTAGAATAGTGAAAAAAACACCTTGGAGCAACCCATCACTAAATTCGCGCTAGCGATATTGGTCGGGCTGTTTTTCTTTCCTCCTTCCGGGATCAGAAGAAAGAGGTGCAGCAACTTGCATCTGCAGATTTTCCCACGCTGTACTAGAAAGCATCATTCTTCAGCTTTCCCCTCCTCCTAAACACAGAACCATCTCTGTCTCTTAAAGTGGCAAACATTTTGTTTGTGTTACATTCAGTTTAAGTGCAATTTTGCTGACAGCCCAACAGTAGTAGCAAAAAAACTGTATTAAGAAAATTTTTAAATGCTATCTATAGTACATAGTACATGGTACATCCTACATAGACTGCACATAGTATCACACAGACTGCGCATAATAGGTTCTACTAACGTTAAGGCTGTGCGATACTCGACTCGTGTATCGCGATACACGAGTCAGGCCTGTATCGTGTATCGACTCGGCAAACCGAATATCGTATCGCGTACACCAAAAAGAATGGCTAATGCTAACCCCCCCTCTCTCTCTTTCTCTCTCTGTACCCGACCAGACCGTGTATCGACTCGTGTATCGCGATGCATTCTGGCAACTTTGTGTATCGTGTATCGACTCATGTATCGCGATACTTTTAGCGTATCGACTCGTGTATCGACTCGGCAAGAAATTTTGGATATCGCACAGCCTTAGGTCCTACTATGCTACTTTCTCTGCCCTGTGTGTTGGTCGGGTGTGCTAGGATTAGCCCCTCTCCCTAAAAAACAAAACACCAGTACCTAGTAAGAATTACTTCCTTTCCAAAGTTCCTATACCAGGGAGGAGCAATGGGGAGCTTTTACCGGCGTTTTGCCAGGCAATTTCCCGTTTCCTACTTTTGTGGTGGCTTTCTCTCTTCCACGAATCCGAAAGAAAGAACAGAGGAGGAGAAAGGGACCCCCTCCCCCCAAAAAAGTCCCTTCCCCTTCAGTGATGGGAAAATGAAGCAGTGAGACAGTCTACCAAGAAACATTTACGTATACCTGACTTAATAAAAACAAAAACAAGGCTTTCAGAAGCAATAAGTTCAATACGTGTCTTCCCATATCTTGATGCTCTAATAAAGGAAAAATCTAGAAAAAAAAATGGCTGTTGCGTCTTTCACCTTCATCACATTCATGGCTTTCCTGCTGGGCTTTCCAGGTAAGCAGCACTTATCAATTATTTGTCAAGAAAAAACTTTATGACTTGAGCAATTTCGCAACTGAGGTGAGTCATCAGTTTTTCTTTATATTTTGAGTCCAAAATCCGCCCAAAAAGTAAAGCTAATCTACGTAGTCAAGACCAGGAGCTTCCTCTCAAAGAGATTTAGATCTCCGAGGAGGAGGGAAAAACAATAATGGAGAGGAGAGAGAGAGAGAGAGAGAGGATTTAGACTGGAGTGAAATCGTGGAAGAAACAACAACGGCGACTGGCGCAACAGACGATCTTGTTGTTGTTCTTGGAAAGTTTGTTGGATAAACTTTGCACATTATATGAATACGTCCTACCTACATATGGGAGATGGTGGTGCGGATGGTGGAGGCTACTGCCATTTTGAGAGAGAGAGAGACAGGAGAGAGAGAGAAAGAGAGAGAGAGAAAAAGAGAGAGAGAGGAGCATTAACTGTGAGCAAGAGTGAAATACTGTATTGTACTACTACAGTAAAGTTCACTTAGTATGTCCACGGATAAGACGTCAACCTGCTTAGTACGTTAGGTTTTCAAAATTCCCAAAACAAAACCTGTGTCATCAGATTACTCGTATAGTATGTCAGTACGGTTATTACGTCATGTTTTGCATTTCCCAAGGATGAACTAAGTGAAATCTACCTTTACTGTACTAGCATCACTAGTATGATTTTGGCACGTCAGTTGCTGTCAAAGACGCTTTATTTACTTATTTATTTTTTGGAAAAAGGATACAAAAATGCTAGCAGCATCGATGCACAGTGAAAATATAAACCCGTTAACCTCCAGAGAGAGTCAAGGAATGCAGATTTTTTTTTAAAAAGGTTGCTGAGGCAGGGAGCAGGAGTTGAAAAGTCACTCTTTTTGTCGCAGCCACCTTAAACAGAGATCTAACCTTGGTACCAAATTAAGAGGAAGAAAAGGAGGAGGAGGAGGAAAGGGAAAAATAACTGACCATCCATGCAGATATTTCTCCTCCCCTTTGCCTCTTCTACAGTCCCCTGCTCCCCCTCTTTTGAAGGCGACCACTTAGGCAAGAACAAGGAAGAGGAGGAGGGGGAGGAGGAGGAGGAGGAGGAGGAGGAAGAGGAGGAGGAGGAGGTGGTAGCTTTTAGGGCCTTTTATGGCTCGGGTAACCAAAAAGTGTTTTTTTGTCCCCACCGTCTGCCTGAATAAAGAGATGACCCGTCATTCTTTTTCTGGGAAAGTGAGGGTTGCGTAAAATTTGGTAAAAAAAATTCTCAGGAATGCCACCTGCGACTCTGTCCATATTTTTCCTTTTTTTCTTTCCACCCCCCACCCCAAAAAAGCAGGAAAAAAATACACGCTATAAAAAAGTCCACTTAAAGGATGGGTATATTGTATTTTTTTTTCTTTCTTTCAGGTGTCATCTCCGTCAGTTGGGAGGAATGGTGGACATACGACGGGATATCAGGTTGGAAAGAAAAATAACTGACTTGAAAGCAAAAGGAATCTTGCTGCAATTTTTATTTTTTCCTTTAAAGAAAAAAAACTTCGATTTTTGGGAATGCAAATTTCCCCCCTCCCCCCTTTTTTTCTCCCTTTGGCCATAAAATCCGTTTTGGAGTCATTCCTGACACGTTTGGAAGTCTCCGACCTTGCTTATCAGACCCACCACCCTCTTTCACACACACACACACACACACACCATCATAAAAGAAGAGGAGGAGGAGGAGGAAGGATGCGATCAAAGCAAGATTTATTTCCCTTTATTCTTATTCCCTAAAGTGCCCAGCACCACAGGATTGCCCACATGAGAAAAAGTTTTTTAATCCAACTTTTTTAAGAAAAGAACTTTGTACGATTTAATAGAAGCACAGCACAAGATGTCCTAAAAATCAACACTGATCTTTAGGTCATGGAAGGAAACGGGGTTGTTGTTCTTGTTCTTGTTGTTGATGCAAAGTTTGACTTCACCCATGTGGACATTTTGGGGGCTGTGAGCATCAAACAAAGTTTTAGATCAATGCAGACACCCTCACTTTTAAAACTTTGTGAACTCTACAGTTCAATTCTACCATTTGAGACCCCTGTCTTTAACCCCGCGCCCCCCCTCCCCCCCCTTCAGCAGGTCTCTGAACAGGGTCTGTTCTTGTTTGGGATAATTTTGCAGGTCCGTCCTTCTGGGGCCTGATCAACCCGGACTGGAGCCTGTGCAACCGCGGTCGGCGCCAGTCGCCCGTCGACATCGACCCGGACAGGATCCTCTTCGACCCGCTCATGGACGACCTCAGGATCACCAACGTGGAGGTAGGTGCACACTGGAGGTTCAACTGACCCTTTTTTTTTCCTTTCTCACATATGCTTTTCCCTCCCCATTAGACTGAGGCCGTCTTGACCAACTCCGGCCACGGAGTCACCATCGAGTTCAACCCCGAGCAGTCCTCCTCCTCCTCCTCCTCCTCCTCCTCTTCATTGGGCATGAAGGACCAGTCCTCTGGACCAGCGGTGTTTAGACAGGTACCTAACAAAATACAGCAGAACTTCGCTACACATCAACCTACAAAGCAAAAGTCACTGTAGTAAAGTTTGCTTTAATTACCAATTTATAGTATGGCAAAAAATGGTATTAGCTTCTTTTTTTAAAAGAAATTGTTTCTAAGCAGTTCTACTGTCAATTATAAGAAAGTGACTTTCCTCCAAAATGAATGAAACGCTGCCCAAAAGTGCTGCCCAAAATTTTGGGACAAACAAGAACTAAATCTATTGATATGAATATGAATCAGGTGAACGTGAGCGGCGGCCCGGTGTCTTACAACTACCCTGTTCACCGGGTCAGCCTGCACTTCGGGATGGACGGGCGGTCCGGTTCGGAGCACACCGTCGCAGGGAGCAGCTTCGTGGGAGAGGTCAGGAAGGAAGGGGGAAGGGGAGTTGAAATTAAAGTGCAGCTTTACAGTGACTATTTTTCAAAGAGGGTGGTGGCCCTGAGGTGGTGGCCTTATTTCAGCTTTTATAGTGTGTTATAGCATTAATGTGTCTGAAACAATAATTGCAATGTAAAGTAAAATAAAGACTGCAATGTAAAATAAATGATAGCAAAGTAAAAACAGTGACGGTAAAGTAAGTTAAAATAAGTACTGTAAAGTAAAGTAAAAAGAGTGACTGTAACGTAATGTAAAATAAAGACTGTAAGGTAAAGTAAAATAAAGACTGCAAAGTCAAGTAAAATAAAGACTGTGAAATAAAGTAAAATAAAGACTATAAAGTAAGACAAATAATTGCAAAGTAAAAACCAGTGACTGTAAAGTACATCAGTAAATGCAGAGTAAACACAGTCAGTGGTGACTGCTAAGTAAATCAGCAATTGCGGTGAAGTGGTACTTTTCTAATTAACTGACCTCTGCCAAATGTGATGGTAAAAAAATGGAGGTTTAGGAAAAATAAAATTAACGTCGCCTTTTTTTTCCAAATAAGAGCCACATGTTTTATTCACGATTGGCGGGCAAACTTGGTGTGTGGTAAAAATGCTTGTCATTCTTTCTTGTATCACACCAGGAGGGGGGAAGAAAAATTCAGTTTTTTTCCCTTCCTTTTTTTCTTTCTTTTCAAGGGTGGCCACCTGAAATCTCAAGCACTTCCCAAAACTTCTTTTTTCTTTCGGCACAACCTTGGCCGAGACAATAAATAAACTTCTGCCTCCGCCGCTTTCCCGTAAAAAAAAAAAAGGAATCAGAGAGAAAGATTCCCGTCATCGCGCGCCGGCTGGTTGGGTCCATGTGAAATTTCTTTCTCCCTCCTCCAGCTCGTCCCGCCCACAAAAAAAAACTCCCCTGACCTTCGCATAAAAAAAGAAAATTCCTGTTATCATTGTCTGAGAAAACGGCGACTCCATTTTCCCAAAAGAAGAAGAAGAAGAAGAATAAGGATCTCCCAAAGCTCGAATTAAAGCACCTGTCATCAAATCAAGGACTTACTTGTAAGATAAAGTTGTCATTACCCAACCAATACTGGTATCGCTAGGTGACACTCACTCTCGGTGTCGACGCTAGTGGTAGTTAGCGATGGGAAGGGTCGACATTTGGGTTTCTCTAAGGTTTTTATATCACTAATATATCACTTACATGTCGTTAATATAGTGAGAAAAAAAATCCTTAGAGCATAGCAACCCATCACTAAAAATCACGCTATCGATATTGGTTGGGTAGTCAAAATACAGAATTAACTGAAATTTCCTTATTTTTGGAGGAAGTTTAACTATTTTTTGCCACTTTATTTGGGAAATGTGGTCACTTATAACAGAGCAGGAACAGTTCTCTTTGTGGTTAACGTTAACGACGTAATTGAGGGCAAAGTTGCTGTAGTACTACGTACAAAATTCACACAGGTGGCGAAAGATGGTCATTACTTCCTGCCCCCCCCTTCCCCCTTCCCC
>JAAUYM010030279.1_pt1 | contig 11052 bp, 7 predicted proteins | sample 7278001 | NCBI WGS metagenome assembly JAAUYM01 (sample SAMN14350224, study PRJNA611818) | marine sediment metagenome | isolation source: surface marine sediment (1.8m) | place: French Polynesia: Moorea | collected 2018-08
TGATCGAACCCTGATAGGACGCCTTCTTATCGCCATTTAGATAGCTGGCAAGTACTGCTGCCTGCTCATATAGAGGCGCCACGAGGCCATAGGTAATACCGTTATGTTGAACACATTCACCTATAGCAAAAATATCATGCACCGAGGTTTGCATTTTTTCATCTACAAGTATGCCTCTTTCACAGTCGATGCCAGCAGCTTTTGCCAGCGCTATATCGGGCACAATACCCACAGCAAAAACGACTATATCCGCGGGCAATTGCCTGCCATCATCAAGTACAACAGACTGGACCCGATCATCACCTTCAAGCTTCAAGGTGTTGGCCTCGGTCAGTATCTCTATATCTTTTTGAATAAGTATGGACGCAAGGTGCCGGGAAGCGGTGTCATCCAGCTGTCTTTCCATTAGTGTGCTATGCCGATGGCAAACACTTACATTCATACTCCTGGTTTTAAGACCATAGGCAACTTCCAGTCCCAGTAATCCACCACCAATCACAACCGCGCGTTTACCGTGGTTGCCAGCAGCCAGCATGGCATCTACATCATCAATGGTACGGTAGGTAAATACACCATCAAGATCTGTGCCCGGTAAATCCGGAACGAAAGGTCTGGAACCTGTCGCAATAATCAACTGGTCATAGTGATATATGTCGCTGTTATGATCAGTAATACATTTATTTTCGCTGTCGATTTTATCTATACGCGTATTAGTAATTAATTCTATATTTCTGTCTTGATACCAACTACGAGGGTGTGTAATGACGTCTTCCAGAGTTTGTTCACCACTTAACAGGGGTGACAGCAATATGCGGTTATAGCCAGCGTGGGGCTCCTGGCCAAATACGGTGACGCAATAGGTGGATGCGTCATCTTCAAATAGCTGCTCGAGGAATCGTATCGCGGCCATGCCATTGCCAATTACGATTATTTTTTTACCTGACATCGACATGCCCTGGTTATTTCCTCGCGATATGTACTACTCCGTCAATCACGCTCACCATGTAAGTTGGCAGCGTCACGGATTCGTCTTCAAGGCATTGGCCTGTTTCAAGGTTGAAGTGTTGCTTGTAGATTGGCGATGCAACAACAGGCTGACCTTTAAGATCACCGCTGATTCCCCTGGATAGCACATTGGCATTACTAAAAGGATCGTAATTATCGATGGCGTATAGAGAGCCGTCGCTGAATTTAAAAACTGCTACCTGTTCACTATCCATCAACGCACAGACCCCGATGTTATCGATCAGGTCGTTGAAATTACATACAGACACCCATGCATCTGTTTGTTGTTCGCCGGTATTACAGTTTGCTGCTGCTTCCATCACTAATTCCTATGCTGTTTCGGCCAGTTCTTCTTCAGTTGCAGGGCGCACCTGGTTACGTTCCTGCACAAAAACCACCTTGTTATCTTTTTCATCACTGTTAACAAAATGTCGGAAACGTTTTACTTTTTGTTCGTCCTCAATGGTTGTCTTCCATTCACACTGGTAGGTGTCGATGATATTGAGCATTTCTTTTTCAAGCTCGGCACAAATGCCAAGCTTATCGTCAATAATCACTTCCTTAAGATAGTCCAGACCACCTTCCAGGTTATCCATCCATGTGGCCGTTCGTTGCAGTCGATCTGCCGTACGTATGTAAAACATGAAAAAACGATCGATGTATTTGATGAGTGTTTCATCATCGAGATCAGAGGCAAATAAATCGGCGTGGCGCGGTTTCATACCGCCATTACCACAGACATATAGATTCCAACCATTCTCGGTAGCAATCACACCTACATCCTTACTTTGCGCCTCCGCACATTCGCGCGTGCAGCCTGACACCGCCATCTTCATCTTATGAGGTGAACGCAACCCCTTGTAACGATTTTCGAGATCGATAGCCATCTTGACACTATCCTGCACGCCATATCGGCACCAGGTGCTACCAACACATGACTTGACCGTTCGTAAAGCCTTGGCATAGGCATGGCCTGACTCAAATCCGGCAGCAATGAGTTCTTCCCAGATCGCTGGCAGCTGATCGACCCTGGCACCGAATAAGTCAATGCGCTGACCACCGGTAATCTTGGTATAGAGCTGGTATTTCTTGGCCACTTCACCCAGCACAATCAATTTATCCGGCGTTATCTCGCCACCAGCGACACGCGGTACAACAGAATAGGTACCGTTCTTCTGCATATTGGCAAGGAAGTGATCGTTAGTATCCTGTAATTGCGCAAGAGAGTTTTTCAACACAAAGTCATTCCAGCATGATGCAAGGATAGAGCCCACGGCAGGCTTACAAATATCGCAGCCCTTACCCTTACCATGTTTGGCAATCAGTTCTTCGAACGTTTTGATTCCCTCTGCCCGGATGATCATGTAGAGATCCTGGCGTGTATAAGGAAAGTGTTCGCAGATATCACGGTTGACTTCCATGCCGCGTTTTTCCATTTCAAGATCGACAATGGACTTTAATAATGCTGCGCAACCACCGCAGCCGGTGGATGCTGCCGTTTCTGCTTTAACGTCAGCAACTGAGCAACAGCCATTATCCATAGCAGTGATAATTGAACCTTTACTGACGTTATGGCATGAACAAATTGTCGCGGTATCCGGTAATAGATCTGGTCCTAGCGCCGCACTGTTGCCTTCGACTGTTGGCAGGATAAGTGATTCAGGTTCTGCAGGAAGGTCAATACCGTTCAGGTAATATTGCAACAGGTTGTCGTAATCAGAAGTATCACCAACCAGTACCGCACCCCATAATTTCTTGCCATCGGCACGGACTACGATGCTTTTATAAACCTGTTCACGCGGGTTGCAATAAACATAGCGTTGACTGCCGGCTGTGTTACCAAGTGAGTCGCCAATAGATCCAACATCAACCCCAAGTAGTTTTAGCTTGGTGCTCATATCTGCACCCTGGAAAAACACATTCTCATCCAGCAACTGGCTAATGGCAACGTCGGCCATACGATAGCCGGGGCCAACAAGACCAAACGTTTGTCCGCCCCAGTTTGCACATTCACCAATGGCATAAATATCGCTGTTACTGGTACGACAGTGGTAATCAACGACAAAACCACCGCGTTCGCCCTTTTCCAGCCCGCTTGGCTCAGCCAGCTGATCATTGGGACGAATCCCGGCTGAGAACACAATCATGTCGGTTTCCAGCTCACCGCCGTCGGCAAAACACATTTTTAAACGGTGCTGATCGCCTTCGATAATTTTCTCGGTAGCAGTACTTGTATGAACCTTGACACCCAGGTCCTCGATTTTTGTTTTCAGCATCTGGCTACCGCCCTCATCCAGCTGCACGTTCATCAAACCCGATGAAATCTGGATAACATGCGTTTCAAGGCCAAGGTTGACTAATGCATTGGCGCATTCGAGTCCCAGTAAACCACCACCCACGACAACACCAACCTTGCTCTCTTGTGCACTGGCTTTGATATCACCGAGGTCATCAATTGTGCGATAGGTCAGGCAGTGAGGCAGATCATGTCCGGGCATTGGCGGTACGAACGGGTAGGAACCGGTTGCCAGTACCAGCTTGTCATAACTAAAAGTGCGGCCGCTTTCAGTTGCTACTGATTTTTGTTCAGTATCGATCGCTGTAACCGAATCACCGAAACAGGCTTCTACATTGTTTTCTTCATAGAATTCACGGGTTGTTAGCGCCAGTTCTTCGGGCTTTTTACCGGCAAAAAATTCTGATAGATGAACACGATCGTAAGCAGGTCTTGGTTCAGCACCAAGCACGGTGATGGCCACATCAAGTTCGGTCTCCAGCAATTTTTCCACGTAGTAATGGCCCACCATGCCATTACCAACTACAACAATATGACTTTTACTCATAGCGATTAAACATCCAATACATTAATGGTTGTCACATTCAGCAAGGAACGTAATTAACTCTTCTCGATAACGGTAATAATCCGGGTGCGAAACCAACGCCTTGCGACTGCGCGGGCGTGGCAGATCAACTTCCATGACCTTCCCCACTTTAGCGTTGGGTCCATTAGTCATCATGACCACACGGTCAGCAAGGAGAATGGCCTCGTCTACATCATGGGTTACAACGATTGCCGTTACCTGCGTGCGCGCCCAGACTTCCATTAACACTTCCTGTAATTCCCAGCGTGTTAACGAATCCAACATGCCAAAAGGTTCATCCAGTAATAACAGCTTTGGCGACAGCGCAAAGGCGCGAGCTATGCCTACTCGTTGCTTCATGCCATTGGAAAGCTCTGATGCTTTTTTGTTTAACGCATCACCAAGACCAACCCGGGTCAGGTAATATTCAACAATTTCATTGCGCTCCTTTAACGTTGCATGTGGATAAACGCTTTCCACACCCAGTGCCACGTTTTCAGATGCGGTCATCCACGGAAACAGACTGGGCGCCTGGAATACAACGGCGCGATCGGGTCCGGCACCATCTATTTCACGTTTATCAAGCACGATGCCACCATCACTGATGTCATTCAGTCCTGCTGTCATTGACAGTACTGTCGATTTACCACAACCGGAGTGACCGATAACGGATATGAATTCACCCTTGTTCATGTTCAGGTTAAAGCCATCCACAACGGTCAAGGGCCCTTTCGGTGTTGGATAAACCTTGGTCAGGTTATAAAACTCAAGGTACTTGGGCTCACCGCGGTTTTTCATATAAGGCTGCAAAACGCCTGGCACGGTACTTTTACTTGCCTCGGCACTACGATCGATGGGTGTAACCGGTGGTAGTTGTATGACGTTATCCGTGTTGTCACCTGTTTCATTGATACCAACTTTCATCAGGTACTGGGTGATCTCTCCACGAAGTTTTTTAAACTTTTCGTCATGGTTCATCGCGCTGCGATCTCGAGGTCTATCCAGATCAACAATGAACTCTGGCCCAAATGTCGCATCTGGTCCCGGGTTCAGTGGGATAATCCTGTCTGCCATGATGAGGCCTTCATCAACATCATTAGTAATCAGGATGACGGTTTTCTTTTCCTGTTCCCATATACGAATAATTTCGTCCTGTAACTTGGCCCGTGTCAGCGCGTCTAGTGCGCTTAACGGTTCGTCCAGCAATAAGACTTCAGGACTTGCAGCGAGGGCACGCGCCACGTTAACACGCTGTCGCATACCGCCCGACAGTTCTGCCGGTCTTCGGTTGGTGGCATGAGAGAGCCCTACCATTTCAATATACTTTTCAGTATGGGCACGGCGCTGTTCTGCTGACCAGTCCGAGTAGATAGCATCAACCGACAGGGCAACGTTGCCATACACCGTTAACCAGGGCATCAGCGAATAATTCTGGAAAACAACGCCACGTTCTGGCCCGGGGTCTTTAACCTCCTTGCCAGCCAACATGACACTACCCGCATCACCCTGGATTAAACCGGCAATAGCCGAGATCAGTGTAGTCTTGCCGCTACCGGAAAAACCAACAATCGCGACAAACTCGCCTTCACTAATCTCAAGATTAATATCCTTGAGCACATGGGTAGCATTGCTACCACGACCGTATGACTTATTTAGATTCGTTACGCTAAGAAATGACATTCAGCTTCTCCTAGCGACTTTCGCCAAAAGTAAAAAACTTTTGCAGCGTAAGCATGATGCGATCTAGCAGAAAACCAATTAAACCGATGGTAAAAACAGCGACCATGATCTTGCCGAGTGACTGCGAGCTACCATTCTGGAATTCATCCCAGACAAATTTACCTAGCCCCGGGTTTTGCGCCAGCATTTCAGCTGCGATCAATACCATCCAACCCACACCCAGTGACAGGCGCAGACCGGTAAAAATCAAAGGCAATGCACTGGGCAAAACAATTTTAGTTACTGTTTTAAGCCAGCTTAGCTTCAAAACCTTGGATACATTCATCAGGTCTTTATCAATCGATGCAACACCCACTGCTGTATTAATTAACGTTGGCCATAGTGAACATAAAGTGACCGTTATCGCAGATGTTAAAAATGACTTGTCAAACCATGAGTCGTCAGTAATTTCATAAGTAGCACTGACAACCAGGGTAACGATAGGCAACCACGCCAATGGCGAAACCGGTTTAAAAATTTGAATTAACGGATTCAATGCAGTGTTAATGATCGAGCTTAAGCCGCAGAGTATGCCCAGCGGTACAGCAACCAGCGTCGCCAGTACGAAACCTGTAAATACCGTGTATAAACTTGTAACAATTTGGTCGAAGTAAGTCGGCGGACCGGTATAAGGTCTGATCTTGATCTCGGCATCAGGATTCTTGGCCAGTTTCTTTTCGTTACGTTCTACCTGACGCTGATAAAAAGCTGCTTCTTTTTCTCGTTCGCGATAATGATCGCTTACAAGATTACCTGCCTGCTCCCAGACAGCAGATGGCCCGGGTATCGCACCCAGGCTGGTCTCAACCTTGGCAGCTGACCAGTTCCATAAGCCCAGGAATAACGCAAAGGCAACGACAGGCACACCAATCAATAACATAAGCTGCTTGAATTGTTCCTGCGGATCTTCTCCAGCGCCAAGCTTGACCACTGGAATAAACCAGGTCAGCCCGACCAGTTCAAAAAAGTTACATAGCCGGGTCGACATAGCGACACCCGCAGGCTTACTTTCAGCCACCTGTTCCTTTTGTTCACTAACAGGTTCAGCCGCCAAATCTTCCTGTTCCTGTTTTATTGCCGTATTTGTTTCCATCATCTTTCTCTATGTGTTTATAAAACTGTTAAGGCGCCTGCCCGATTGCAGGCGCCGGAGCAGAGTGTCTTTATCAGAGGGGGAAAGTCACTCGACCTTGTCATCACCTTTCAAACCAATCGGGAATTGCGATAAGTAATCATTAGGTTTGCTACCATCAAACGTAATATTGTCGATGAATTCGGTTTGTGGTGGCTTGTAACCGCTGGTATCCCATGGGATGTCTTCTTTCTTGATGAGACCATCCGCAACCAGCTCTTCGGCAGCAGCAAGGTAGATATCCGGGCGATATACCTTCTTTGCAACTTCGTGGTACCACTCGTCAGGTTTACCTTCGGTGATCTGGCCCCAACGTCGCATCTGGGTCAGATACCAGATCGCATCGCTGTAAAACGGATAGGTTGCAAAATAACGGTAGAACACGTTGAAATCAGGCAGTGAACGTTTATCGCCTTTTTCATATTCGAAAGTACCGGTCATACTGTTGGCGATGACGTCAAAGTCGGCACCGACGTACTCTGAACGCGATAGTATTTCCACTGCTTCTTTACGGTTAGCACCATTGTCAGCATCCAACCATTGGCCGGCACGTATTAGCGCCTTAACAACCGCCTTATGTGTATTCGGGTTTGCTTCAGCCCACGCCTTACTCACGCCAAATACTTTTTCAGGATTGTCTTTCCATATTTCGTAATCAGTAATGACCGGAACACCAATCCCTTTGAACACGGCCTGCTGGTTCCATGGTTCTCCTACGCAGTAGCCGTAAATTGTGCCTGCTTCAAGCGTGGCTGGCATTTGCGGTGGTGGTGTAACAGACAGTAAGGCATCTGCACTGATCTGACCGGTGATATCGGTTGCAGAGTAATAACCTGGGTGGATACCACCTGCTGCAAGCCAGTAACGAAGTTCATAGTTGTGAGTAGATACCGGAAAGACCATACCCATGTTGAAAGGCTTACCTTCAGCCTGATATTTTTCAACGACCGGTTTCAGGTAATCGGCCTTGATTGGATGCACCGGCTTACCGTCATCACCCATCGGAACATTGGCTTTCATCTGTTCCCAGATCTCATTAGAGACGGTGATGCCGTTACCATTCAGGTCCATACTGAATGCAGTAATGACATCGGCCTTGGTACCGAAACCAATCGTCGCGCCCAGTGGCTGTCCAGCGAGCATATGTGCACCATCGAGTTCACCATCGATAACGCGGTCCAGTAGTACTTTCCAGTTAGCTTGTGGCTCCAGCGTGACGTACAGGCCCTCGTCCTCGAAGTAACCTTTCTCATAGGCGATAGCCAGCGGTGCCATATCTGTCAGTTTGATAAAACCAAACTTCAAATCTTCTTTTTCCAGGTCATCAACCGCCTGTACTGAAAAAGTTGTAAACAGCGCTAAAGATGCCGAGATGACAAGCCCTATCGCCTTCCCTTTAAATAAATGTTTCATTGATTCCTACTCCAGTTATGAATTTCAGGCATAAAAAAAGCGTCCAGAAGCTGATAGCTTCAGGACGCCTTTGCCCTTTTATTACCAATTTGTCAGTAATTAATGTGAGGCTAACGTAACCTCATACTTAAATCTCAATATCTATATCGCAAGACGTGTGCCAATCGCGATAAAGAAGAAAACACGTTGATATTGCTTATATTTTTCAAAATACACATCAACATTTACCACCGTGCAATGCACCAAAATATTCACTGGTTAGCATTTCATGCACAACTTGGGCGCAAGTTAACAGTTTAACTTTTCTAACTGCGCCAGCTCGATGTCGCAGTGATTGATACTAAACCCGGATAAATAGCTGACGATGTTATCCGGATCGAATGTCACACCATCCATAAAGCTGTCTGCACCCATATCAAATGACTGGTTGCCGTCCTGCATGGCCCAGTTAGCGCCATGCCCACCTTCATCCTTGTAATTGAACGATGGATATAAAATTCCAAGCTGTGTCGCTGCCAGTCGATACACATCCGGGCGGTAAACCGCCTCTGCTATTTGCTTGATATCAATCACATCCTGTAACTGGCCCCAACGGTACATTTGGCTAATGATCCAGCATGCGTGTGAACACCAGGGAAAGTTTGACAGGTAACGATGATACACATGCATGTCGCCAATCTGTCTTGCATTACCGCTGTTAGCATTAGTAAATTCGCCTGCCAGTGAGCTGCGTATAATCTCTGCGTCGATACCAATGTATCGATTGTCTGCCAGTACCTCGGCAAACTCATGGCGATTCTGTAAGTCTTCTATCCATGCTGCCGCTTCAATCAGGGCCATGACGATACTCAGATGAGTATTGGGGTTATTACCAGCCCATTGCCGCGTAACACCAAAGACTTTTTCCGGTGAGTTATTCCAGATCTGGTAGCCACTGGTAATTAAATGGCCAACGCCTTTCTTGATAGCCGCGCTGTTCCAGGGTTCTCCGACACAGAATCCATCAATAACACCATCTTTCAGGTTATCAACCATATACTGGGGTGGAATTACCCTGAGTTCGACATCCTTATCCGGATCAATGCCGGCACTGGCCATCCAGTAACGTAATTCGTAGTTATGGTTGGAGTATGGATATACCATCGCAAAGCTAATCGCCGGTTTTCCATCAACACGTTCCTGTTCGATCAGCTGCTTCAAGGCCTGAGCAGAACGATTTGGGTCGGTTTCGATCTCGGCATCGACATTTAACAGGCGCTCGTATAATCCATTCGATACCGTGATAGCGTTGCCGTTAAGATTCATGCTGAATGACGTGACCATGGGTTTCTTTGTAAAACCCAGCCCCAGCGTAGTAGCTTTGCTCATACCCGCCAGCATTTGCGCACCATCCAGTGCGCCAACGCACACCTTGTCGCGAATATTGGCCCATGATGCCTCGCGTGACAGGGAAACACTAAGGCCGTACTTGTCAAAAAACCCTTGTTCTTTTGCTGCAACGAGAACACAGCAATCGATCAGTGGGATAAAGCCCAGTTTCAACTCGCTTTTTTCTGGAATAGGAATGTGTTTTTGAGGCATGCTAGTTTCCGTTTCTATTTCAAGAGTTCAGCTGCGGCAATAATACTGCGGGCCAGTTCGACCAGTTTCATATTTCTACTCATTGCCGTTTGTTGCATTGACTTAAAGGCCGCTTCTTCATCCTGGTTCGTCTGCTTCATGACAATACCCTTGGCTCGCTCAATGAGTTTTCTTTCCTCCAGCGTGTTCCTGGTCTTCTCCAGTTCATTTCTGATTGCCTGGTACTCGTTAAATCGTGCCATGGCCGTATCGAGTATTGGCATCACCCGGTTTGGATGCATGCCATCTACGACATATGCCGTAACGCCGGCCTTTACCGCCTTCTGTATCGTGTTGCTATCATCATCATTGGTAAACATAACAATGGGACGCGGTTTTTCAGCGCTGATACTTTGCATATGCTCGATCGTGTCGCGATCAGGAGAATCCATATCGATGATGATGATGTCAGGCGAATAGCGATTAACCATGCCAGCCAGATCCTCGCCTGCTGATACGGTCGCTACTATTTTATGCCCCAGATTGGTGAGCAGCTTCTCCATAGCCATAGACCGCTCTGGTAGCTCGTCTATCAGCATGATGTTCAACTGTTGTTTTTCCTTGCTCATCAAACAGGTAATTTGTGAATGAAAAACGCACAGTATATTTGTATTGATTAAAAATTAAACTCTCCCGTTTATTACGGGAGAGTTTAATTACAGAACAGTTAACCAGTTCGCTAACTAGAAATCGATCGTGAAATACGTCCAGAACCGGGTCAGGTCAGCGGCAAATCGGGGCGCGTTACCGGCATTGGTATCACCCATGTAACCCGCGTACTTGATACCCAGCGTATAGTTCTTGGCAAACTTTTTGGTAAACCAGACGCCAATTTCATCACCGTAATCGAAGCCACCCTCATCGGCTTCGTACATATGGTAGGAAAGAATAATCTTGGTCTTGTATTTACCGGTTGCAACCATTGTCAGGTAAGTGTCTTCGATACCTGCTGCTGGCGTGTTAAGGAATAAATCAGCCCAACCTTGATAAGCGTGGTTAGTGCCTAACGGCGTACGGAAAGCCTGGACACCGTTGTCACTACCAAGTACCTCGTAGCTGGCCTTGAACAATAATGATTTTAGATATTCATTATCGAAGCCCATTTTAAACCCAGCTTCTACCAGGTAATAGTCGGCATCGTAGGCAACAGGTGCATTATCGCCCTCTTCCTGGGTGGCATATTCGCCAGCATAGATAAACTTGGTTTTTTCGTTGAAAGCCGGGACGCCACCACTGGCTCGGAAACCATATGTCGTTGTTGATAAGGCGGCAAGATCGCGAAATTCAAGATCATAGTAGTAA
>JAAUYM010068185.1_pt1 | contig 11048 bp, 8 predicted proteins | sample 7278001 | NCBI WGS metagenome assembly JAAUYM01 (sample SAMN14350224, study PRJNA611818) | marine sediment metagenome | isolation source: surface marine sediment (1.8m) | place: French Polynesia: Moorea | collected 2018-08
AGTATTGGCGTTACCGCAATGAATGAAGGCTTTATGGACGATGCCATCAATCAGTTTAGCAAGGTGACTGAAATGGCATCTGATTTCGCTGAAGGCTGGAACAAACGTGCTACCGCTTATTATTTTAAGGATGAATACGAAAAGTCCTTGCTGGATATCCAGAAAACCCTTGAACTCGAGCCCAGACATTTTGGTGCCATTTCAGGTATGGGTATGATTTTTCTGGAGTTGGGCAACGAGCGGGCTGCACTGCGCGCGTTTGAAGAGGTGTTACGTCTGTACCCGACCTCGTCATCAGCACGTAGCCAGGTCGAAACGCTGCGTCGCAAACTGAATGATCAAATGGTCTGAGGATCCCGCTGCACAGGCAGCGGTTATTCTCGGTCAGGCGCTTAACCAGAGTTGATGCGGATAATCCCGGTTAGCGTCGGTAGTTTGCACCGGTTTGAAATGCAGCGCCTTGAAAAACCCAATAGCATCGGGTTGAGCCTTCACCAGTAAACCGCTGCGCTTTTCGCTTTTTGCGATCTGCATTACTTTTCTCACCAGTTGCTTGCCGATACCTCGACAATGAGCGGCAGGATCGACATAAATCCCGTGTAGCAACAACGCCGCCTTGCCTTTTTGTTTGATCGGCGACTCGATGTCTTCCAGAGCGGCGACGCCGATAATTCGGTTGGTTTGATCGTATGCAACAAACAGCCGAAAATGCTTCAGATCAATAGCATTGTAGCGGTAACTCGACAGCGACAGGCGTTTCACGCGATCCGGGATGTTCCAGCTCATCACGCAATGCTCGATTACACGGTTAATCGCATCGAGATCGCCTTCGGATCCCGGGCGAATCCCGCTGATCGGGCGCAACGCGCTGGCGGCTTTGATTCTGCCAGCCTGCTGTTCAACGTCTACCCAGCTATCCCAGCCAACCCAGTCCGAATTGTCCTGAGGCTCAGCCGTCTCCCTTGATTCGGGCAGCCAGTCGGTCAATTGGTCAAAACTGGATTTCAGGTCGTTCAGGTTCATCGGATTGAATGTCTGTTATCAGGCTTGTCTGGATTGAAGATTACCTGATTAGACAACAAGACACTGTGAAGTGTCACGCGAAGATGACTTTTTTTCGCGGGATAACGAAATTAATTGATGCAGCGATTCGGCGAACCGGTTCCCCGGTCGCCGACTTTACGGGTAATAACTAGAACTCTTCCCAGTCATCGTCATCGATAGGGACAACAACTGGTTTTGGCACCGCCCTTGGCTCGGCGGCTTTTGGCTCAGATTCGACAGAACGGTCGATTTCAGTAACGGTTGCTACTGGCGTTTGCAAAACAGCTGCGCTGGCAACCGGCTTGTTGGCAGAGCTTACCGTTCGTCTAACCGTAAAAAAGCTCATTGCTCCCTCCATCTCCTGCGCTTTTTCATTCATTGAGAATGCGGCTGCGGAGGTTTGTTCGGCGATAGCGGCATTTTGCTGGGTAATACTGTCCATACCCGCCACGGCCTGGTTGACCTGTTCGATACCTTCTGACTGTTCCTGGCTAGCGGCAGTGATTTCCGAGATGATATCGCCAACCTTTTTCACACTGTTGACGATTTCACTGAGTGTTTCACCGGACTGATTAACCAGCGCAGAACCCGCATCTACTTTAGACACGCTGTCCTGAATCAAGTCCTTGATTTCCTTCGCGGCTGTTGCCGAACGTTGGGCAAGGTTACGAACCTCGGTAGCCACCACGGCGAATCCGCGCCCCTGCTCACCGGCACGAGCCGCCTCTACCGAGGCATTCAAGGCGAGTAAGTTGGTCTGAAAAGCTATTTCATCAATGACCCCGATGATCTCCTCGATTTTGTTGCTAGAGGTACTGATTTCACTCATTGCATCGATGGCCTGATTGACCACCGCGCCGCCTTCTTCAGCCTGGTTTCTGGCACTTTGCGCAAGTTGATTCGCCTGTAATGCGTTGGTGGCATTGTTTTGCACGGTACTGGTCAACTCTTCCATGCTGGATGCGGTTTCCTCCAGCGAGCTGGCCTGTTGCTCGGTGCGCGAGGACAGGTTCTCGTTGCCACTAGAAATCTCGGCAGCAGCGTTATTAATGACCTTACTCGAATCACGCACGTCAGCGATGATGCCGTCCAGATTGGTAATGGTCTTGTTGATGTCTTGCTTCAGGTCGTCGTAGGCGCCCTGGTAGTCGGTATCGATGGTTTGGGTGAGATCACCCTCGGCAACATTACGCATGGTGCCAGCAATATCGCTGAATACCTGGTCTACAGTGCCAACCAGTTCATTCATGCCGAGGCTGAGCGATTCGAAAAAGCCATCTTTGTCAGAGATATCGATGCGTCGTTTCAGATCGCCGGTACGCGCCGCATCGACCAACGATTGAATGTCGCCTTCAATAACATGTCGGATTTTTTCAACCGTTGCATTGGCATCGTGTTTTAACTGATCGAAAGAGCCACGATAGTCGGTATTGATCGTCTCGTTCAAATTGCCGTGCGAGAGGGCGCTAAATACCCTGACGGTATCACCGATGACGCGTTCATTGACGTCTACCAGGTCGTTGATTCCCTGACCGAGTTTCTCGTAAAAACCGGTGCGGTTCTCGAGAGGCACGCGTTTGCTGAGATCGCCATCTCGGGCCGCATCAACAATAGCCTGAATATCTTTTTCGATGACTTCACTGAGTTTGCCCTGCAACTGCTGCATCGACGCGTAAATGCCGGTGGATTCAGAAACAGCAGTCATCTGACCCTTGCCGAGATCGCCATCGGCGATGCCCTGTGCTATCGATTCAATTTCTGCGGGCTCGCCACCGATCTGCCGGCTAATACTGCGGCTGATGACAATCGCCATCCATACGGTGATCGCAAGACCGGCGAGCGTGGTCAGAAACGAGACGATCAAAGCGGTTGTTGCAGAACCTTTGAGGGATGCTGCAGCTGCAGCCAGGTCCTCGGCGAGTTTGTCTTCTATTTCCTTGAGCAAATTAATTTTGCCGGTTTGCATGCTGAACCAGTAAGTAGCATCTATGCCAAAACCGCCGCTAGTAGCATTGTCGATAGCAACCTGTCGCATGCGCTCGGCTTCATCCACGGATTCTCCCTGCAGGGTGTCGCGGTAAAATTGCTGATGTTCTTCGGTAGCCAAAGACAGGAAAACGTCGCGGTAGGTATTTTGGATGGTAACCAGTGACATAAAGCGATTGAACAGACCGCCGGTGAACTGATCCCGGGAGAATGTGTTGGCTAACACGGCACGTTCGATGCCGGCGCGCTCCTTGCCTTGCAGAAAGTTAGCATAAGCTGCCGTCATGATGGCGAGATCCTTGTCGGGACTAAGTGTCGACATTTCGGAAATCATCGACAGCAACGCCGCGTTATTGCCGGTGTAGTAACGTAACGCATCACCGAGGGCGATGTTTAAGCCATCGACCTGGCGACGAATCTCATTCATGCGGTCAAGTCGAACAATGGCATCCTGCAAATGTTGTTCAAACTCTTCGCCGAGCCTCGCTGCATCAAATTCGGTCAAAAATTCATCGAGGATTTGCCGTCTCGTATTGGTCTCCTCCCGTTGATTCTTTAACTCTGGCCCGAATCTTCCGCCCTGACTACCGATAAAACCTGCAGTCATGCCGCGTTCTTTTTGCATTTCATGCACCAGGCTGCTGAACTTGACGCTCAGATCAGCCATGGATTGCAGTTTTACCGCATCCTGGCGAAGCGTTACGGATTCAAATTCAACAACAGTGGCAAAACCTATCAAGATGACTGCCGGAATGGCAACCATCAGGGTCAGTTTGCGGCTTAGCTTCATGCTTTGCAGATTCATCATGATTCGGCGTTCCCCGTTACAAGGCTTCCTCACGGCTTGATCGGCAGTTTGTCCTTAAAATAAAGAAACAAATTGTGCTCAAACCCGGTTATAGCTGAAATTGGCAGGATCAATGCCAGTTGCTACTCTGATCATAGAACAGACAAATCAAAATACTGTGAAAAAGGCAAATCTCAGGGTTTTTCTGGTCAATAATAGGGGTATATTGGCTTTTGAAACTGCCTGATCACTATTGATCACCAGCAGAGGTTATATTGCCGTCTGTAGAGATAACCTGTAACAGGAGTTCTTGCATGCTGTGTCGTAAATTGATGGTCCTCATTCTTGGAATGTCGATGAATTCATCGCTTTTGGCTGGAAAAGCCGATGTGTTGTCAGCGCAGGTTACCAAAGAGCCCGCAGGTGCCTGGCGATTTACCGTCACCGTCAAACATGCTGATCAGGGCTGGAATCACTATGCCAATGAATTCCGCATCAGTGGCCCTAACGGTGAAATTTACGGGACTCGAACGCTATACCACCCACACGTTAATGAGCAGCCATTTACTCGCAACCTCTCTGGAGTCAGAATCCCCGAAGAGGTTAAATCCGTAACCATCAGTGCAGGCGATTCTGTACACGGTTATGGCGGTGAGGTCGTAACCGTCGATCTCCCGTAAGCGCTCGAGTAACTGCCGTTTCGATGAAGACTGTTTACCTGGCTGCCAATATTACCGAAGCGGAAATACTCCGGGGTCTATTGTCGTCGGCCGGCATAGAGAGCCATGTCAGTGGGTTTTATTTGCAGGGCGGTATCGGAGAACTGGCGGCCGCTGACAGCGCACGCCTGCTGGTTGATGACGATGATCTGTTGAAAGCGCTCGAGGTGATTCAGGATTACGATCCGCAGGCCAGCTTGCCGGAAGAGCCGCAACAAGAAGCAGTATCAGCAGGCAACTTCTGGCTGGTGGCCTTGCTGGTGCTTGTGTTTATCGCGCTGGTCAGTTTTTTGATCGGATAACTTTTGCTGCGGCAGCGAGTATCAATCAACCACCCTGAATCAACGATAGATCCAGCTGTTCATTCGCAACCGGTGGGCACCAGTGATAGTTACCGGTTATCGGTCGACTGAAGCGAAACATGGCATCGGTTGTGCCATCTTTGGCGCCGGTCATGCGCTCTAACTGGGCCTCAAAGGCAGCCACCGAGTGGCCGAAGGCAACAAACATTAATCCACAATCATCGATGTCGGCCCACGGCATGGAGCGACGCAACAGAAATGCTTCCGGGTCAAAACTTTCCTGCGCGGTGCGTTTAACATGCGCTGACTCGGGCGCGTCATCAAGCTCTTCATTGTCGGATAGTCTCCTGCCGATAATATTGTCCTGCTCTGCCTGCGGTAAGGACTTGAAATAATCCAGATCATGCAGCCATTGTTGAACGGCAACGAAACTTGAGCCGGCCAGCTCGTCGCTCTCATCGGTGATTAATGCGGCAGATACGGCTTCATCACCATGCGGATTTTCGGTGCCGTCCTCGTATCCGCTCAGGTCGCGCCCTTCCTTGTATCGAAACGCGTCAACACAATCGATAGGCTCAAGTAAGCCGTCGAATCGATGCATGATGGCGCGGGACCTATGTAATAACTCGCCACGGTCCTCGCCGCGCAACCAGATCCACAAGGCGGAAGGCGTCGCCGGTACATCGACGCCGCCATGGCTGTACGAGGGAAAGGTGGTCAGGCCATCAATCTGGCTACCACAATAACCGATGAGTGAATCGCCCAGGCCAATAACTGTCGCAGCGCTCTGGTAACATTCCTTGATCGCAGTTATTACAGCTGATGGCTCCGCAGCAGCCGAGATGCCAAAATTCAGGTAACGGGAATGAGAGGGGATGTCTTCAAGTATGCCCTGTTGTGGTTCAGCCATGGCCGTTTCTACACCCCTTTTGATTGTTTTCTGGGGAGCAAGTAAAGCATTATCAATGCATTAACTCAATTATCGGCAGTTGTAACTCGATTGAAATAAAGCTGTGTCATTTTGTGCCATCTTTCAAACGCAGGATTGAGGCAAGAGCACCATGATGAAAAACAGATTAATCCGCGCTGCGCTATCGGTTGTAATGACCGGCGTTGCTATCAGCGCGCCATCGCTGGTCAGTGCTGCAGGTCATGGTGGTGGTTTTGCCATCGTATCGAACGGTGCTGATAGCGGTCAGGGATCCCTGCGACATGCCATCGAGCAAGCCAGGGCCAGCCATATCTTTATCAAGCAAACTGTTTCCTCGATCACCATCAACTCGCCGTTGGTTTATGACAAAACCAGCAAGCTGCTGATCAAGGGTCACGGTCAGACGGTGAATAGCTCACGCAATATCAATCTGTTGTCAGTCACTCAAGGCGCTGATCTGGAAATATCTGATTTGAACTTCAGAGGCCCCGGTGGATTTAACATCAACAACCGTGGCGATCAGGGCCAGTCCGCCGGAAAAGGAATTTTTGTCGACGTCCGTGATGACCAAACCGGTACGGTGAAGGTTACATTGAGCAATGTCACGGTATCCGATGTGGCGAATCATGGTATCCATATATCGGACTGCAGCCTTGCCGATGACTGCGGAGGCGGTGGTGGCGGCGGTGGTAAGGGTTCCGCGGCTTCCATCGAAGTCAATCTGCGCAACGTCACCGTCGATAATGTCGGCAATGGACGCTTTGATGCCGATGGCTTGCGTGTTGACGATCGGGGTGATGGAGATATCGTTTTTATCGCCGAGAACTCGACGTTTATCAATGTTGGAGCCGATGGTGTTGAACTGGATGAGGGAAACGATGGCGATGTTATCGCACAGGTACGAGATAGCCGCTTTGACGACAATGGCGCCTATTGTGACCCCGATGTATTGGCACCATTTGTGCCAACGCCCGATGAAGCAGAGTTCGCTGACACCGAGCGATTACCCGGGCAGATTCCCGGTATAGTCGCCGGCAGCCCCGATGACAGTTGTATTGAAAGAGAAGTTGAGCTGTACGATTCGGGTTACGTTGAGGTCTACGAGTTCGGCATTGATCTGGATGATGGCTTTGATATAGATGAAGCCGGTCCAGGCTCTTTAGTTGCCAACATTCGCGACTCGGTGATCAACGGCAATCTCGATGAAGGAATCGATTTCGACGAGGAAGATAGCGGGATGGTTTTTGCCCGTTTCGTAAACACTTCAGCCGCAGGCAATAGAGACGACGGTTTCAAGTTTTCTGAAGAAGATGACGGTTCGGTTATTGGTCGAGTCACTGAATCAAAGGCCATGAACAATGGCGGCAAGGGATTTGTGTTTGAAGAAGAAGGCGATGGCGACCTGTTGGTCAGCGTGAACGAGAGTAACACGTCAAACAATGACGATAGCGACGATACTGGTATTGAAGCGGTGCAGGAAGACGACGGTCAGGGCATGTTGCGAGTCGATGATTCCGATATTGACGATGGCATCGATACCAATGGCGTCGATGAAAGGTAAATGGATTGTTAAAACGGTTTGATTGCGGCCAGCGGTTACAGATTTAGTTGCTGACGGTATTGGCCCAGTGGTCTGCCTGTTCGATCGCCGAGTGGATGGCAGCTATCAGGCTTCCGGGGCTGGCGGCCTGGGTACCGGCGAGATCAAGAGCCGTACCGTGATCGACCGAGGTTCGAATGATGGGTAGTCCCAGTGTTGTGTTTACCGCATCGTGAAAACCGACATGTTTCAGGACTGGCAAACCCTGATCGTGATACATGGCAAGCACGGCATCGGCGTCGGCCAGACCAGCGCGGGTAAACAGCGTGTCGGCCGGTAACGGACCACTGATATTGAGTCCCCGGGCACGCAGCTTATCGAGGCTTGGAATAATGATGTCCAGTTCCTCGCGACCAAGATAGCCATTCTCACCAGCGTGTGGATTCAAACCGCAGACCTTGATGTGAGGTTGTTGTAAACCAAAGCGTGACCGTAAGTCGTTGTCGAGTATGACGGTGACCGACTCAATGGCTTCAGCGGTGATTGCGTCAGCGACCGCTCTGAGTGGCAGGTGTGTTGTCACCAGGGCAACGCGCAGGTTTTCGGTGAGTAGCAGCATTACCGGTTGTTCACTGTGGCATTTTTCCGCCAGATATTCGGTATGGCCGCTGAAAGAAATGCCGGCATCGTTAATGGTTTCTTTTTGAACCGGGGCTGTGACCATGGCACTGAATTCGCCCTGCAAGCAACCCGTACAGGCGCGGTCTAGCGTGTTCAGCACATATTGCGCATTGTTGCTATTGAGGCTGCCTGCGGTGCAGGGTTCCCGAAGCGGTAGATCGATGATTTCTATCTTGCCGTTTTCCGGCTGACCATATTCAGTAAACAAATTGTCGATATCAAAGGCAGCCGCACGCGCATGCAACAGGCTGGCGTCTCCAATAACCACCAATCTTGCTGCAAACAGTTGAGGTTGTAACCTGGCAATAATATCCGGGCCAATGCCGGCCGGTTCACCGGCGGTGATAGCGATTAGTGGTTCAGGCATCAGGATATATGATGAAAGCCTCGTCGCGTAATTGCCGTTTCCAGAGGTCAAATACCTCGCGCTGTTTTTCGCGCAGCAATTGCGCCCGGATGGTATCACGCTTGCTCTGCATTGTTTCATCGACAGTGCGCCGATCGATTACCTCGAGAATGTGCCAGCCAAACTGGGTCTGGAACGGTTCACTCACCACGTTCAAATCACTGCGATTCATGACCTGGGTGAACTCCGGCACAAAACTTTTCGGGTCCATCCAGCCCAAATCACCACCGTTGGAACCCGAGGTGTAATCAACCGAATAGAGGCGTGCCAGGCGCCCAAAATCTTCGCCACCGACGATACGCTGTCGAATTTCGACGAGACGCTGGCGGGCCTCCTCTTCGCTAATTAGTTCGTTGGGTTTGATGAGGATGTGGCGGCTTTTGGTTTGTTGTTTCAATACTGTGTTCGAATCGCGCAAATCTTCCAGGTAGACGATGTGAAAGCCGCTGGGACTGCGAATGGGTCCGCGGTATTCACCGGCTTGCATGGATAATACAGCCTCGGTGAAGATACCCGGGACTTCGGCCTTTTTGCGCCAGCCCAGATCGCCGCCAGAGAGCGCCGTTTCCGCCGAGGATTTCAAACTGGCGAGTTCGGCAAAGGCTTCGCCCTGCGCGAGTCGGCTCAGGATTTCCTCAATTTGCTGTCTGCCCTGTTGAATGACCTCGGTCGACGCAGCTTCAGGTAGCGGTACCAGAATATGTGACAGTCGATATTCATAACTCTCCGAGTCGTTTCCGGCAAGGCGAATGAATTCGTCGATCTCGGCTTCGCTGACTCTTGCATTACTCTGTGTGTATTGGCGACGCAACAGCGACAGCGCCAGCTCATTGCGTAACGATTCACGATACTGTCGATAGTCAATATTCTGGTCGATGAGTGTTTGTCTGAAACGCGTCAGGCTCATGTTGTTGTCGCGAGCCTGTTTTTGCATGGCCTGATTGAGGCGGCTGTCGCTGATTCGGATGCCGCGTTGTTTGGCCTGCTGGCGCAGTACCGCATCGGAAATCAGAATTTCCAGAACACGTTCGCGAAGAACGCTATCCGGCGGCACCGGTCGATTATTGCCCCGTAGGTTGAGGCGCACCAGGTCCATACGCTCTGCGAGTTCTGATTCGGTAACCACGTCATCGTCAACGATGACAATGATGCGATCGAGCAGCTGCGGGCTGGCCATCGAAGATAGTGGCAACAGGCAGGCTATTAAAAGTAGATAAAAGTTCTGACGGAACATACTGTTCATGATCTGGGCACCTAAAATCCGGGTCGGTATCCGGGTATAGAACGGCTTAGCGTTGAATCGATATTAGAACCGAATTGACTCAATCCTTTCAGGGTAAGTTCAAAAAAGAAGCTGGATTCATCTTCAGCGAAGTCGGCCGAGGCATCGCCCTCTTGCTGCAGCAGTAGTTTAATTCCCCAACAGCAGGATTCATAGCTTAGTCCGACAATATTCTCGACGACCTCGTTGAACCGCAGCGAATGCTGTGTTTTAGCCTGCAGAGACCAGCGTTCGTCCAGAGGCACGGCGAATGACAGCAGCACCTGCTCGCGGCTGTCCTCGGTGAAACTATATTCAAGGTTGGCAGCACGAGCCTCGTAATCGGTATAGTTAACGCTATAGGTTTGCTGAATGGCCTGCTCGCTATCTTCGTCTATGCGCAGACGCGTACCGAGCCGTGTTGACTGCAGGGGCCAGTAATCCAGTTCCATGAGGATATCGGATGCCGAGCTTGTGTCGATACTGTTGTCCAGTGAAACCTCCCGATCCTCGGCGTAAAAAATCTGTGCTGCACTCGCGCGTAAAACGTCGCGGCCCTCTTGCTGGTTAAATAAACGGGTAGATAAACCTGCAGTGACCTGTTGCGCGTCCCCAATGCGATCAAAACCCGTGAAGCGATTATTGACGAACAGGTTGGCGTAGTTGAATGAGCGTGTTGAGGTGTCGAAATCGGGGATGTCCTGTTGATCCTCAAACGGCGTATACAGAAAGTACAAACGTGGTTCGAGGGTCTGTAACCATTGGTTTTGATCGCCGCCGAAGCGTTCGAATATCAGCCCACTGTCTAACGAGAGTGTCGGCAAACTGCGTGAAATCTGCTCTTTGGTTGCACCATCGGATAGTTGGTAGTCGGTAAAGTTTAGCTGTAACTCTGGGCGCAGGAAGTACCAGGTATCGCTGAAGCTTGCCGATATCGTCGGTGAAAAATGCAGGCGTTCACCGGTTACCGATTGCTCCCGATCGAACGCCGTCCACTGCGTGTGTAATTCAAGGTCAGTCGACTCAAGGGGTATTTCCGGACTGCCGTTTACGCTGAGCTGCGGGTAACGCTGGTAGGGCCGGCTGCTGAAATCAATGCTTTCATCGAGGGTCTGGTAATCCTGCCACAGTAACTCGGTTTTCCAGCTGCCCGTGGTCTGATTTAGTCTGAGAAAGCGCTCCAGGTAGTTGTCGTCTTCATATTCCGGCTCCAGAAACGAAAAATCACTGAAGAAATCCTTGTCGGAGGCTTCAGCCAGTAACAGGGTAGCGCTGACATCTAGCGGAAGTTCAGCATTGTGACGCAGTCGAGTAAAACTTCTCTCATCGTCAACAGATCTGTCGTCGAGTATTGAGTATTCGAGCGTGCCGCGGTTGCCTTCGAACAGGTA
>JAAUYM010019284.1_pt1 | contig 11045 bp, 12 predicted proteins | sample 7278001 | NCBI WGS metagenome assembly JAAUYM01 (sample SAMN14350224, study PRJNA611818) | marine sediment metagenome | isolation source: surface marine sediment (1.8m) | place: French Polynesia: Moorea | collected 2018-08
CTCCTCCTCCTCCTCCAAAAAAATAATGACGCACTAAATCGAGCTGCGTCACACAACTGATTCTCTCACCCTCCCCCCCTCCAAACACACACAACAAGAGAATTACTGCGTAGAAAGTGAGGGATGGAAAGCTCGCGATTTCCCAATTTTCTCTCCTTTCTCCAAAAAAAAAAACCCTGTAAGCTCTGCATCCCCTTTTTTTTAAGTAGTACTGCGTAGTAAATACAAAGATTGCTGGCTTTTCCAAACATATTTTCCTGTTTCCCTTTTTAAAAATCTCTTCTTTTCTTTTTCAGAAAAAGTCGACCGGTCAGCACCTGATGGAGCAGGTGTACTACCACCTGGACCTGATCGAGAAGGACTACTTCGGCCTGCAGTACACCGACCCCTTCAACGTGCCGCACTGGCTCGACCCGACAAAGCTAGTCAAGAAGCAGGTCAAAAGTGAGTGCAGGGAGACAGTGTTTTTACCATGCGCTAAATTTTAATCTTTGAATCCGCAGTACGATAGTTGCGCAGAAACGTGTTTTAATTTTTATTAGTGCAAATTTGGGAAAACGATTGTTGTGCATAAATGTTTAATATTTTTAGTACAAATTTGGGAAAACGATAGTTGTGCAGATTTTTTTAAAAATACACATTTGGAAAGATGATGGCTGTAAAGTTTTGGCTTTCCAAGCAGGTCAAATGTGAGTGCAGATGTGGGTAGAACGATCGCTATAAAATTTTAATTCGTTTTTTCCCTTTTTTTGACAAAGTGATCCATCTGAAGCAGTAAATTGCCTACATCCTCCTTTGGGAAGGGGGAAAAGGGGAGGAGGGTCTCGATTAATTTTCTCCCTCCCTCTCTCCCTCCCAAATTTCCTGCGCCGACTCCCAATTTCCCGTATTTTTCTTTCTTTCTTTCTTTCTGGCCTAATGAGGTTTAAGAGAGAGAAAAAGGGAAACTTTATTGGCGACTTTTTATTGTTAATTTTTTTTTCTACGTACTTTCTACGTACATTCTGATTTTTTACCAGTTTGATTATTTTTAAGCAGAAGCTGTAGTACAACGAAACTTAGGAAACTAAATTGTTTTCTTCGAATTTGTGGAAGTGCATATATCGCACAATTTTTTTTCTTCGAAATAAAAAAAAGAGTTCTCCGCCAAAAAAAAATCTTTCTTATTCATCATTTGGAGGGAAAAAATAAAGATTAAAAGAGAAGATATATTCAGACACGCGATGTCTTGGAAGGAAGAGGCAATCTCTTCTCTCTCTCTCTCTCTTTTTTTTTAACCCTCCGATTTCACAGAAAAGAAAGAAAGAAAAAAAATAGGGGAAACGAGAAGCCGGAAGCAAGTTTTTTGTCCAGAAAAAAATATACTGTACACTAGTACATATATGTGCACACCGCGATTTCCCCCTATAAATTGAGAATTGTTAGTCAGCGTTGCCAGAGACTCGTTCCTCATGCTGTTTCGAGATGCTCGAAAAAAGGTGTGGCAACCCTAATGTTTTCTTTCCAGCATAAGATGGCTCTTGAAAAGTTTCTATTTTATCTTTTTTTCCCATTGTTTTAATTCTGTTTTGTTCCTCCCCTGCAGTCGGCCCCCCCTATACATTCAGAATGAGGATCAAGTTCTACTCGTCGGAGCCCAACAACCTGCACGAGGAGATCACCAGGTAAGAAAGAAAAAGATCTGATTTTTTAAATATAAAGCATTTCCTTTCGAATAAAAAAATAAGACGCAATTTTTAATAAATAAGTAATAAATTTGCGCTCTCCCTCAATTTTCCGGTCTGGCAGCCACAATTTTGGCCACTCCCCCCTTTTTTAGGCATGTTGAAATCCTTCTTCTTTGGAAGAAAAGTTTTTTTTTAATTTATTTTTTTGCGTGAAATTACCTTAGCTTAAGAAAAATCCACAAATCTTCTGATAAGGACAGTTTGCTAAAAAGGAATTGTACTGAAATACATGGTACAGCACCCAGTTTCTCCTCCACTTTGCTTATCAACACGGGGTCTCCAAGATTGCAAATAGTGCAGCTCCGAAATTATGAGAAGGAGAGAAAGAAGCTGTAATTTCTGCCCTTTTGCAGATAAGAAAATATTTTAAAGGAGTTATTTATGGGGGGGGGAGGGGAAGCCTCCCCCAAATTGTAGGGGGAGGGGAGGAGGGAACTTAATTTTGGTTTGGAATATTGGCCATCATCTTTCTCTTCTCGTATGAGAGAAGAAGACAAATTTTGGTCCAAGTCATTCCGCTGCCTAGTACTACACTAAAACGTCGTCGTTACGTCACGTGATGTGGGAAACTGAGGGGTGTCTTGTCTGTCTGTCTGTCTGTTTGATTGTGTCGCCAGATGTTGACACAATCCTTTTTTTTTTCTTCTTCAAGAGGAGACAGATGCAGTTCTTTTCAGATGCAACAAAAAAAAAAAAGGTACATAGTAGTAGATCTTTTCTGCGTGAGATGAATGCTGCAAGAGAATGGTCATGGAGGTTGGTTGGATTGGTTGGTTTGTCCCGAATCTCTCTTTTTTTAGAACTACATCAATCTGTGATGTGGGCGCCCGCGAATGTCATGCGCCCTCCTCCCCCAACATCTGTCAGATGATGTGCCACCATAGTCAAAATAGGACAGTTGACTGTATAGTACATAGTATGTGGTACAACGTGCACAAAAAGTATCTTTTTTTTTTTAAACATTCTCTTTTTTTTTCAGATACCAGTTCTTCCTCCAGCTGAAGCAGGACCTGTTCTCCGACCGGCTGGAGGCGCCCTACGAGGTGGCGGTGCAGCTCTCCGCGCTGTCGCTCCAGTGTGAGTGGAGTACAGTGAAACCTGTACCACGTGTAGTACTGTACAGTAGAACACGGACAAGTGGAGCAAATTTGATGTCTGTCTCTTTTGAGAGAGAGAGAGAAAGAGAGAGAGAGAAAGAGAGAGAGAAAGAAAGAGAGAGAGAGAAAGAGAGAGAGAGAGAGAGAGAGAGAGACTGCCAAAATTGGATGGTAGTGGTGGTGGTTGTTCCCTTTTTGTCAAAGGGGTCGCAAGGTTCTTATCCGAGTCATTAATCTCGGAGGGGGGGTGGCTCACACGAAAATTCGGCATGAGAATGAGGAGGAGGGCGATTAAAACTGCGAAGCAAATTGCTATTACACGAGCTCTCAGGGTTGCCAGGGCCGAAACGAAACAAGCCAAACGGAGAATTAGCTACCGAAGCCAGAAACCTAGGCAGGCACTTTTTGGTTCCCTTTTTTATCTATTAACAAATTTCTTTCAAGGGTTTGAAATGAGCCAAGTTTTATATATTTGGCGCACGGCCTACCAAACTGGCAATACTGACATGCAGGCTCGGAGCGAGATAAAAATCTCCTCCGCAAGCTGTAGTACGGGTATGTACATACGTATAAGAAAAGAAGCTTCTCACAGAAGAAGCAGAAAAAGCACTGCCAAAGTTCCATGATTGTCGGGGCCAAACAGAAGAGTGGTCAGCAAAACTGTGACGAGCACAAAAACCTACCCCACCCCACCCATATGTAGACCTCGGTGCTCTTGTCCAGTGTTGCCAACTGGCGTCTCTTTCAATGCAAAAAAATGACTAAATCTTGCATTAAAAAAGTGTTTAATCTTAATTTTTTTAGAGCTATTTACTCCTTAGCATCAAGGTAATTGAGAATACAGCAAGAAAAAAAAACACTTTAAAAACTTTGGCATTTCTTGGGCGGCACGTTTGGCATTTGCCCACCTTCGGCCTGACCTGGCAACACTGCCCTTCTCTCTGCTATTGTGGGCGTCCTCCTCCTCCTCCTCCAATAACCTAATCCTCTCTTTTCATCCGTGAAAAGAGTAGGTCTTGAATTGCGTTGCAACTTTATTGGGGGTTGGTGGGTTGGAATTGCAACAGCGGATTTTTACGTCCGTTGCCAATTTTAGTTGCTTTTTTTTTTAGCATTCTCTCCCCTGTTGGGTCGGTCTTATTTCGGATTTACACTGAAGAAAAAAAAAGAGTCTTTGTTCCCCACCATGGAAAGACTGCAGAATTACTGCAAAATTAAAACTTTTTTTTTGCAATTTGGGAAATTGCGTAACTTAGCGCACTACAGACTAAGACTCCGCTCATATGGAAGCATTTTTTTCCCCCGTTTACTCTGCAGCCGAGCTCGGCGACTACGACCCAGAGTCCCACACGCCGGCCCTGGTCTCCGAGTTCCGCTTCGTCCCCAACCAGAACGAGGAGTTCGAGCTCGACGTCTTCGAGGAGTACAAGAAGAAGAAGTGAGCGATGTGGCAAACCCTGGCCGACCAAGCATTGATTTATGGGAAATCGTATGGGAAATACTGATTCTTGCTTTTCCCCCTCCCCTCGCCTCACCCCAAAGGTCGCTGACGCCGGCGCAGGCCGAGCTGCAGTTCCTGAACCGCGCGAAGGCGCTGGACATGTACGGGGTGGACATGCACACGGTGCTGGGCAAGGACGGGTCGGAGTACTCCCTGGGGCTCACCCCCACGGGCATCCTCGTCTTCGAGGGGGAGACCAAGATCGGGCTCTTCTTCTGGCCCAGGATCACCCGGCTGGACTTCAAGAAGAAGAAGCTGACGCTGTGCGTGGTGGAGGACAACGAGGAGGAGGGGTACGAGCAGGAGCACATGTTCGTCTTCAGGCTCAGGAATGAGAAGGTGAGTTAAGTTTTTGCTTGGACGACACCCAATTTCCCGAATTCGCGTTTGAATTTTTTTTTTTTTTTAAATGATGTTTTATTGTTGCAGGCGTGCAAGCACCTTTGGAAGTGCGCTGTTGAGCACCACGCCTTCTTCCGCCTGCGCGCCCCCGTCAAGGGCCCCAACGCCAGGCAGAACTTCTTCAGGATGGGATCCAGGTTCAGGTACAGCGGCAGGACGGAGTTCCAGGTCAGTTGAGAGAGGCTTTTTTTTTTTTGTAGATACGAGAACTTGCCATAAAAACTTGGGCGCTATCTCCTGACAACTTGCAGAACACGGTGCGTTCGTCCCGGGCCGCCCGGCGGACGGTACAGTTCGAGCGAAGGCCGAGCCAGAGATACGCCAGGTACGGAAAACCAAATCGTACAAAAAAAAAGAGGAGACGATTTCCCACATAATCTTATTCGCTTTATTACCAGGCGTCAGTCACACGTGGTGCGCGAGAAGGAGAGGGAGAGGCGGCGGAAGGAGGAGAAGGAGGAGAGGAAGGCAGAGGAGCAGGAGGAGCAACGGCAACAGCAGCAGCAGCAGCAACAACGGTCGCAACATCCCCCGGCGCCACCAGTCAGAGGCGCCAGCGTCATCACCACGGTTCCGGCGCAGGCGCCGGCGCCGGCGCCGCTGGCGTCACCCTCGACGGGCGGCGTGATGTCGGCGGAGGCGGAGAGCAGGTTGGACAGCCTGATCAAGTCTCTGCAGAAGGGTCCGTCCTCCGGAGCGACGGTGACGCCGTCGTCGTCCTCGGCCTCCTCCTCCGGGTCCGGCGCGGACCCGGACAGGACGGCCTCCGGGGCCGCCGGGCCGGCCTCGGTCGGCGCCGGCGGCGGGGCCACCACCACACTGTCCACTTTCAAACCCAGGGCCGCAGGAGGGGAGAAAGCCAAAGGTAGGACTGATGATTGGCTGTATTTAAAAAAAAAGCAGTAATCTGTACAATTCATGTTCCCGATCTTTTGCCAGATCCCTCCATGAACAATGCAAGCGCGTCCATGTCCGCCTCCGCCGCCACCTCCTCCTCCGCCGCCGCCCTCCCGTCCTCGTCCTCACACCGCCCACTCCCTCCGGACACGTTCAAGAACAACCTGGTCAAGGCCAAGACGGAGCAGGTGGACGCGACGAACCCGAGGTTTGCAAGGTAAGAAAGAGGACGCAAACTAGACTTACATGTTCTTAACCATTAAATTCAAATTTTCAACATTGTTTTCCCGAATTTTCTACCATTGGAATTCAAAATTGACGACCTAGGCCTTACTGACTCTGGTTTTTTTTTTTCTTAAGTCCTTCTTCCTCGACGGGTCGCAACCCCAACCTGACGAATGGCGAGTCGCCCCCGCCCAAGGAGGTGCCGGACATGAGCAGCGCCACCTTCGTATCAGTGGTGAGTTTGAGTGGCAAACAAAGGGACGCTTTTTGTTCCATGCACTTTGTTTTCGGGACACTTTTTTTGTACATTTCCTCCCCCCCCTCCCCCCAATTTTCTTGCTTTTTGTGTGTTCCTACTGCACGTTACGTCTCCTGCTTTTTGGTGTGTGCGTGTGCCTCATTCCGTCCATCCCGCGTGAACAGGGTGGAGACAAGCTCACGCTCAGCCTAAACAACGCCGTGACCAACGCCGGCAACGGTGCCGCCCCAGCCTCCGCGGGCGCCTCCCCCTCGGTCTCCTCCACCACCAACGGCGACGCGGCCGGCGCCACCGTCGCCAAGCTCATCAACCTCGACTCCCCGGACGACGGCGGCGGCGGCGGCGACGGAAGCGGCGTCGTCTCCTCCACCACCACCGAGGGAGAGGAGGGAGAGAAGGGGGAGAAGTCCGAGTCTGTGTGCGTCACCCACTTCAGCTCCACGGGCGACGGCAGCGGCGGTGTCGAGAGGGAGACCATCTTCTCCGACGCCATCGCGTCCATGCTCTCCACCGCCGCCAACAACCCGTTCGCCGCCGCCAACGGGCAGAGCAGCAGCAACAACAACAACAATCCGTTCCTGGAGACCAACGGGGTGCTGGCGCACGAGGCCAACCCGTTCAGGAACGGTCACGACGGCAACGGCGAGGCCAAGTACGCCACCATCGGCAGGTCCAACCCCTTCTCTTCCTCCTCCTCCAACGCCAACTCGAACCCGTTCTTGGACGACCCGAAGAAGCCGCCGCCGGCGGCCGCGGACCCGACGCCGGCGCTCAGCCCGGAGCTCATCACCGCCTCCACCACCACCACCACCACGAAAACTCTCAACAAGATCGTGAGTTGTACCACTACGGTGCTATAGTACAGTTTGGGAAAATGAGGTGTGCATGTGTGTCCGTCTCTTTATTGTCTTTTGTCTGTGGCTAAACATGAGGCATGCAATTTTGTGTCTCTTGCCAGAAATTCCCATCTTGGAGGAAAGAGAAAAAAACCTGTTTTTTTTTTCCTCCAACCCTTTTCCTTCATTACTTGGGGCATCACGATGCACTTTTTTTGTGGGCGTGGCGGACCCATCTCGCTTTTGAGGAGGAGGAATCTGGACCGCGGCGAACGCTCTGACCGATGAGAAGAAGAAAGAGAATTGGGGAAAACTTATCACTAATTGAAATCGCGACCAGTAACTGGCACAATACAGTGGAACTCGACGAGTTTCTTCGTTGCAATTCATACGCCAACCTTTTTTTTTCCAGGAGACGTCTTTCGCGTCCAACCAACCGGTGACGCGCTCCCTCAGCTCGGTCACGGCCAAGAAGGTCCTCTCGTCCTCGTCCTCCGCGGCGGCGGCGGCGGCGGCGGTCGGCGCCAACCCGGTGGTGGCCGGCGGGTTGCACAACCAGCTGGCCTCGTCGCGAAACTCCTTCAACAACAAGATCAACTCGGCCAAGAAGGTGCCGCCGCCGGCCTCCAGCGCCGGCGGCCGCATGATGATGTCCGCCGCCGCCGCGGCCGCGGCCAACGGGAAGAAGGGCGGCCACAGCAGCGGCAGCGACGGCGACGGGGACGGCAGCATGGAGGAGATCTCGCCCTGGCTGGTCTCGTCCTCCTCGTCCTCCGCCGCCGCCGCCTCCGCTACCGCGGCCGGCGTCGGCGGCAACAGGTAGGCCAAACAGAAGTTCCCCCAGTTGAAGACCGTCATCACGACGGAGCTGTGATTTGTCTCTCTCTCTCTAACGCAGACCAAGAAGGATTTTTTTTTTTTTTACACTTTCTTTTATCCTCCCAATCCACCTTTTCTGTGAACCGTGTACAATATCTTACCATCCGATGTTACTGCCTGGTAGCAGCAACGAATCACCATTGCATTTGTTTGCGAACCTATATATTTTTTTTTGCAAGAATTCAGCGGAGATCTTTTGCCGAGATAAAAATAGTGTCTTCTGATTTTTCTGAAGAGCATTTCAGTACTGCACGAGTGCCATAGCGTCGTCATTCCTTTCATCGTGAAGAAAAGAAGAGAAGAAATAGTTTTCAGAGACCGAAACGACATCGAAGAGAAAAAAAAATTGCTTTCATCAAAGACAAAAAAAAATTAATAAAAGTGTGTCAGATACCCCCTCTCCTGCACAACGAAAAGAACAACACATCACTGCTTTTTTTTATATACTTCATCTTTGTCTTGCATCAAGCCTTGTCTTGTGTGAACACCTGCCTTTATACAACATCCCATTTTGTTACTGCACCATCTCTCTCTCTCTCCCTCGTGTTAGGACATAGTAAAGTTATTGCTTAATTAAAAGGAGCTCTCTAAACGAGTTTTTATTCGCGTTTCTGCCATCAAATTATATGCAATGACAAATTTTGGCGATGTTAGGCTACGTTATCGGACTTGTGGACTAACAAAAATGCATTCTGTTTAAAAGTTACTATGGTTTGGGGGCCATGTTTGAGCTTCAGCTTATTTACTGTTGGGCCGCATTTAGGAATGGGGTGAGACCTAGCAAACCTGCTTGGGTGGGCTAGCCACATCAGTTTTCCAAGGCTACCTCACCCTGGTTGGGTGGGCTACCTCGGGTTCCTTAAGACCTGGCAACCCTGCCTATCACTCACGGAGGAATGAGCCAAAGGCGTCACCGCTTGGCGTATACGACCGGCCTCTGTCTGGGGATGCTCTCCGGCCCGAACCGCCGCTCGGTCTCGCGCAGGAAGGCGCCCACGTTCTGGCGTATCACCTCGTCGAAAAAGAGCCTGGGACACCCACCCAACCACCCACCCATTCATTGTACGACCCAATCAGGACGAGGGACACTGCACGATGACGAGAAAGGTGACCTACTTGGATATGAGGGAGTGCGCGGCGCTCTTGAACCTGAAGGAGACGGCGAAGTCCACCTGGCAGGAGTGCTCAGAGCGCGGGCTGAACTTCCAGACGGACCTGAGGTGCTCGAACAGGCGCATGTCCTCGCACACCGATGTCACCAGGTGTGGCCGAAAGAGGGTCACGCGGGACGTGTACGACTCTCCTACGGATAAAGCATCATTTAAAAATATATATATTTGGGAATGCCACTGCAGGATGTTGCGCAAGCAGAGCTGCCACACTTTCCATTTATGCTAGTACACATTCCTGTACTGAGTTGGTCTTTCAATAAAATGACTTTTTGGTAAGACCTTGTTAAAAGTCCCAATTTAAATAAACGTCGCTTATAAGCTACGCCTCACGTAGTGCCAAGCCTTGTGCCAGATGCAAAGGCACACCCCTTTCATACATTTTTTTATACATCTGGCAACACTGTCCAAGCTCCAAAACGTCACCTACCGACGAAGGGCGGGAACCCAATGACGAGGTCGGCCACCAGCCCGTCCTCCCCGAACCTCCGTGTGACCACGGACTTCTTGCACCAGGGGACGAACGAGTGGTACCTGTCCACGGCGGAGACCACAGAGAAGATCTGCGGCGCGGAGAAGCCTAGGAGGCGGCGCTCGCCGTAGAGCTGTACATAAAGACGATGACCAGAAAAGAAATGTTTTTAAAAAAATGGAAAGGAGAGAAAACTGCAGATTTAGGCCCATCAGTCTTTACTAGGGATGATGCTGTACTACCATACCTTGGTCTCTGGAGCGGCGCCGCTGAAGAGGGTTCTCCTCCCTGTCCAGGGCCTCACTGCTGCTGGGGGTGGAGGAGGAGGAGGAGCAGGTGCGCGCGCGCGGTAAAAGACGGCGCCGCACCCACGGCTCACGGCGGGGGCAGACATATTCACCTTCGCGGTGGAGATTTCATCCTCTTGCTGCGCTCTTGTAACTAAAAAGGGGACAGACAGGAAGGAGCAGGAGAGGAGGACACTTCTGCTTTCAGTGTTGCCAGATTTTCTGACAGCTGCTTTACCAAGCACATTCTCGTTTCCGAGGTTTAGCGATTTGTTTACATGACGTGAGCCCATGCTGTCAGCTGTCATGTCAGCTGTTGTGGCGAGCTGTTGCGAACTTGGGGCTGTGGTCTGTGGTCTGTGGAGGAGGCTCAGTCCCATGAGCACGATGGCCGGCGACTCCGGCAGCTTCACGAAACGCACCCCCGCTCCCGGCGCGGGCGCCGGCGCCGGCGCCAGGCTTCCCTCCCTGCCGGGGACCAGGCCCTCCTCGCACAACCTGCAACTGCTCGCGTCGTCCGGCATCCCCTCCTTGGCATGTAAAGAGATGGATCGCCGGCTGATGTGAGTTTGAAGACGACTTTGCTCCGTTTGCAGGACTCGTTCTTGGGCGGCGGCATCCCCGTGGGCTCCGTCGTCCTCATCCTGGACGAGAATGCCCGGCACCGGCAGGAAGGGGAAGAGGAGGACGGGTTGGTCGACTACAGCCGACTCTTCCTCAAGTACTTCCTCTCCGAGGGCGTGGCTTCGGGCAACGACGTCTTCCACGCCAGCTGCGGCCACCTCGGAGCCGACAGGTTCCTGGACGCGCTGCCGGACGTGGTGGTGAAGGAGGAGGAGGGGGAGGAGGAGGACGGGGACAGGAGAGGCGCGGCGAGAGGGGAGGATGACCGCCTGAAGATCGCCTGGCGGTACAAGCGACAGAGCCCCCGACATGCAGGAGAGGGATCAGACGTCGCCGCCTCGTCCGCGCACAGGTTCAACTTGAACAGGCCGATGGACCGGGGGAGGATGGAGAAGGTGGACTCCCACGTCTGGACGCCGTCCCAGCCGCACCGGGGTTCGGACCTGGAGGGAGACGGGGACCGGTTCAGGGAGCTGTACCGCAGGCTGAGGGAGCTCATGACCACCAGGGCGAAGTACTCTCCCAAGCCGCAGGTGTGGTAGATCCAGTAATCTCTTTGGTGGTGGTGGGGGGGGGGGGGGAAGGTGTGGGTTTTGAATAGGGGGAATTACAAGAGGGCTGAACAGCATAGCATAAAGATATTTTTACCCCGCGTGTTTTTTTTTTCCAG
>JAAUYM010000178.1_pt1 | contig 11044 bp, 14 predicted proteins | sample 7278001 | NCBI WGS metagenome assembly JAAUYM01 (sample SAMN14350224, study PRJNA611818) | marine sediment metagenome | isolation source: surface marine sediment (1.8m) | place: French Polynesia: Moorea | collected 2018-08
CGACGACGATGACTCATGTCTTCCTCCTCCACCTCCTTGGACGCCGGCGCCCCCTCTGCTGACCGGCCCCCGGCCCCCTCGTCCTCTTCGTCCCCGCCGGCGGCGCCGGCCTCCTCCCTGGCCTCCTCCTGCTGCCTGCTCGACTCCTCGCCCAGGCCCAGGGTCAGGCAGCAGCAGGAGGTGCTCTCCCCGGAGATCCTGCACAACCACCTCAACAACCTGTGCACCATGGCGGGCTCGCCGCAGTCCCCGCCCCACCGCCAGGTGTCCGCCGCCGCCGCGTCGGCGTTGGCGTCGGAGGAAGCGGGCGGCGCCGGCGACCTGGGCCTCATGTACCTGGGCTCGTCCGGGCTCAGCTTCGAGAACCCCAACTACCAGCTGGACAGGCAGGCCGCTCTCGCGTCATGCATCGATCCGGCAAGGTATCGGTGCAGCAGACAGACTGACTTTGTACACCTTTCTATAGATGTTTTAATGGCGAGCATCGCGGTCTACACGAGGAAGTTATTGCTGTTGTTGCGCGTGTTGTTCTTGTTCTTGTTCTTGTTCTTTTGGTACCATCGTACCAGATGACTTCCCATGTTTTTTTCCCTTTCTTTCCACTTTTTAAACTTTCCACATACAGTATCTCTACAGTAGATAGAGAATTGACATAACTTTCCGTCCCTCCTTGTTCTGTCCAATACCTACCGTACGTGCAGACTTGACGACCACCTGAACTCCAACATCCAGCCCGGCAGCGGCATCCCGGCCAGCGTCTTCGAGGAGATCAAGCACGAGCTGGACACGGTCAATGGGAAGACGACGGCGCCGACCACCAAAGACTCCTCCTCCTCCTCCTCCTCCTGCACCTCCACCTCCTCGTCGAAGCGCCGGGGCAGGTACGCCGCCATGGACGTGACCTCCATGGGGGTGGACGTGGAGTCCGGGCCGCGCACGGAGCTGGACCAGGACAACAGGGTGGCAGAGGAGAAGGAGAGGAAGAGCAGGGAGGGCCACGCCAGGGGCGACGGCGCGGTGGTGCTGGAGAGCGGCGAGAAGGAGTCCGACAAGCTGGAGGAGAGCGCCAGGGAGAAGGCGGAGAAGTCGGACGGGGAAGAGGACACCAGGCAGGAGGAGGCGGAGGACGACGTGCCCACCGTGCGGAGGAGGAACAAGAAGGGCAGGTCCAGGCAGCAGCACCAGCAGCAGCAGCACCATCTCCCTGCCGGATGGGAGAGGCACGAGGACGAGCTGGGGCCCTACTACTGGCACGTCAAGTCGGGGAACATCCAGCGGGAGGCGCCGGAGCCGGAGGACGACGACGCGGACAGGAGGAGAAAGGAGGAAGAGGCCGCCGTCGTCAGGGACGCGAGGTCGTCCAAGATATTTGACGAGGACTTCGACCCTCTGGCGGCGGCCGCGGCGGCCACGGCGGCCACGGCGACCAACAGGCCCTCCATGTCCAAGAGCTGCACGGCCGCGTCCATCTCGGAGCTGGCGAAGGCGCAGGAGAAGAAGAAGAAGCCTAGCCAGAGCGGGGGCGGACAGAGGGAAGGAGGAGGAGGAGGAGGCGACTGGAAGAGGAGGAGCCTGCCTCCCAAGTCGGACTCGCTGGGGGAGGAGGGCAGCGTCGGCGTCGGGAGGGCCATGCAGATCCAGGTCCAGTCGCTCGGGTGCCTGGAGCTGCGCGAGGACGAGCTCACGCCGGAGAACAGCAGCAAGGCCGTCAACCGGTGCATCGTACAGCTCTGTCCGGATCAGTCGGCCCCGACCTCCTCCCAGTCCGACCCGGAGGACCCGGAGGTAGGGCGCCGCCGCTCGCTGACCCTGGAGCTGTGCGAGGGCTCGCTCAAGCTGGTCTGCCCGGAGAGCCGGCAGGTGCTGAGCTCGCAGCCCATCCACTCCATCCGCGTCTGGGGGGTGGGCAGGGACAACGGGAGGGACTTTGCCTACGTCGCCAGGGACAAGCACACCAGGAAGCACCTCTGCCACGTATTCAGGTTCGCGTGCAGGACTGTCAGAATTGCATATCACGTAAGTTCGTCTCAATTATAACACATCTCGTTATCTGAATTGCCCAGGTGCGAGATCCCTGCGCGGACCATCGCCAACACCCTGAGGGACATCTGCAAGAAGATCCTGATCGAGCGCAGCCTGGCGCAGTCGTCTTCGAAGCTCATGAGCGGGTCGGGCGTCGGCGCTGCCACCACCGCCGGGACCACCGCCGGGACCGCCTCAGACGAGTCCAAGGCCCAAGCTGGGAGGCCCTCGTCGACCTCGTCGTCGTCGTCACCTTGGACGTCAGCAAGCAGCGGCGGGGGTGGGGGCGGCGGTGGCGGTGGAGGCGGCAGGCTGAGGCCCACCACCCTGGGCCCGCCCGCGGGCGGCGCCAGCTCCAAGCTGCAGACGAGGACGGTGCCGGCGCCGGAGTCCTTCCCCACCCCGATGGAGGAGCCCAGGAAGGTGCTGAGGGCGCTCTTCCTGGGCACCCTGCAGGTGGACAAGCCCTGCGGCATCGACGTCCTGCACGGGGCCATCAACCACCTGGCGGAGACCGTCCCCAGGGCGGAGTGGAAGTCGGCCACCGTCGCCGTGGCGCCCTCCACCGTCACCATCACCTACAGCGAGGCGGGCGCCGCCGCCGCCGCTAGCGGCGTCGGGAAGAAGCAGCAGCAGCAACAGCAGCAGCATCGCCAGCTAGACTGCCGGGTCCGCTTCCTCTCCTTCCTCGGAATCGGGGAGGACTCCCGCCAGGCGGCCTTCATCATGCACACGGCGCAGGACACCTTCGTGGCGCACGCCTTCCACTGCGAGCCCAGCGCGGGGCCGCTCTGCAAGACCATCGAGGCCGCGTGCAAGCTCAGGTACCAGAAGTGCCTGGACGCCAGGCCGCAGCAGCAGCAGCAACAGCAGCAGCAACAGCAGCAGCAGCAGCAGCAGAGGGACCAGAGGTCCTCCTCCATCGGCGCCTCCATCAAGAGCATGCTGGCCAAGGGTCGCAGCCGCCTCCTGCTGAGTCCGCCCTACTCCTCCTCCTTCTCCTCCTCCTCTTCGTCTCCGCCGCCGTCCTGACTCAACCCGCTCCACCCGATGACGCCCAGCGGCCCCGTGCGCTTCTTCGAGGGGTCTCCGGGTGGGGCCGAACCAGGACCGGACGGGGACGGCGACGGCGACGGCGACGGCGACGGCGACCGCGAGGAGGGGGAGGCGGAGATGGAGGTCGGGCAGAGGCTGATGATGCACCTGAAGAAGTCGCTGTCGACGCCGTCGCTGAGCAGCCTGTACTCTCCGCCGCTGGGGCAGCTGGCGGCCAAGAAGCCCATGCTGTCCACCTACCACGAGGATGACGACGACGACGACGACGACGACGACGATGATGGAGCCGGCGGAGGGGCGGAGGAGTGAGCAGCAAGTGGACGAATCGAATTTCGCATATACAAATGTGAAAAAAAAAACACTATTAAAACAGAGCGAAATTTTGTTGGCTGCATTCTCTCTATCTCCTCCGTCAGATGACGGATGCTATATTGTTGGTGACACAGGACAAGATTTCGGAATCTCCCCCCCCACCCCACCCCACCCCACCCCACCCCGCTCCACTCCCCAGCAAAATTATTGTTGTTACAGGTTACGACTAAACGAGTGCACCCAGACACACACACAGGTGTTTCCCAGGTTGATTTTCATTTTTTTTTTTTGCCACGTATGATGATTGATGAGTCAGAGCTTGTCCTCGTTATTTAGGATGTTTCAGCCAACAAGCCTTTCTGTTTTTTTTCTGTGCTTGCAAATATCCCGAGCCCCGCCCCCTCCCCACCAACCTCCCAGGCCCAGAATTTACTGATGCTTAATGGGGAAAAAAAAATCGTTATGTCATGTCAAGAAAAAAAAATATAGTCCACGACACAAAACCACTAAATTTGTTTCATTTTAGGTACACTACTATTTTGCGTCTTTAGGTTTAACGTGTCCCTTAATTTTTTTTTTTTAATAATGTTTTTTTTATAGACCTCCAAAATCGCAACGATTCTCCAAATCGCAGATTGTAAGGTTAGAATCCGGTCGGGCAAGGCATTACACATCTTTTTTTTATACTATGCATTATAGAATTCAACCACTGAATTCGTTCCATTTGTACTAGGTACTACAAGTTTTTGCATCGTCTCCAAAAGTTGGTCAGAACCTGATTCGCTCCTTGTTGATGTCCTCCAACACCTCCTTGGTGAGCCTGATGTACTTGCCGACCCTGCGGTCCAGGAAGAAGACGGGGTCCGCAATCCTGGAGATGTCGTAACCCTCGGCCTGGAGGGTCGTCTTCTTCAGCTTGAACGTGCCTATAGTACATATGTACAGAAGGGAGGGAAGTACAAAGTTCTGCCCTCTTCAAATAAATTAATAGATTTATATGTACGGGGAAATTGCTTCTTCTTCTGTGGCATCTACCCATCCCCCCCCTCCAATACGATTCCTTACAAACACCTCTGAAAGGTAAATTTAACTTGTGGAGATGAAGGTTTTAGTAGACTTTGTCATTTTGTCATTTTTATTTCATCAGAAATAAAGATGTGAAGATGCCCGAGTAAGACTTTTCCTGTACTACTGTAGTAGATCACCTCTAACATAATTATACACGCCTATTAAGTTTAAAAAAAACATTGTCTTACATAATCCACTTTTTGAAATGCAAACTTTATAGGATGAGACTTCCAGTCCACATCTTCAGAGTGTCCCTGCTAGTACATAATCACCTCACCTGTCATCTGCATCTCCTTGGCTATCCTGACGAAGATGGGCCTGGCGTAGGGCGGCAGCCTGGCCTCCACCCCTGCGCGCAGGGCGCGCAGGTCCACCTCTTCCTCCGTCTTCCCCGGCACCGCGACCATGCCGGCCCGCCCGCCGCAGCCGGGCACCAGCACCCCGTAGCAGACGGCCACCTCGCCCAGGGACTCCATCACCATGGACTCCACCTCCTGCGTGGACACGTTCTCCCCCTTCCACCTGAAGGTGTCCCCGGAACGGTCCTGGAAGTAGACGAAGCCCAGCTCGTCCATGACCAGGATGTCCCCGGACCTGAAGAAGCGGTCCCCGCTGGCCAACACGTCCGTCAGGATCTTCTTCCTAGTCGCCTCCTTGTTCCTGTAGCCCTCGAAGTCCTTCACCGGGTCGCCGCGGACGATGCGACCCACGATCTCGCCGGGCTCACCTGCGCAATCGACAATTCATGGTCTTTTAATAAAATACCTTTTTAGCATCACTTTTTAGTTCTTTTTTTTTTTTCTTTAAGGGAAACTGTGGACTTTCAATAAAACATTTTTTTTATGGGAAATCAATCAATTTTTATGGGAAAGCAATTGACTTGCCCGGCCTGGCCCTAATGCAGAGACCGTTGTCCGGCCTCCTGATCGGCTCCCCGGTCGTCCGGTCCACCCGGATGACGGCCAGCCCGAGCAGCTTGTCCTGCAGCCACTGCCCGACCCAGGGGACGAGGAACCCGCAGGCGCCCGGGCGGTTGGCCACGTTGAGCAGGTTGGTGTTGCCCTCGGTGGAGCCGTACACCTCGTACAGGTCCCGGACGGCGAAGCGCCGGGCGAACTCGGTCCAGACGGAGGCCCGGAGCCCGTTGCCGAACATGAGGCGCACCCGGTGAGACTGCTCCTCGGGGACCTCCGGGGAGGACAGCAGGTAGTGGCAGACCTCGCCGATGTACTGACTCACCTACACTTTCCACACACAGGACAAAAAAAAAATATAACATATACATTGTAAATATTTGCGCGTGGAATTTCCCAAACTTTCAATACATAATAGCTAAAAATTTTTTTTTCCTTTTGCTGCTTCGTCTGACCGTGACGTCGAACTTGACGCAGTCCTTCCAGAAGTTGGAGGCGGAAAACTTCCTCCTGATGACGGTGGTGGTGCCGTTGAGGAGGGCGAAGGCGGTGCCGAGCTGGCCCCCGGAGGCGTGGTACAGCGGCAGGTAGGTGTACATGCGGTCCCCGCGCCCCACGCTCAGGGTGCGCACGGCCGCCAGGCAGGCGAACGCCTGCCTGCTGTGCTTGACCACCACGGCCTTGGGCAGTCCGGTGGTGCCGGAGGTGTAGATGTAGAGCAGCGGGTCCGCCGGCCCCAGCTCCCGGGCGAACCTCCCGGGCTCCCTCCGCGGGCTGCTGCCCTCCAGGGCCGCGTCCAGCTCCACCGCCTCCTCCAGGCTGGAGGTCCTGGCCTCGGCGTCAGAGCCGGCGCGGCTGCAAAAGAGCTGGAAGGGGGAGGAGTCCTGGCGCCCCCGACTCTCGCCATCCCGGATCTGAGGCAAGACAGCTTTGACGGCTGAGAGAGAGAGAGAGAGATGCTGTGATGTGCATCATATCCCATCCCAAGTTGCAAGAGTAGTAAATAGTACAACATCAACAACAAGCATTGCCTCACCCTCCTCCAACTCCATCCCGTAGATGACGGCCCTGGAGGCAGCCGTGGTGATGGTGTGGACGAGCGGGTCGCTCCTCAGGTTGGTGTTGATCAGCGCCGGGACGACCCCGACCTTGGCCAGACCCAACCTGGCACGGACAGCACGGCATGGTGCGTCATCTGGGACTGAAGAGAGGTGTCGTCGGTCTCCTCGCTCACCACGTGGCCACGTATTCGGTCCGGTTCTCCATGAAGAGGGCCACCACGTCGCCCTTGCGGAAGCCACGCCCCAGGAAGTAGTTGGCTATCCTGTTGCTGTGCTGCTCCAACTGCAGTGTCGGGGAATTGTAGTTAGGTGGGCAGGTGAACCGACCTGGCTTATTACTCATTTAAGATGGACCTCTTGGTAGGTCCACCTCTTTCCGGACCCGACGTCGATGAAGGCCGTCTTCCCTGGATGCGCCCCGACCGTGCGGCGGAACAGCTGGACGCAGTTCTGGTCCTTCAGCAGCAGCAGGTCCAGCTTGAGCATCCCGTACCGGAAAATCAATCTGGGGTGGTTTTTTGTTTTTCAAATAAAGATAATTTGGGAAATCGTCCGAGATTGTATTTTGTTTGTTTGCTTTCGGGAAAATCCGAATGTTTCGCCAAGTCTCAGTTAAGATCACGTCAGATTCTCATTTAGGACCTCAAGGTGTGGGCGTAGGTCGCGCGGAAGAGGGCGCACCACTCCATGCCCCCGGCCAGGAGGAGCCAGGCGGAGAGGAGCAGCGCCACCTTCAGCGCCGGCCCCGCCTGCGACGTCCACCAGAGGCAGGCGGACAGCACCGACAGGAGCAACAGCCTCGACATTGTGCGTACGTACTACTGTACAGTATTTCTACTTGAACATTCGGCCAGGAGACGTGAGGAGGAGGAGGAGGAGGAGGAGGAGGAGGAGGAGGAGAGGAGGAGGAGGAGAGGAGAAAAGCATCTTTTCGTGAGACGAGATAAGCCTTCCTTCTTCATGGTGGTGGGTCAGTCAACCTCTTTTTCTCTCAAACATCCAAGATGTGTTTACCCTCGTACTACTCTGCGTCGGAATTAGCATCTCCTCCCTTCGTGATCACGTGTTTCTTATGACTACGTAGTAGGTAGTTACATCGTAGGTGCCCCAACGAAATGTTACTAGCAAAAAAAAAAATCATCTCGCAGTATTTACTTTCTTTTTGAGTCACTGATGTGGCTAGCACGTACGGGAAGTTGGCGCAGGTACAGAAAAAGACTCATCTGAGCTGAACTCCAAACTGTTTCGCCAGTCTCCCACCGAGGTAGTCGTGGTGCAACTTCCAGACCAGCTCTGGCCCCACGGGGAACCTGAAGCACCTGTAGCCGACCCTGACCGTCATGCTGGACGTGCCGTCCGACGGCCTGCGGAAGGAGTCGTCCAGCAGGACCAGCGAGCTCACGAGGTCCCCGCCGACTTCCCAAAGGGCGCGCCGGACCTGCTCGAAGCTCGGGGCGTCCCCGGCGCGGGGCCTCCAGAAGCTCAGATCGTGGGAGTACGTCGGGGGAGAGAGGTTGGGCCTCTCCAGCCACGCCTCCCTCCAGTCTTCCTGCGCCTCCTCCTGCGATGCCACCAGTGGCGAGAGGTCCGCCAGGACGTTCTCCAAAGAAGTGCTCGTGCAGTTGTACTTCTCCTCAAGTTGAGCAATAAAGTCTTGTGGGAGAGACCAGCAAGCCAGATACAAGCTGAATGGATTTCTGCCAAAATCCTCTGTTGAAAAATCGCCGCAAAGGATTACCTGAGCAGCAGGAGCCTTGAGCGTGTCACTTGTCTGTGGAACCACTGGATGACTCTCCTGCATTCCAGAAAACTGCGACTGCTGGAAGGACGCAGGTAGACACACGAGGTTTGGTAGGCTTGCCTTCAACTCACTCAACAAGTTTCCCACTCTGACACTCGCTGGGGTAACTTTTTTTCCACCCAAAGAGTCGATCTTGTCTTGCACAAACGGCGCCTCTGATTCTTCGAGCACTTCCGGGACTCGTTCAGCTCCCTGCCGGAACACGTGAACCACGGACTGTCCGACGTTAAAACCCTTGTCCAGACTCCTGTAGCCAAAGCTGTGGTAGTCCTCGCCCAACCAGCCTTCCCGAAGCGGCTCGATCCTGGAGGCCTGCAGGCCGGCACAGGCCATCATTCTTGTCACCTGCCAGGTGTCGGCCTCCCTCCTCCTGACGGTGTCAAAGGTGCTCCCTCCCTGTCCGCCGCAGAGGGCCACCACTGCTCGCCCCGTCCTTGGGGCCAGGACCTCCCGGCAGCTCAGGGCAAAGTCTCTGAGCAGCGCCCTGTTCTTCTGTATCTTCATCTTGCCCCCAACGTGTGGGAACATGAACACCACGATGTCAAACTGGCCGGCTTCAAATCTGTCCGCGAGGCGAGTCGCGTCAACGGACAGCATCACCTCCACCCCGAGCTGCCTCAGCCTGTCCATGTTCTGCGAGGCAAGCTCGGAGACAGGACAGTCCTCGAAGCAGGTGGAGACAAGATGACGTCCTGGAGCCACTTTGCAGTTTCTCACCACCGCCTCTGAGAAGGAAAAGTTGCCCTCCCCCACGAAGAGCACAGACTCACTCTCTTTAATTTCCAAGAACGACATTTTCTGCTTGTGATTTTTTTTTCTTTTTTTTCGGATTAGGATCATTGGTCAGCCAAGGAAGTGGGTGTGATCAGAATCCAGTCATAGCATCCACAAGCTTTCCGACCATCCTCCTGATCTCATCGTTGGTCATGAACTCAGCTGCAGAGATCGCATTGGCCAGGCAGATGGTGTCCTTGGGTGTTCTACCTCTGATCCACACCCTTCCATTCATGCCCACTGCGATCTCATAGGGGATGCTCTGGCCCAGAGTCTTGAGCAAGACGCACTCGGGAGAGATGAGCTTCCGTACAACATGGAGGGGCACAGAGAAGATGAACCCACCTCCGGACAAGACGCCAAGACCAGCCTTCTTGCCGTAGGAGTCGACGCAGACTAGCTCAGGCTCCATGTCCCTGGAGGCCACCAACAGCTTGGCATAGACCACATCGCCCACATTGACATTTGGCCTGGGTTAAAAAAGGAAAAAATATACCATTTTGCCTCCATAATGACACTAAGAAAAACTGTTTCTTTGCCTGTTTTTCTTTGTGGCTCCCTCGAAGGCCAGGTAGGAGAGTGATGCTGTCTCGGAGACTCCGATGTCGACCCGAAAGAAGTCCCCTGCCTTGTTGGTGACGACTCCAATGACGTTCTCCCCTCTGGCAGCCACGTAACGCCTAGAGTGACAGTCCACCCAGAGGGCGTCTCCTCCCTCTGTGGCGCGACGCCTCAGCACCCCCGCCTTGCTGACCACAGCCCCGGATGATCCCTCCCTCCGCAGTCCCGGTCCAAGCAGCACCCTCTTGTCCTCCTCGCCTTCCCTGCTGATCTCCACTTGCTCGCCCGGAAGCACCACTCGCGGAGAGAAGAACTCTGGCATGGCTGGGTGTGCCTGTCTTCCTGATCCCCTAGTGGATGAATCTGATGAACCACCCACCCACGCCACATGTGGTCGTCGTGATCGTGACTCGTGTTCAACCGCCGGTCGTGGAGTTTCAGCTGATATAAATTTTTCATCATGTTCTCTCTCCCTCTTCTGCTCAACCATGGACGTCTCAGATCTGGAAAGGAAGCTGTCGTGCATTACTTCTCTGTAGCTTTAAGGGCGGATTCAGCTAGAAAAAATGGTTAAGCAATAGAGAGTTATATATTAGCAGCTAATTTTATTTATAAATCAAGATAATTTGAAAAACCTTGTTTACTATACACTATAACAAAATTAAGGCAATTCTTTATCAGATCTGCTCGTCACTATAGTAAACTTTGAATGTGGTGTAATTTTGATACATTTTTAATATAATTTTAAAATCTTTGAACTACTGTACATGTTGCTAAGTAAAAAAAATCTATGTAAGGTGTTCAAATTCTAAATGATCATAGCAAAAGACTTCCAGACTTTCCAGGTCTGAGACTTCCACGGCCAGCAGCACCTGTCCCGCGGTAACTTGACGAAAACTCTCCCGCAACTCCGCAACTTACGTTTCATACTAAGTAGTACAGTAGATACTACTGTACGCACTAAATACTCTTTTTTTTTGTAGCGTTCTACATACGGTGTTAGTACTCATTAGCGGATATTGCTCGTTACTGACTAGCTATGTGGCAACACTGCCTACCATGTCCTTCATGCCCAAGTTCAGGTCAGGAAGAAACTGTTCCCAATTATTTCTGGTTGGGCCTCCCCCTCCCCCCCCCCCTGGATCCTTATACACTACAGGAGAGGTACTGCTACTACAAATTGGAAGGATGTCTTTCCCCCTCCCCCCTATTCTCCTTCCCCTACGGGATAGATATTTCAGGAAATAGTCATGGAAGAAAGGAAGAGGGGGGGAGAAAAAGTTTTCCTATTTAACTTTTTCTGATAAGGATCCGAAAAAAGGGACTTTCTTTCTAAACATGAACATTCCTCTTCCTCCTCCTCCTCCTCCTCCTCGTCCTCCTCGTCCTCCTCCTCCTCCTCCTCCTCCTCCTCGTCCTCCTCCTCGTCCTCCTCCTCCTCGTCCTCCTCCTCCTCCTCGTCCTCCTCCTCCTCC
>JAAUYM010026156.1_pt1 | contig 11039 bp, 7 predicted proteins | sample 7278001 | NCBI WGS metagenome assembly JAAUYM01 (sample SAMN14350224, study PRJNA611818) | marine sediment metagenome | isolation source: surface marine sediment (1.8m) | place: French Polynesia: Moorea | collected 2018-08
CGGGAGTGCTGAGCGACTTGGTAGGCCGCCTCCCCCTGCTGGTGGTGAGCACGGCCCTCATGTCGGTGGCGCTGGCCGGTTTTGGATGCTTCGCCTACTACCGAGAGTACACTCCCAACATGACCGGCGCGGGGGCGGACGCGGCCGCGAGCGGCGGGCTGGACTGGATCCCGCTGGTGTGCGTCGTCCTGTTCGTGTGCGCCTTCAGCCTTGGCGTGAACCCCATCTCGTGGCTGTTGGTGGGCGAGGTGTTCCCGCTGGAGTACCGCAACATCGGTCCGCCGCTGGCCACCGCCTTCAGCTACGTATGCGCCTTCGTGGCGGTGAAGACGTTCGTGGACCTGAGGGAGGCCACGGGGCTGCACGGGACCTTTTGGGCCTACTCGGCCACCTCGGTGTGCGGACTCGTCTACTGCCTGGCCTTTGTGCCGGAGACCAAGGGCCGCACCCTGGACGAGATGGAGCCCAAGGACAACAGCGGAGGCATACTTGCAGATGAGGGGGGAGTTGCAAGAGGTGGTGGAGGAAGAAGAGGTGTGGAAGACACAAAAGCCTGATATTTCGGTTTCTAAAAACATGGCCAGTATTATACGTACAGTACTATTGTAGTGCGAAAAAAATCGCCATGAATTTGGACCTCGCCTCCCCTTTAACCAATGCAAGAGTTCACATGGAGAAAAAAATGTGTCATCACCAGAAGAAGTCAAGCTGCAGCCATTACGTTACGTGCATTCATATTATTTACTTTCCTTGTTCATGAGAAAAGACTTGTTCTGTAGTAGTAGTAAAGTAATCCTGCTCAATTGTCACATTATTTTCGTGCGTGTCAAATTAATAGTAGGTATTACAGTAAATTAGTTTTAAGCATTTCGTGGCTGAGCTCCGTTGGATTGCCAACTGCCAATCGGAAGATGAATGGTTTCAAATGGACCTCTTTAGCAAAAAAAAAAAAATCAGTCACAGATGCAGGGAAACCAACTCTCAAATCTCCATGATGGGAAATGGGCTAGGGACCCTCCGGAACAAAATTTTGAGAGTACGATCCGGGAGTGTCACAAACAAACAAATAAAACCATGAAAGTCTCCGATTTTTACGCTAACACAAATGAATGTGGGCATATCTCGGGTTCTCTGGAAGACTGGCAATCAGAAAAAAACTTTATTTCCCGAGGAAACAGTACCTGTGAAAAAACTTCTCAAATTTAATTGGTCAAGTTGCTACATAAACATTTGGAGAAAAAGTATTTGCACAAATCCTATTTGTACCGCTTTGCTTTTTTTCCACTTGAGGAGAATCTCTATAAATCCTTTCTGTTGGTACGAAGCGATGTTTCCCTGCATGATTTATACTGGTGTCGTATAAGATGGCTTTTCTTCATCAGGAATACATTTTCTTAATCTTTATTGGGTCCATTCAAGGAGACAAAGCGGTGAAAACACTGACACTGATAATATTCCTTGCTCTGGAGAAGCCGAGTCTTTCCTTAGGCACGAGGCATTAACAGTGAAATCTGTATGATATTATTAGTATTTCTCTCAAACTTAATTTTATCTACTAGGTGGTCAAATTGCCTTACCTTCATGTGAAAAGCAAAACAATCACTTTGACTGGATTGGGATGACTGCAGAGGAAAAGGAAAAAGTTCTGAATCAGCACAACTTGTGAGTTAAACCATACTTGAGGCATTTCCTACAGCCCCGACCATAATTTCCTTCTCATTTCTTGGGATCATAGTGTGCAAAGACCAGTAGAATCAGTCAACAGGAGAGTACCAAGTATGGTGTCTTGGTATACACGTTGGCTAATTTTGTCTTCTCTCCATGGGTATTATTGAGTTCCCCCATCTGGTTTAATTGTGGTGAGAATACTTGTCATCGCTACAGACTTCGGAGGGACATACTGGACGGAAAGTTGAAGGGCTTGCCAAAAGCAAAAGACATGCCGCCTCTGAAATGGGATGAAAAGTTGGAGAAGGAGGCTGAGAGGTAACAAGGGGCCAACACCTTGCCCGTGAAGATATTGTTAACCAACATTTTCCTCACAAATATCAGATGGACAAAGCTGTGCCCAAACGCGGACGACGGCGTAGGACAATCTGTCGGTTTGATGAAGTCCAATTAATGTTGTACTACAAATTCCCTCTTTCCTACCCCTGAAGACTGCTCATCCCCCACCCAGCTGGAAGGCTTTCCACTACGGCCAAAATGTGGCCTGGGCGCACAAGACCTTCAGCGACAGCATCCAGGCCTGGTTCGATGAGTACAAAGTGCGCCAGAGGCGACGAGGAGGAGTCAAGAGCCGCAAAAAAAAATTAAATTGACTTCTGCCATTTATATCTTCTTCTTCTTCTTGCTTGCAGCCGTACGTGTCCGCCGGGGTGGACCCGCTGTTGTACCGCGACTCCGGCGACCCCGAGCGTCGCCGGGCCGGGCTGGGACAGATCGCGCACTTCACGGCCATGGCCAACGCCAAGACCAGGCGCGTCGGGTGCACGGCGGCCGGTGGGAAGAGGTACACCTACGGGGTCATTCACGTCTGCAACTACTCGCCGCCGGGAAACGTGGTGAGCAGATAACGTACTGTGAGGAAAATTTGTCTGCAATTCAGATGAACGGTGCTCCTTGTCTCTCATAGCTAATGCGCCAGCCCGACGGAAGCCTGAAGCCCCTCCCGGCCTATGAAGTAGTGGAAAGCAACTCAACCTCTGTCTCCAAGACCTCCAAGGCGGAGAATGACAAAGTTGGTCCATTCCCGCGCTTCAGGAAGATGGACATGAAAGCATTCCTGCGAAAGCAGAAAGAACGGCGGAAGAAGTTATTGCAAAGCAGGCCGACTGGGTTCCAGACCATCTTTTCTCAAGAAAACAAAGAGGTAATTTTTTTTCTCTATCTTTCTCTATAGATTTCCTGTCTATAATATAAAGCGCTGTTGTTATCCAGGTTCCTCATCAACCTGAAAAAAAGCGTGACAACACCGACAAGAAATCATCGAGGTTTAGGAAAGACCTCTTCGGAGGTTTCCCCATACTTACTATGTGGAGAAGGTACTTAAAAAAAGTGCAAAAAGCGATCGGGGAGAAATATCTCTTTCTCATGATTTTATTGTAGTATTAAGCGCAGCGGGAAGAAGCAAAATAGGTCAAGGAATGGACAATCCGGAAGAAAGAGGCGGCGACGGAGACGGTTCGCCTTCAGGAGCCTGCCACCAAGTATCAGGAAGAAGCCCGGAGACAATGAGCACTGGCGGGAGAAGAAGGTCGGTGTGGAAGAGACTGAGGATGCCAAGAGGACTCGGGAGGCGCTGAGGAGGTTGGAGGGGAGGGTCCTGAAAAAGGACTTTCTTACTCTGTGGCTGGAGAGCGTCCTAAGACGCAGGCTAGAGTTCCTCTGGAGGCAGCAAGGCAAGCAAGCAAGACAAGAGTTGCGAGCTGAGTCTGTGCAGGCGTGAGCGCACGTACATACGAGTACATACAATGCATCATGCATGTGTGTGGGAAGAATAGGGTATAAGTTTGTACTCTTAGTCTTGTAAGAGCAACCATTCCATGGTTTATCACGCATCAGATAAAAGCTGGTATGTCTCGTATTTTTTGTGGTATTTTTTGAGCAGCATTATGTTGTCTTTGAAAGGTGTACTGGTTTTGTGTATTTATCATTGATGTCGAGGAGACACCGCCACTGTCACGCTATATTGAAGGTCTTACTATGTGTAGGCTGTACGAGTACTAGGTGTTGCTTTTAGACATCTTGCGAGCACTACCGGTACGTGCAGACAGGTATACAGGTTTTTCAATGGTCCAGCACTTGCACACATCTTCGTGAAAGCAAGAGAGCAACTTAGGAGAATTTAATTAGCATCTGTTCGTATGTATGTGGCGACTTCCCTGACCAATCAAACAAAATTTAAATAAAATTTGGGAAAATGTCAGTTTATTACCGTCTTTCAAAAGAACGAACGTGTTCAAAATGTCAGGTCGTCAAAAATCGGGAAATCCGTCAGCATTTGGCGATTGCATTGTAAAGGGCAGTTCTCCGTCTCGGAAGAATGATAAGCGAAACCAACTGGAACCACCTCATGCCAAGAGTGTGGAAAACAGGCAAACTGGGCACAAAGGACGTGAAATTGCACTGGCTTCCAATCATTTTGAGATGAAGATCAATCTCCCCAACAATGGAATGGTTCATCACTATGATGCCTCCTTTACCTCAAGCAACAAACGAGAGTTCAAGAGGGGAGACCATCCAATTCTTGTAGAAGCCATGGAGAGCATTAAGAAAAAGTACTCTACAATCTTCCCTAGACCAAGTGAGGTTGTCTTTGACGGACAGAGAAACATTTACACTCTGAATGAGTTACCACTTGGTGATGCAGGAAACTTTGTTGCCAAAGTCAAACTCAAGGAATCAGAAAAACTTGCAAGTGACACCACTATAATTGTAACCTTGACCAAGGTGGGCACTGTTGATGCTAAGAACCAAATTGAAGATTATCTAAAGAGAGGATCAACACCGACTAAACCAAACAATGTTGTGCAGGTCCTGAATGTCATTATGGGAATGTCAGCTCAGCTTCATTATGAGACAGTGGGCCGATGCTACTTTAATGAGCATAGTGGAAAGGTTATCCAGATTGGAAATGGCAAGTATCTTTGGGTAGGAACATTTCAATCTGTAAGGTTGGGGTGGAAACCAATGCTAAATCTGGACATAGCAAACAAACCAGCATACTTTTCTATCCCTGTGATAGAGTTTGTTGCTGAGATTATGAGACGCCATCCAAATGATGTACGTGGACTGGACAAGCGAGAAAGTGAGAAGGTTCAGAAAGAACTGTCTGGCTTAAAGATTCGATTCATGCGACCAAATGGGCAGAAAAGAGACTATAGAGTGAATAAACTGATGCCTCCAGCCAACAGGCTTATGATGGCAATGGATAAGGAGAACAAGAGAAGGAAGATAACTATTGAGCAATACTTCAGTCAAGAGTATGGATACCGTTTGAAGTTTCCTGAACTTCCATGCATTCATGTAGGAAATCCGAGTGCTACTGTGTATCTTCCAATGGAGCTTGCTCATCTTAAAAAGCAAGTACTTCCCAGAAACAAGAGGCTTTCAGATGATGAAGTTGCCAACATGATAAGGCAAACTGCAATTCCTCCACTTGAAAGGCAGCAGCGTATAAAAGAAAACTTGAAGAAAATGAACAAAGGCTTCAAGACTGATCCATATGCAAAAGCCTTTGGAATAAAAATAAAAGAAGAGTGTGTAACTGTCACTGGACGAGTTCTTGATCCACCAGTACTGGCTTACAGTAAGAATGGAATGCTGGAAGAGCAACAAGTGACGAATGGAAGATGGGATAGGAGCAAGTCAAGGCTTGGATTTGTTATGGGCATGCACCTTAAATCTTGGGGACTCTTTGACCTGGTCAATGCTCGCTTTGATGACAGAAAGATGTTCATTGATGCTCTCTATGAAGTTGGAAGAGAGAGGAACCTGACCATTGATTATCCTGTCTATGGTTTCTCACAACAGAAAAATTATGATCATGTTGTTAAAGACTTCAAGACATTTGTCAACGGAATGGAGAGAAATGTGGGATACAAGCCTCAACTTGTTATGGTGATTTCTCAATGCAAAGGACCTATTTACAGTCTCATCAAACACACAGGAGATGTGCTTCTTGGTATTCCCACCCAATTTATTTTGGTGAAAAATGTTACATCTCCCAGGATACAGGTTCTTCATAACATATGCATGAAACTTAATGCAAAGCTTGGAGGAATTAACCAAGTAATTCATGAAATATCAAGGCCAGCTTTATTGACTAGACCAGTAATGTTCCTTGGAGCAGATGTGACTCATCCAACACCAGATCAGGCAAAATTCAAGCCATCAATTGCTGCTGTTGTTGCCTCTACAGATCCCAATGCAGCAAACTACAATTGTGAGATTCGTCTACAGTCTGGTGATGGGGCAGTAGAAATTATTCAAAAAATGGAAGATATGACAAAAAAGCTTCTGTGGAAATTTTATGAGCAATCTGGATTCAAATATAGACCAGAGAAGCTGTTCTATTTCCGCGATGGTGTCAGTGAAGGACAGTTTATGCAAGTTCTGAGGAGTGAACTCCAAGCAATCAGAAGGGCATGCCATCAGTTAAACAAGAATTATGAACCACAGGTGACCTTTCTTGTAGCCCAAAAACGTCATAATACCAGATTTTTCCCAAGAAATCCTTCTGATGGTGTTGGAAAAATGGGAAATATTCCACCAGGGACAGTGGTGGATACCACAGTCACTCATCCAACAGAACAAAGTTTCTTCTTAGCATCCCATGAAGGCATACAAGGCACAACAAAGCCAACAAACTACCATGTTCTGTGGGATGACAGTGGATTGCTTCCAGATGAAATACAGAAATTAGCTTACTACTTGTGCCATCTCTATCCAAGATGTGAAAGAACTGTTAGCTACCCAGCACCTACCTACTTTGCTCACCTGGCAGCCTTTCGTGGAAGAGAGCACCACAATGCAATCATCAGCAAGGGTCAAGGAGGAGATCAAAAAGAAACTAGAAAACTGGAGACAATCTCATTCCCCAACTACTTTTTGTAACCACTGTTTGTGCTTCAGATTGATTTGTTTCTATTAATCTAACTAAATTGAAAATGCAATGACAAACAAATGAATCGTTTTCTCCTGCTATACGGTACGTAGTTTAATAGGACGCCATGGTACAGGAGTTAGCAGCTTACAGCCACGAACGAGTGCAAGATTTATATATATATCCGCAAGAGAAACTATTGGTATGTTATGCAAATTAACACTTTTCAAGACCAAGAGTACAGCAGTAAGACCGAATCATTATCCTTCCATTATCCTAGAGTCAGCAAAATTGTTGGTCCTTACAAACTGGACTAGTACGTAGTATTGTAAAGTTTGGATTAATGTCTACGTATCTTTTTACCACAACTCTAGAAAGCTAAGGCTATGCAAAATAGATGTTTATTCTCTTTGACATCCTCGTTTTCTCATCAAGCAAGGCAGTTTCAAATGAGTAAGGACTTGACTGTAGTAATTAGCCAGCCCATAGCAAACAACGCTTCTTATGCCACTTGTTCCAAAAAAAAAATTAATTATAGTCTCTTCTGAGTTGTACTATGTCGTACAGTAGAGTTTTCTCGTAAAAACCGATCGGAATAAAAAATCTTGCAGAGTCTAATATAAAAAATGTTCAACAGCTCTCTAACCAACAGCCAATAAATTACGAGTACGTTCCGTCTGCTGTTGCTTGGTGGCTCCTTGATTACAGCATAGCACACTTTTACGCTTACGGACAAATAATTCCACCTCTCCGGAGGTCCTCTCCAACTTTGAGAAGCATGAGCTCCATGCACGTCACAGCGTCCTCTTTGCTGTCGTGTCCATAATCAGAGGTCTGGATGTTTTTGTCCAGGCGCACCTTGGCGAGGTGCTTGAGAGACGGCCTCATGCTGGAACCACCTTCCTCCATGAAGACGATGGAGGTGTCAATGACTGTCGTGTGCACCAGTCGCAGCACGCGAAGATCGTTCTCCAGGCCGTGGCCGATCAAGATGGACCTGGCGCTGAGAAAGCCCATGAGGTCGTTCTGCACTTGCTTGAGTGTCTTGTTCGCGAGGCGGTCCAGCTCCCTGGCGGACAGGCCAGAGTAGCGAGTGTTGTAGTCCACGATGTGGTGTTCAGGCCTCACGTAGGCCTCGTAGACGAGTCTCCCGTCCAGCCCGACCACGGTCAGCCGGATCAGCTCCAGGCCGTAGGCGGTGAAGGCCATCTCCGCGTCCATGGCGAAAACTCCGGGAAAGAAGGTGGAGCCGTAGTTTGAAGAGAGGGCCCTCCTGGGCAGCTTGGTGACCACGAAGTTGTCCAAGTACTGCCTGTCGACCGCGTCCAAGCCCTTCCAGACGTGGACCTCCGCCTCCTGGCAGCCCAGTGCCCCCCTGGGCCTGCCGCAGCACTGGTGGCGCTTCATCTTGGCCTTGGCCCAGTGGTAGACGCACTTCTCTCGCTGAAGATAAACGCCGTCCTCCACGTGGAAGTGCCTTGAACAGCGCATGCACAACTTTGGCTTCGACGCGCTCGCCATCTCTGAGTCCATCTTGACCGGCTCGCTCGCCACCCTCCTCATGGAGGCCTCGCCGTTGCCCGCGTTGCCCCTCCTCGAGAGCGGCGTCCTGAAAACGTCGTTGCCGCCTCCTGTGGGAGACTCCTGATGGAAGTGCTGGGGTCGGGACATGCATCGCGCGCTCTTGGGGACGAACTCCTCGGCGGTGGGACTGAGCGTCTGGCTGGAAGACGACGTCTTCAAGGTCGGCGGGGAGTAGAGCTCCGACTTGGTCTCGCTCGCCCCCTCCTCCCCGTTGACCCCCCGCTTGGGCATCCTTGGCGACTGCGGCTGGCTTCTCGGACGGAACTCCCTCGCGTTCGGGTTCAGCACCCTGTCCGCCTCCTGCTCGTCAGCCTCGCTGGGCACGTCCTCGTTGTTCCTGCCGTTGTTGCCCCCGCCGCCTCTGGCCCCGCCCCCGCCCCCTCCAGAGGACTGGTTGACAATGATGCACACCAGGCCCGGCCTCTCCTCGGACTCCACGGGAAAGCCGAACTTCTGGAGCGCCATCTGCGTGAGGGAGTACCTCTCCAGGGCCTCGTAGATCTTTTCGTCCGAGATGTTCAGGGCGGTGTAGAGAGGCAGCGACTGGCTCTTCTTCTTGGACTTGCCGTTGCCGTTGATGTGCACAGTCGTCCCCGACCCGGCCGCGGCCACGGCCGCTGTCCCCGCCGTGCTGGACGCCCCCTGCTCCCCCGCGGCCCTCCCCTCTGCCAGTTGCTTCCTGTTCTTCCGCTGTCTTCTGGAGAGTTGTCCCCCGCGCCCCCTCCCATCCCCGAACTCTCTGCCAGGCCGTCTGCGGGCAGAAGGGGTGCCCGCGGGGGTCGCGTCCGTCCCGGTCAGCTCGTCCTCGTCGTCAGCAACTTGAGAATCGGAGTCTTCATGCCAAAAGGATACAGGGCAAACAAGAGCAGGCATTGCAGTAAGTACATGAGCAACTGTAAGTACTGGTAGTATTTCTCCTCTGTTCACCTCTGACTACGTCGACGGGCCTCCTCTTGCGCTCGCCCGGGTAGTCGCTCTCGGTGTCGTCGCTGTCGCCGTCGCCGACGGGGCGCCTCTTGGAGGGAGAAGGAGTGGCCCGCGCCGCCGCGCCAGCAGCGCCAGACGCGCCGACTGCGCCGGCGGCGCCGCTGCCGCCGGCGCCGGCGCCGGGGCCGAGGCCGAAGATGGCGCGGGTCCGGCGGAAGAACTCCGCCTTGTCCCCGAAGAAGAGCACGAGCACCGTCCCGGCGATGACGCCCAGGACGATGGAGGCCCTGTGCCCGGACGTCAGGTAGTGGTCCATCCCGAAGAGGGGCCAGGAGGCCGTCGGGAGTGCCTCGTCGTCCTGCGCCGCGGACAGGGAGGGCAACAGGGACAGCGAGGAGGCCAGCTGGGCCCCCAGCACGAGGGGGGACATCCCGACGGGGAGAGGGTCAACATGGGGAGGGAAGTCCAGTCGACCTCATGGTAGCCTCTGAGACCTACGGGAACAGGCGAGGTCTTCTTCCTTGGCAGTGGAGGTGACCTCGGGGGAGAAGGAGGAAGAGACCGAGTCCTCTTTCGCTGTGAAGGAGTCGGGCTGTCTCTTTGTGCTGCTCTTCCCTCCCTCCTCTCCTCTCCTCTCCTCTGCTCCAGACCTCCACCCTCCTCCCGTGGAATGAATGGGCGGGATAGAAGGCTTGCTCTTGGTCTTGACTGTCTGTGGATCACTTCACTTCTTGCCTCTTTCTTTCTCCTCCCTGTCTTCTTCCTCCTCCTTCAGTTCAGCTGAGTCCGCCTGCCGCCTCCCCTCGTCGTCCTCCTCCTGTCTGCAAAGGCAAAGGAGAGGAGGGGGAGGAGGAAGAGAATTGAGGTGCGCACTGCGCAGCGCAACAGCAATCCAAAAGAAGGAAGATTGGAAAACCAGGGAGGCGGAGGAGAAGGGAAGGGAAGGGAAGAGAAGGGAAGGGATCCAAAGAAGCAGGGAGGACAGGGGAATTTTTTTTAATGCCAGATTCGAGAATTTTTTTTCTCTCAAAATGTATGACTTAAAATTTGTTGATAAAGATGCAATAAACCTTAAACCTTTTTGGAAAAAGCAGAAGTGGAGCCACTTGGCTTCTTTTTTTTGGGACACTGTCTTATTTCAATATCTGGCTAGTTGCTTTTTACATTGGCTTTTTTTTAGGTGCTTTTGCCACCTGGCAACCCCGTTACCAGGAGAGAAAAAGAAATGAACATCTTTGCCTGCTTCGGTCAAGAACGAAGGAGTGCTAACCTGGAAAGTACGTGTCTGAAGAAGGAAAAACGCTATGGAATTGTAATCCAATCTTTTTAAGTGCCCTGAAGAACCTGACGGGCGCCGAAAAGCTACGTTAGCCAGAACTTTGTTGAGTCAGCTAAGAGATCGCAAGCTAGTTTCTCAGTAATCATTACATAGCCTATGATGCACTGGACCGTATTTGGGCTCCATTTTTCTGCCGGACTCGTTTGCTCCTCGCTGAGGTCCTTTGAATCTGGCGCCACTTTTTCCCTTGGGGATAGGGAGAGTGCAGAGGCGGAGACGGCAAAGCCAAAGGAAAGAAGGAAGGAAGGGGGTCATGAGCAGTGCTACCAGACTTGGCGAAATTTCTACAAATTGGCGAATTCAACTCTCTTTAGCGACTTTCAAAAATGCTCCGGTTACTGGCGCCAAATGGCAAAGTTGAACGGTGAACGAACTTCAGTACATAAAATATGCCAAAATGGCCTTATTCTTTTGGAGCAAAAGGGGTTTTTTTAGCATATCTTCTGCTTGGCAAATTTGGAAAAGGTTTTGTGCCCTTCTTGTCGTAATGTGAGTGGCAACACTCTCTCATGAGAGCAACAACAACAAACCGCAAAGTCACAAGAGGCGGAAGCAGCAGCAGCAGCAGCAGCAGCAGCAGCA
>JAAUYM010053916.1_pt1 | contig 11039 bp, 6 predicted proteins | sample 7278001 | NCBI WGS metagenome assembly JAAUYM01 (sample SAMN14350224, study PRJNA611818) | marine sediment metagenome | isolation source: surface marine sediment (1.8m) | place: French Polynesia: Moorea | collected 2018-08
AAACGAAATTTGGTGTGGAGGAATATTAAAAATTGTACTGAAACGCTATGTTTTATTTCTGTTTGTCTTCGCGATTAGGAAAATCCTGATGAGTTAAAAAAAAAGATACAAAAATATAACTACTAGATAGAGAAAACGGTCTGCATTGTCATTCATTTACTACATGGTATGCCTGAGAGAGATCTGTGAACCGTGACATCATGCCAACTGGACAAAAGGACAGAATCTATTCTTTCGCGAACCAGTTTCCTTTCCTGCGACAAATAACAGTTTGCAAATATCTGTGGCAGCTATGTATGAATGGCCCAAATTTCGTCCGAATGCCTTCCACCGATCTTTTTCGTCATTCTCCCACGAGACCCCCATCCACCCACCGACATGTTCCTCTCGGTTCTCCTGTTCTGTCTGGCGCTGTCGTCCCCAGGCCGGTCGGAGGAGGCGAGGGGGGCGGAGTCGCCCTCGGACTTCCCGTACCACTCCTACCTCTGCGGGGAGCTGGAACTGCAGGAGTTCATAGAAGAGCAGGTTTGAACCGGTGCGGGTTGTTAGGGAACTCCCAGGTCTTATCAGTCGCTGTCGAACCAGGAGACCTGCTACCAAGACAAGGAGGCTGCGTTTGCGCCGGAGAATGCCCCGAAGTTGGCGACAGAGGAGGCGGAAGTGGAAGAAGGTTTGCTCAAGTATTTCCGAAGGGAAAAAGTCAGCATTTTCATCCTGTTGTGATTAATCGCGCAGATCTGTCGGATGAGGAGCACGATGACGCCCTGCTCGCTGCCTACGACTGGCACTGCCAGGAGCTGGAAGCCAAGGTTGGGACACTTTATGTCACCAGAGGAGAGGATTAGTACAGTGGAACTCGGATAAAGTAAAGTCAGTGGTCTGTAGCAAAAAGTTTACTTAGTGTGGCTGCACACCTTATGGCAAAAAAGTAGGTTTTTTATTTTGTATATAACGTACATAAATATAGTAGAGTTTGCTACATCGGATTTCTACTGTAATAATTTTTCCCCGCTTCAGATCCGCTGCATCACCGGCAACAGCCACAAGTGCTACAACTCCACCCAGGTCGACAACATCGTCTACAACTACCTCGCGGACCACTTCTACGCATTCTACAAGGTGTTAATTATAAGTTGTCGACAAGTAGCACGTTTTCTTCAAATCGAATCAGTCCCGTTCAGGAGGCTTCGGACGGCACCCGCACCCTCCTCCCGCTGTGCCCGTCCCTGCAGTCCGTGGAGTGGACCATCGTGGCCATTCTGACCGGGAGGGGCGGCGCGGACGACGACGACGAAGGACCCGTCTGCACGTTCAACCAGCTGGCGGAGCTCTATCGGGAGTGAGATATTGTGAAATCTTGAGTTACTGTGGTTTCCCACATATGCGGTCGTACGTACTGTAGTAGTTCTGGTTTTAAAACGTTTATGTTGTTCGACAATTCCCAGATCGAGTGTGTGCTACGACGAGGCGTACAAGATGATGCTCACGCCCGGCGACTTCGTCTCATTCTTCCCGAACTCAAGGTGAGAGTTCTTTTTCCTTTTTCTTTTTTCTAGACCAACTTGTGGTGAAAACTGATTTAACATTTTTTTTTTTCAAAATCAAGAGAGCTTCGTACACTGAAGCGTTGCGGTGGTGCTCGCAAGCTGGTTCGTGAGTGCCAGGAGATATTCACGGGATGCTACTCCACGGCGCTCATGGAGGAAGTGAGGTGATCCAGAGGACGGACCGAAATGGGAGGGGAGGGGGGAGGAAAAGAAAAATGTATGCTACAGTAAAGGAGTAGTACAGTCAAACTCGGTTGATAGCAAATCTCGATGATTTAAAAACTTTTTTGGGGGGGATATAAATGTATGTGCTACCTAATAGCCACTTGTTTAGAGAAGAAACTGACAATTAGGAGATTATTTGTCCAGCTCCTGTTTATCCGAGTACGACTGTATTCAACTTGTGGCAGGAAATCGGGACAGAAGGAGGTGGAGAACGTCGAGGAGATGATCCTCCAGTTCGACGGGGAGGAGGTCAGGTTCGCCGACGCCTGCGGAGAGAACTTCATGGCCCACAAGGAAGAATAGATGGATGACATCATGTCTCTTAATTCTCATGTAACGCCAACTGTGTACTGTACATATACACGTCCGAAATTTGAACTCTTGGTCTGTCTCTCTCTCTGTGTGTCTCTGCGTCTCACTCGTTCTACTCTACGCATGTGAATGGTCTGTTGTCCTCCCTCTTGATCCTCCTCCAGAGGGCGACGACGGCCGCCCAGCAGAGGGTGTAGAGCACGGCCAGCAGCAGCGGCACCGCGCACAGGGCCATGGTGGACCAGTGCACGTCGCCCTCCCCCTCCTGCCGCAGCATCAGCCGCCTCAGCATGACCCCGAAGAGGATGACGCATCCGCAGATGGCGAAGGAGTAGCTGACGAGCCAAACGACCAGCGGCCAGGCCAGGCGGTGCAAGCCCCCTAGGAGGAGGAGCAGACTCAGGGTCAGGCCGCACACGGAGCCGGACAGCTGCACGGCGATGGCGGTCAGGCCCTGGAACGAGAACAGGTTCGTCACTTGCGATAGGCGTACATGTACAGTACGGTACATAATAAAGTTTTAGCTAGGAGTTTTCCATACCCACTACGTAGAAAAGCTTTTTATTTACTCTTACACATAGCTGAGGTCAGTTATAAAGAAACTTCCAATTTGGTAATATAACAAGTTTATGGTAAGGAGTTCTCTCACTTCAAACACGTAGTAGAACGGGCAGAAGACGGCGGTGGTGCAGATGTGGTTTATCGCCTTCTCGGGAAGATCCGGCTCCAGCAGCTTGTTTATCTGGGGAGAAGCGGTGGGGGTGGGGATGAAAGAAATCCCTTGGAAACTTTCAAGAGACTCGCTTTTCCAAGTTTCTCACCAGCAGGTACGTCGCCACGAGTAGTCCGGCGGTGTGCACGACGCAGAGACAGATGGCGACGAGCACCACCCGGTAGGCGGACTGCCCGCCGAACTCGTCGTCGTAGGCGGACGGGCAGCAGCAGCAGGCTGAGGAGGAGGAGGACGAGGAGGAGGAGGAGGCGAAGGAGGTCGAGGAGGAGCGCTCTCGGTCGAAGTAGTAGCTGCGCTGCCGCGGGGACTTGAAGGACACCGTGTGGAGTTGCTGGGGATGAGACCGCAGCTGCTGCTGCTGCTGCTGCTGCTGCTGCTGAAGTTGTCTCCCCCCGTTGACGACGTACGACGACTTCTTGTCGTAGGAGTCCATGGCGCCGCTGCCCTGAACTAGTAGCTTCGTCAGAGGCGCCTCCCTCGGCTCTACCGCCGACTTCCTGACCGCGACCTCTTCCTCATGGGGCTCGGCACCCTCCAACTCCTCCTCCTCCTCCTCTTCGTAGGAGAGGTTGTCGTACGACGACGAGGATTCCTCCTCCCCCGCGGCGTGGATGACGTACAGCAGCTCCTCCTTCCTCTTCCTCCTCGAATTCGCGTCCGGCTCCTCCAGGCGACGCATAGCAGAAGGGTGGGTGGTTGGCGGCGGAACTACCAGACGCCAACTCCTGAAAAAAAAATTGTGACATTTCGAGGAGGACGCATATGCCGTCTGCAAAGGAAAACCTGTGTCCTTACCCATTGCCCCTATGTTAGTAGGCGAACGGTGGGGTGCAGGACGCCTGCGCTCCTCCTCCTCCTCCACCACCACCTCTTCCTCGCTAATTAGGAGAGGAAGTGAGTGAGTTTGCCGTGATGATCTCGCTACTTCTTCTTCTTCTTCCTTCCTTCCTTCCTTCCTCCTCGTCGGAAAATTGGGTCTTCAAGTCATTTGAGGCAATTCTTTCTGCGTCACGCCTGCCTGCGCCAATTTCGGGGAGGGGAGGAAAAAGGGGACAGGAGAGCGAGGGCGAGAGCGAGGGCGAGGGCGAGAGACACTATTTGGAATGCGGGCATCAGATAAGCGAATCCACCACGCTTGTACTAATAGTACGTACTACATACCATGTACAGTACTTGCACTTGCTAGGCTTCCTCTGCGCGCCCAGCGATTTTCACATGGCCACTCATTTTCGCATTTCTATTTTTTTTTCCCAACAGCAACCTTTTTTGTGCTATGCTGACGGAGAGAGACAATGCAGAGCATCTTTTTTTTCCCCTCTCACACTTCTTTTGTGGTGGTGTGTAGCGACTATACACAGTACATGTGTGCTGCGTTCTGTGCCCGGCTTGCTACTGTTGTAGTGTTGCCCCGTCTAGTATGTGTGAGGGGGGGGAGAAAGAGAAAGAGAGTGTACGTACGTAGTAGCACCTAACCTACTACCCAACCAACATCGCTAGCGTGAATTTAGTGATGGGTTGCTCTAAGTTTTTTTCACTATTGTAACAGCTGCTCTGGCGTACTTCCGCTATATAAGTGATATCAGTAATGTCGACCCCCATCACTAACTACCACTAGTGTCGCCACCGAGAGTGTGCCCATAGCAATAGCAATATTGGTTGGGTAGGAGAAGACACGCATACTACGCGTTGCAACACAAGTCGCCCCAGATGCAGCGCAGTCGGCTTAAAAAAAAAGAAGCGGATCAAATTCCGGACTTTGACTTGTATGTATTTCACGTCACTTTTTGTACAAAAAAAGAAAAAAAATAAACTGCATCCAATTTCATGGATGTTTTGGCGCGAAAGAGAATGTTTTTGTGTTGGGGAGAATACGCCTGCATTCGGAATTCCGCCTCATGGGTGGACGGGGACACATTTTGGCATTAGGACGAAGAAAGGGAGAGAGAGAGAGAAGGGAGGGGGGCTTGGGCAAGTTCGGAAGATGTTTTTAAGCCAGTTTCCTCTTTTCCTCTCTCTCTCCCTCCTCGCCTGAGACATGTTCAAAGAAGCTGAGGAACACATCGGGAAGAGAAAAGCAGACGCCAAAAAAAAAAACTTCTATGCAGATGCAAATATAACGAAAACCAAAATAGCCATATTTTCTTCTCCTCCACCTTTAGTTAAGTTTTTTCACAGCATCCCATCTTCCTCGTCCACGCCCCTTCCTCTCTCTCTCTACGTCACATACCTGCAACATTTTTCTGCACTGCTCCTCTTGCTCCTTCTTTCATTACGTCCTCCTTTTACGGCAACAGATCTGCTCTCCTCTTACTTCCCCCCCTCTCTTTTAACAGCAAGGGTCGCAGTCTAATACTACAGTAGATTGTTTTTTTTCCGCACTCCTGCATTTTTTAAAACAAAAAGCAAGGCAAGTGCTTTATTTATATATAATCTCTTAAGTTAGCTAGAATGGCATGGCATGTTTTTCGCTCTTGTTTTTTTCCTTTCCCCCCTCTTCCTCCTTCCACACAGGCAAGTGTTTTTCCGTGCGCGTTGTTTTCTTTTCTTGCTATATCCTCCCCCTTCCTTCTTTCACCCCCCTCTCTCCCCTCTCTCTCCCCACCGCATTCATACACACCATCACTCAGTCAATCTATGCAGAAAAAAAAATAGATTTCTTTTTACCTGCCGCAATCTCCAGAACAGTTTTTCTGCGAACGTCTCTTTGTCTGCCTAGTACGTACTAGACAAAATTGGCAGAGAGAGAGGGAAAAGTTGTTGTTTGTTTTTTGCCCCGCTGAATAAATCTTGCTGCTTTCTTTGAGCTCGTCTCTTACTCCTGGTGCCTGGAATGAAGTGAGAAGTCTTAAAGAGCAAAGAGCAAAAATGGGAGAAATTGAATTGAAGTCTTCATCTTTCCAATGCAAACGTGAGCTACGTAGTTTCCATTTGAAGGCTTCTCACACCTTTCATTGACGCTTTCAAATGGTGCTCCCTTGTGCGTGTGTGTGTGTGTGTATACGGCCTTTGCACAGGTGTTATGTGTTAGGGGAGGTGGGAAGTCTGGCTGGGCAGGAAGGGCTGCCTGGAGAAGGAAAGCGTCGATGCCGCATAGGAAGAGAAAGATTTTTTTTAATGTTCATAACTAAACATGACAACCATGTTGCTAGTTAAAACAGTTGCAGATTAGTTAAGACTTCCTGAAATCATTAGAAGACACCTAGCTGACTAAGGATGCCTTTCCCCGCCCCCTCCTCCCCCACTCCAAAAAAAAAAATCTAGGTTGCGGGAGCATCCGGTGCAAACTTTTAGAAACTTTATACAACTGTGAGAGACCCAAGTCAGGTTCAGCTTCGATATTTTTCTGCTGCATCGCAGATTTTTTAGCTCTGACACTTGCACGGTTATGGGCAACTCTTATTCAGAAGATGGTAAAGCCGGAGCTAAGAAGAAAAGGAGGAGGAGGAGGAGTGTGAGGTGGAGGAGGAGAGAGAAAACTCGTACGTGTGACGAAATTACGTCATGCAGTCAACGCACCACATGAAGGGGAGGGTGACGAGAGGAGGAGAAGGAGAAGGGGGAGGAGGGAGGGACAGACGAACAGACACAAAAGAGGAGGAGGAGGAAGGGCTAAAAATAGAACGGGAGGAGCCGGCCTGTTTGAGATGCGGGGTTTCCCGCCCAGCGCTACTAGTAGTACTAACGTAGTGTAGTACAACTTTGGGTACCCCACCAGACAGCCTTCATGCTAAATTCATAACATTTTTGTCTTGTTAAGCTGCTAGAATGCCTGTACGTCTATTTCAGTTGCCATATGTGTCAACTTTGCTTTTTTCCCACATGTACCATGGCAGTTGTGTATACAGTATAATTAATGTCCTATGTACACTGTATGTGTGTAAAAGAAAAAAGTACAGTTACTAATAATAAAAATATTAAGCAAGTTATTACGCTTGAAAGATGTACATATACCAGCAATGGTATGTTTGGTCGGGTAATCGATGGGTGAAGAGTGGGCGGATCTGGGTGGAGGGAGAAAGGAGAACCGGAAACAGCGCGTATGAGGATGTCACAAACATGCAGCATACTACATGAATGGACTGATGATGACAACGACGGATGTGTCAAGAGACATACTACATGCCTTTTGGAATCCTGAAATACCGGACGCTCAGAAAGAGGTCTGGAAGTCAAAAGTCTGTGGAACCAGTTCCTGCCGATTCCAGACTTTGTGCAAGTATCATGTGTACATTGTATGTAACCACCACGTACTACATACTTACTATTACCGCATCAAATTTTGAGGATTTGAGGATTTGCCGACTGCTGTCTTACACTGCGAAGTGTCTTTCCCTCCACATCATCATTTCCGCCCATGCAGATATGTGGCACGCATCATTTATTTGCTGCTGGCTGAGCTTCAGATCAGGTAGTGCACGGCGTCTTTACTAGACAACGTCATCCCGTACTGTAATCTCCTTTAATTGCCCTTGTTTGTTAGGACACTCCCTCCCTTCCCTTTCATTCAATGTATATGTGTGTGCGTGCCCACGTCAGTACATAGGTAAGAGTGACGGTTTTGTTCCTCTCCGGCAAAATGGGCACCTCCTTTCCCAAATTTCCCCGCTCTTCATTATACTACTTCTTTTCCTGGGAAAGCGCCTGTCCGCTTTTGGGACCAGAAGCCTTCCCTCCCATTTATTTACCCTTTCCCCCTCCCCCCCCATTCCACAGCTACATACGCACGCATGAATGACGCGCAAGGCTGCCTTCGCCGTTCCAATGTGTCTCTCTTCCTCTCCCTCCTGAACTGAACGGATAGACCTCCTTTCTCTTTCTCTCCTTTCCTGATAAACGACCCTTTTTATGTTGCCGCCTGACGTCACAGCCCTTCCCCCCTTTTCCTCACCTCCAACCACCAAAGAATTCTTTGGGGTTTCTGGTAGATGACTTTCTTTCTCCCTTTTTTTGCAACGTCCTCTGTGTCCCTTCCTACCCTCCTTATCCCCCAACATTGTACGTAAAGTGCATGCTTATCCCGGCCCAGAAACGTTCACCACAACTGCTTGACCCCACCCTCACCTACGTAGTACTCAATTGACGGTCACAAACAAACCCAATCAAACAGAGCAAACATAAAAAACCCTCGTGTTTTCGAAAAACATCTCTTTTCTCCGTCCTCTCCGAACTTTGATGATGAGATGCAAATTTCATCATTCAACGAAAATCATCACCTATTCTTCTTTCAGTTCTTCCACGTCGTCTTCCTCAGAGCAGTGGCGATGACTCACTCATCACAAGGTTGGACGTGCAACAGACACATCCACGTGATGGAAGATGGCATTATGCGTATTGGCGGAGATTTATCAAAGTCCGAGAATTTTTTAGCATTTCACATCTTTACACAGCTTATCAATTAAAAAAAAACTGAATACCTTATTTCACTGCTGTAATGTGCTTTTATGCTATGCTATGACCAAACTGGCTGATTTATCTGAAGAAATAAATGTCAATACAGTCTTTAAAGATGCAAAATATGTTACGATGCAAAATATGTTGATCAAGAAACATTAAAATACATGTGGGTTTCATCGTGGAAGAAAACAAATACGCGCGTATTCCGTTTTTTGTAGAAATGCTGTACATTACATGAGTTAGTAAACTTTCTGAGTTAATGAAGACGTGCTAACAAGTACCTACTAGTAAGACCCCGGGTAAAAACCCCGGGAAAAGCTTTTGTTATTTCTTCCCCGCTCCTCCACCTGCTTCTACCTTCACCGCGTATAATAGAGAAAGAAGATTTGCAGGGTTGGGGGGTTGGGAGCAACTTGTATGAGTCATGGCTGTGGCACATCAATACCTCCAGCTAAAGCCATGCGGGAAGAAGGATCTTTCTTCACTGTAGCAGACTGAGGCAAGGCGTAAACGATTTTTTTGGAGCTTTGGGTTGCGTTAATGCTTCACAGTTTGGGAAAACACAATGAGTTTTTTTTAACGGGTTTGAATTCCTCTAATGAAGGACAGGTGTCAGATTTCATCGGAAAAAAAGACCAGGGGACTTCCGCAAGGAAAAAAAACTGAGACTGTGTGTAAATAGGTACAATATCAGAAAACGTGGGAAAACCCTTCCCCCATACTTTTTTCCCCCTGCAATATGGGGGGAGGGAGAGGGGTCTGACAGAGATAAGGAGGAGATGCCGGAAAAAAGCCAACGGGAAATTCATGACCTCTTCTCATCGATCACCCCCTCTACAGGGTGTCACTTCGCTCTTAACATTTAAAAAAATACGTTTTTGTCGGCTGCACCTGCAAAGAAAAGTTTCTTAATACCTGCATACCAACCGTCATTGTCGTACCTGTCTGGGAAAGTCGGTGCTGCAATTTCAACTTCCCAATGCCCAACACGTGAGTCAGTGAGAATTCCCCTCTTCCTTCCTTCCTTCCTTCCTTCTTTGTGTCAGCCGGTGCCATCGTGCATGCTGTGCCTTGTGCACATGTGTCATGCACGTGAGTGAGGGGCAACACAAGAGTCCACACATATGCCACATGCCATTCCTCATTATTGAGGAATTTCCCCCTCCTTCCACCCATCCCCCAATCATTCATTCCTTGCGATAGAAAGGAGCTTCCTCAAAAACAAAAAACAAACTTTTATCCTCCAAAAATTGTTCCTAGAAAGAGCGCCATTAAAAAAAAATCTTCCATTCGCCCTCACTTCGATACAACCACGCTCACCCCCTTCGAAATTTCCAAATTCCCAAATTCCCCTTTCTGAACGTCGTCTCACCTCAAGGTGACAACGCGGAATTGCCTTTGTCATCATGCTGCCGTGCTGGCCCCAGTAAAATTGTTTTTATTGTCAACTGCACGTACGTATCAAAAAACTTGGCTGATGTAAAGAAAAAAAAGCATTTTGACCTCCTCCGAGAAGCCTAGAAACCTGGACTCACGCCATGATCCTCAATCACCGTACATACAGCCACCCTAACCTGCCCCCATCCCCATGATTCACCCCTAACGTTTTCCAATACCTTTTCGACTGTGGCCACGTTCTCCTGCCCCCTCCCTACGGTAACAGTAGCAGCAGCGGCGGCGGCAGCAGCATAGTGGAGTACACTACGTTGCCGTCGTTCCTATAGCAGGGTCGTTCGTGGCCGCCCGGCCCGGCCACTCCCTCCTCCCTCCTCTTTCTCGGAAGAGCAGAAAAGCCCTCCTCTCCTCCTCCTTCCTCCGTCTTCCCTTCCTTTGAGTCATTCCACCGTGGAACGCCGGACAGAAAGGACGCACGCCGATTTCCCATATATACAGAAGAAGTTACACCGCGACAAGCCCACTTCCTAGTTGAGAATGGACAGCGCCGGCAGCAGCTGCATCGAGCGCACCTCCTCCGAGGAGTCCGAGATCGCCAACATCGTGGAGGCGGCGGCGGCGGCCGAGGACAAGCAGCGGAGCAGATTCGCCTCAAACAGGGAATTTGAGTTCGCCAGGTAAGAGGGGGGACTTGTTTATTAACAGAGACACTCTGTAGCTATTCATAGGGGAAAAAAATCTGTCGTGAGAAGTAATGGGTTGTTCTGTAACTTTGCTTGTTACCACAACCTCGGTTCCCGAAATGAATGAGGTAGAGAGGGAGGGAAAGGGTTAGTTAGCTATCCTTGACACAAATTGTCTTAGACCATAAAAAGGGGGAGGGGTAATTTATGGGAAAGCAACTGTGGGTGGAGGAGGATATTTTTGCCCGTTGTGTACGTACGTAGGCCTCTCTTCCTCCTTTCTTCTTCCATTGTGGTGCTCTTGGTGGGTGTCATTGCAAGGAACGCAGAAGGAATTTCATCATGTGCCGAAAGAATAGAGGCGCGCATGCGCAGAGAGGGCGGTCATTTTTTTTGGAGGAGGAATTTGTACCTACGTAGGGACAAACAGGTAGAAAGGAGGAAGATTGTACTTTTGGAGGCCAATTCTTTTTTTGTCTCAAAAACGCAAAGAAATCCCAGCAACTTTCCACTTAACGCACACAATTAGGCAAATGACCTGTAAAGACCGGTCAAGTGCGATTTATTTTGCAACGGTTCTTCTAACCTTCGCAACCATGAAAAAAAGATTGTTTAAGCCTGTGCGTAAGTCAAAATAAATTTTTGTTGTAAGAAAAAGTGCAAAAAATATGTCTACGTCATCCTTCTGAAACTCATCTCGTGACCCACCTCCCTTTTTTTCTCCTCCTCCTCCTCCTCCTCCTCCTCCTC
>JAAUYM010075834.1_pt1 | contig 11034 bp, 16 predicted proteins | sample 7278001 | NCBI WGS metagenome assembly JAAUYM01 (sample SAMN14350224, study PRJNA611818) | marine sediment metagenome | isolation source: surface marine sediment (1.8m) | place: French Polynesia: Moorea | collected 2018-08
ACCGAGTTCGACTGTACCAGCCTTGGCAGCCTGTTACTTTAACCTTGAATCCCAAGCACCTGGTGGTCTTCCTCCCTCATTTCTTTATTATAACCCCGTTCTGCCGAGGTCTTTCAGCCGCACTGCAGAGAAACTACGTAGGGTTTCGCAAGTGTGCCAGATTGGGGGAAAACATCACTGCAGACAAGCACAAAAAAGCCTTTTTAAATTACTATAACTCCCAGTAATGTGACGTCCTTTAGACCGAGAAGAAACTAACGCATTATTAAATTGCACTAACTAGCACCAAAAAAAGACCCGTCCACTTCTTCCTCCTCCGACGACGACGACCACGACGACGAGGACGGCGGGGTGTCCAGCCTCCCGGACTGCTTCCTCCTCTCCCACCCGGACTTCCGCCTCTCGGCCGCCTTCGTCCGCGCCGCCGTCGCCGCCGCCGACTTCCGCGCGTGCGCGACGGAGTGCATCCACACGCCGCCGCACTTCACCTGCCGCGGATTCGCCTTCGCCCCGCCGGGGGGCAACGGCGGCGGCGGAGGCGGCGCCAACTGCCAGCTGACCGGGTGGGACCCGAGGGACCCGGCGCTGCCAGCGGAGGGAGGGCTGGCGGAGGACCCGGAGTTCGCCGTCTACGGGAGGAGGAGCGCGAGGGTGTGCCGGGACCGCATGAAGGAGAAGGAGGAAGCACGTGCGTTTTGAAGTGATGGTTACAGTGAAACTCGGAAAATCGGGGGGAGCAACATGTGACTTGTGTCCCCAAGAAAATTTGTCAATTCACCAAGTCCCGATTAACCGACTTCCACTGCATTAACTTGTTATTGACTTGTGTCGCTGTCTGCTAATGACCCTATTACTTAGTAGTGTTATACATGTAGCTAACAGCTAACTTGCCAATGTCTCCTATACTGTAAGCATTTAGTACAAGTAATGTAAGACAATTCCCTTCATCCAGAGACAGGTTCCTTGAAATAAACTTTTTTTTCTGTTAAGTACCTACACTATTCTCAGATTGAGGGGGACCTAATTTATATGAACTTGTTCCACTTAGAAAACGTTTACCCTTAATGCTTACACAAACTAATAAAATAAGTCAGAATTAACATACAAAAGTTTCCTGCCCCTGCATGACATGTGACTCAGACTGCTCCGAGCTCTTCCGCCGTGAGTTCCGCTTCGAGTACCAAGTGGTCCGGGAGGTGCTGGCCGTCAGGGACCTGGCCGAGTGCGAGGAGGCCTGCGTCAACATTGGCAAGTTCACGTGCAGGGGGTTCTCGTTCAAGTGAGTCGACATTTAATCTTAGAAACATTGATTTTTGAAAATTTATTTGCTTTTGTCAGTTTTTTCGAGGAAGTTCTTTTTTAATTCTTTTTTGTGGGAAAAGCTAAAAACTTGCTTAAAACTTGTTCTTTTTTTTCTTCTTCCAACGTCAAAGGTTTCGCACCCGCTCTCCATCCGCCTCGTCTTACCACCACTACCGGTACCTACCGAACTGCGAGCTGACGGACAGGGAGGTGCTGGACCTGGACCCGCGGCGGGAGACCGGGCCGGACCCGGACTGGCACATCTACGAGCGCACGGCGGGCTTCCCCGGGGGCGGGCGCCAGTGCGTGGGAGTTGGCGGCGGCGTTGGCGGCGGGGGGACCCTGCTGGGTGCCGGGGTGGTCACCGGCATCGGAGGCGACGGAGTCGGCGGCGACGACAGCGATCTTTTCTTCCCTGTGGGCGGATCCGTCGCCGTTGGCGTGCCCCCACCTTCCCCAGTCGTTGGCGGCGACTTTGTCCATCCTCATCCTCATCCTCATCCCCACCCTCACCCGCACCCTCACCCGCACCCTCACCCTTATCCCCAGCACAGCTTGTCCTGCTACGACCTCCGCCGGGAGGACTTCCGCTTCCGCCCGTCGGCCACGGTTGCGTCGGCGTCCGGGACGCGCGACGAGGGCGACTGCGCCGCCGAGTGCGACCGACACCGGGAGAGGACGACCGCCGCATCCGCCGCCCCCGGGTCTGTCCGGGGCAGGCCCGGAGGGTGCGTCGCATTCGCATACAGGTCCGTTTGTGCCTTCTTTAACCCCCACTTTCGCTCATGCCAAGGAGCTGCTTAACATGTTGCTTAGACGACGTCGCTGCTTTCAATATGTTATTTACGAGCGTTGCTGCACGTGCACTACTATACACAGATTCTTCTCCCCTTTTTTTTTCTCCCCCTCCTTAATAAAATTCCGCAGAAAGTACAGCAGCACTTTCGCGCCCAACTGCTTTCTCAGCGACGTCCACGGGAAGGAGCTGGACTTCTATCTGGAGAGGGACTTCAACACCAGGGTAGGACGATGATGATAATGAGATTGAAGAGAAGATGTGTCTGCTAAAGAAATGACTGCCCCATTATTCGCAGGTGTGGGAATTCAGGGAAGGAGGAGGAGGAGGAGGCTTTGGAGGTCGCGACTGCAGAACCAGATCTGGTGAGTGAGTGAGTGAATGAATGAGTCTATGTCCTGTTGTCGTAGCTCTGACTCATAAAAAAACTTTTCTTTCTCCATCTTCCTTCGACTTCTGTCCTCCTACTTCCTCTTCTCTTCCTTTTGGGAGGAATTTCACTCTTTTTGTTAAAGTTTTGATTGGTCTCTGCTCTCCCCCAATAATTAGAAGTTCTGCCAAACGCAAAGACCTCGCACCCACCTCCCTCCTTTTGGAATGCATTCAAACCTTGTTTTTTTTTTATTCTTAAAAATGTTCTTGTAGTTTCTTATTCGGTGTCCGGTCGTCGCTGCTTGTTTGGTCCGCGCCTGAACAGCGACGTGCGCTACTGGTTCTGCGAGACGGAGGGTGACGCCGCCTGGGACTACTGCTGCAGGCCAGGCAGCCAGTGCGGATACAGCCAAGGATACCAGTACCCATGGTGAGGAGGGCCATGCTACCAGCAGTATAAATAAGTCTAAACATGGCCACAGACTCTTGATAACCTCGAAATAGCAAGGCGTGAGCTATATTAATGTTACAATCTTGCTCACAAATTTTATTGCCCATGAGGCCCCAAAAATATTCCACCTGTTTTCTTCCACGGTTGCATCGTATTCACGACTCCCAAACAGGTGCTACGTCGGCGAGGCCGGCTACGACCAGTGGAGGCCCTGCGCGGAGGGGGAGGGGGCGGCGGCAGTGGATGGAATGGTCAGGTGAGGAGGATGCAGATGCATGGCCCGTTTTATAGCTGCCAGACACCCACGCAAGCAGTACTACGTGGCAACTCTTCCCCTCCCCCCCCCCCCATAGATATGGCAATCACATGATGATGAATATGATGATGATGAATATGATGATGATGAATATGATGATGATGAATATGATGATGATGAATATAATGATGATGAATATGATGATGATGAATATGATGATGATGAATATGATGATGATGATGATGATGATGATGATCCTCTCCGATTTCAAATCCATATCCAAACGGACGGAAAACGTTCCTTTCCTGTGATAGACTTGATCATCTCTAAAGTCAGTAGAAGAACATATCTTCTTTCACTTCCTTTCAATCTGTGATGGCTGTACCTTCAGAATCATTTCCCCCTCCCAACGAGGTTGAGAAGTAGCCTTGCTTTTCTTTTCGACCCTACCGAAAACCGCATGCTGCAACCGAGAGGGGTAGATTGCTTCTAGTGGTTGAGATTGGGAAGCAGGTGGCATGGGGAAAAAAAAAGTTTCAATCAAAAAATAACTTTCCTTCCCACTTTTCTTCGCTGTCCTTTTCCTCCATGCAGTGAAAGGCTCGGGCGAGAGGGGGAAAGGGAAAAGATCACTCTAAAACTACTGCCAGCCACTCAACTGATTGCCCCCCTCCCTCCTCATCCACCACCCCCCAAAAAAAGTGCACCAGCATCTCCTCTCTTCTCACTGGAGAGAGAGGAAGGATGGGTACTGGATGGCCCATTTACAGTGGGAAATTACTCGCAGTAGTACAGTAGATATCGATTTTACGAACTTGGTTTGGCACTTTGATATTTGTCCTAAAACGGAGATGCATTTTTTAAAGGATAATAGTATGTGTACAACTACATATTGCGTTCAGCAAACAACAAATAGAAAGAGAGAGAGAGGGTGTGCGCAGCAACACGCAGTCAAACTGTGTTGGAGTAGGTAGTCCTATCTCATCGCGAAACTGGTAGAATGATGAAGCGAAGAAGTAGATTAGACTGTCAAAAGTTTCATTGCCATTTGTCACCGCCTGTTGGAAGAAGAAGAACTTCTTCTCTCTCTCTTTCCGTCTCTGTCATTGCCACTTGGGGGGGTGGGGAAATTCATCTACTACTACTGTACACGTCTCCGCTTCCGTAACTTTCTCTATCGTGGAGAGAGGGAGAAAAGAAGAAGCATTCCTTCCTCTATTTCCCAAACTTTTCTTATTTCTACTACTGTCTTCTTGTCTTAATTTAGCGACTTGCTCGTAACGAGGCGGACGTTTACTGTATCTTCTATCACGTAGTGTACCTAGCGTGACTCCGCACGTTCCTTTTTGGCAATTCCTTTGCGTTACCTAATTTCCCAAACTTAACAACGACACCAAATCTCCCCCCCCACACACGTACACAGAGAAGACACTACGCCGACACAGCAGAGCACCGGCGACTTTCCTCCGCCGGCGCCGTCCTCCATGGGCCAGATGCGTCACCCGCAGAAGGGCCCGGACGGGAGCCATTCCACCCAGGAGGACTACCCCAAGCAAGACGGCGGCGCCATGGCGGCGCAGGACGGTCCCGGCTCGGTCCCGGCCGGGCCTGCTGTGCTGCCGCCGCAGGGCCCGCGGGGGCCGGCGGCGGTGGTGCGGCCGCCAGAGTTTCCTCTGGGCCCGCAGGAGAGCCCCGAGCTCCACCAAGGCCAGGGCGGCCCGGGTTCCCGTCCGGCGGGCGCGGTCCCTCTCCCCGTCCAGCCCGAGCCCGAGCCTATGCCGGCGCCGGAGGCGCTGGTTCCCCCGGCGGGCGAGGGAGGCGGTGGCGACCGCTCTTTCTTCCCGACGGAAGAGGAGGAGGGCGGCGCTCTGGTGGAGATCTTTGAGCCCAGGGAGACCACTTCCTCCTCCGGTGCTGATGACGACGTGTCCAGCCTGGACAGGGGCAGGTCCGCGTGGAAGGGGAGGCCGGAGAGGTTGGCGATGGCGTCGCAGAGGAGGGTGCTAGAGGAAGAGGAGGTAGAGCGAGGCAACGACTGGGGAGAGGTCTTCAGGGTCAGAGGGGAGAGAATGAGGGTCCTCTAATAGCCAAGCATTACTACACACACACACACACCGAACGACGATATACGTAGTACATACAACAGTACATGACAAGATACTCTGTGACGTGAATGTCTTCTCACGACCAATTTACCTAAACATACTAAGTGCACGTGAACATTGACGAGACGGACATCAAAAACGCTCGGACTAACAGGATGTGAAAAAAAAGAAGCACTGTAGTACAGAAGCTTTTTTATTTAAATGCGAGTGAAGAGAAGAACCCTGTTCTGCTTCATCATGTGGGGAAGACGAAGAAGGCAGCTACATTAATAGTGTTATTTTTTTTTCACATGCCCATATTTATTCCTAATTTATTAATTTAGTATATTGCTAATTTTCTTGGGGGGGGAAAAAGCAGGCGGCTTCCTCGGATAATGACGACGGGTGATGGGAAGGATGGAGAAGAAAAGAATCGGCTGCGCCCGCCTCCGCCGTTGGAGTCCATGGCCCCGCACCCGTCCAACTTCGCGGACTTCCTCGGCAGGGACGAGGCGACGAGGCCGGGCAAGACGTCGCCCGTCACTCTGAATGCACAGCAACAGCAACAGCGCCAGCAAGAGTCAGTGATCAAATTTGGACTCAAAAGGAGTTAGCGTGTTTCTGTATACCCGGTTTGTGGCCAACTGTTTTTTTTATAACCCATCAGACTACTACGTAGTATGTAATTTGATTATTTTTTTTTCCTTTCTAGAGATGAAGCAATGAAATAAGAATTTTTAGTAACATCTAAATTTAGTCTGCCAAACGTTGTTGCTTTATTGCACAGAGGGGGGGAGGGGGAGGAGATCAAAGAAGAAGAAAGGGTGGGGGGTTGTCCGCATTGTACGTATCGAACCAACAGTTGAGAGAGAGAAGAGAGAGGTACATGGCAGGAAGGAGAGAAAAAAAACGGTTTCCGTGTCCTGAGCTCATTTTCTTGCCATGCCTCCGTGGCAGAGGAAGTGATGAGTTCCCAGGTCTCAGGGTCCTGGTGGCCAACACATTTCTCTTCAAGGTAGTCTACCTTTTTTTCGCGACACCATGTCCACGAGCGAGGTGGAGCGGGAGCAGTTCGAGATGGGGCTGGGCAACGTGACCTGGTGGGGCTTCAGTCCCGCCGCCGCGGTGTGGAAGAAGAAGGAGGAGGAGGAGGAGGCCAGGGTCCTGCTGCTCGGGGCGGGGGACGGGAGGCACATCTTGCACTCGCTGGCCAGGGGCGAGGGGGAGGGGGGCGGTGAGGAGGAGAGGAACAACTTCCACTTCTTTGTCTACGAGCAGAACCTCATGCTCTACGCAAGGCAGATCTTGTTCCTGGCGTAAGTTGAACACGTGTGGTAATTTTTTTTTGCCTTGCTGTGGTCAATTATTCCGCATTTGGTGAAGGTTGCTCCAGAGCATCCCCGAGAAGAGGGAGAAGGAACTTGAGGATTGTGCAAAGACCCTCCTGGAGATTCTGGGAAACATTAGCCTTAGCACCAGAGCCGCAGGAGCCGTCAGGTCCATGTCAAAAAAGATAAGAGCTGACTTGGCAAACATGCAAACCTTAAAAGGTAATTATCCTCTTTTTTATGTACACAAAAAGACATATAGGTACATGGTTAAATTTTCTTTTCAGAAAGCAACAAAACAAATGAGTTCAAAGAACTCACCAATGTGGACCTGACCAGGTTCAAATCTCATGAGATCGACATGCTCGAGGCCATCTTTGCCCTGTGGTCGAGAGATCCCAGCGAGGACGACGAGGAGGGAGAAGAGCAATGTGCTCTTGACAATTTCTGGGATTTCAGGCTCAGGCAGCTTCTGAAAGATAGGTTTGATGTGAAAGTAAGTTGACTGGGTATGTTAGCTGACAACAGCTAATGTCCACTAATTGCTTTCCTTCCTATTTCGTGCAGGAAGGCCTCTTTGAAATGGACTACCAACTGCGATTGGTTGAGCGCGGAGGAGGCTCAGTCTCTCACAAGGAATACTGCCACTGGAGAAAGACTGGAGAAGCCTTTGCATTTAACGAAGCAGTGAATCTTGGTAACTCTTCCCACCCAACCAATATTGATACCCTCAGAGCCACACCAACGGCTACGCCACTAGTGGTAATTAGTGATGGGGTCGAAATTGGGGTTGCTCTAGGGTTTTTTTTCTCACTAATTTAACACCTGCTCTAGCTTTAGAAGAATCCATCACTAAAAGCACCCTAGCGATATTGGTTGGGCAAGACAATAGACCTACTAGTGGCGATAAGCATGCTTTGCCACCTTTTTTTTTAAAGACGAGCCTCCAGAGTGCCACACCAACCTGACCCTGGCCTCTGGCCTGGTCGTCCGGAAGGCATCAAAGAGGACCAGAGAGGTCAAAAAGGGCTACTGGGGAGACACCGTCACGGGGCCCTTCATCCTGTTTGGGTTCGAGTACTCCACGGAGGTCCAGATGAGCAAGACAAAAGTACTACAACCTATCCTTGGAATTGCAGTAGAATACTATAATTCAAGCACACATTTCAGATGGAAAGAACGAGCGAGACAAGGGCACTGAAGTACGTGACGTCCCTGATGAGACAGATCTTCCGTAGGAGCAGGGTTGGCGGCGACGACGCGAGCAAGCTCTGGCCGAGAGTCAGCTTCCTGGCGCCACACGGAGCAGAGAGAGACCTCCTGTCCAGGCGCAGGTACTCGGGGCACTTCCACTCGGCCTTCGTCGGATGCAGCGTCACTCACTTTCTCCAGGCAAGGATGATGACATGTACAGTACAGTCGAGTTTCACATTAACAATATTTTGCTGCAAATTATTGTTAAAGTGAAACAAGGTTTATTTGAAGTAGTCAGTGATGTTGGTTGCTCTGCTTGAGTGAATGAGATACATTAACAGCACTCACTCCGGCTGTGATCTCACACTCTGGCTCTCCTCCTCCTCCACATCGTCACCATTGCCAGTGAGGACTTCTGTCCTTCTTTTCTTTTCCTCTTTCTTCTTGAAACTTCAAGGAAAAATTGCAGCGTGAGATTCTACAGCCTTCTTCATATCAAAGGATGGGGAAAAATATTGTTAATCTGAAACTCTTCCAGAAAAAATATTGTTATACAGAAACAATTTATGTAATAAAATTTTGGTGTGCAGCAAAAATATTGTTAATGTGAGAATTATTGTTAATGTGAAACTCGACTGTTCTTCCCTTTTTTGGGCGGGGGGGGAATAAATGTATTATGTGAGAATGCTCTGTTTTACACACGCAGGAAGCATTTGTAGACAGTCTTGACAGAGCCGGAGAAGTCTACGTGGAATCTCCGCTGTTCCTGCTGCACATAGCCTCCCAGGTGCTTGACAAGTTCGCCGAGCACCTCTCCGGACTGTGCGGAGGCCTGGGACTCCAGATGTTCGAAGAAGAAGATGAGGACATTAAAAACAAGAACATTCTCAAGCTGAAGAAGACTACCACTTGAACAAGGTGCTGATGCATGAGGCACGCCTAATTCTGAAAAAAAAAATTCCAGGAGCGCTTGACAGGACAAAAAAAAATACGATATTACATCAGTAATACACTTCTGATTTCACAAGTGAGATTTTTTTTTCCGAACGGCACAGTTAACAAAAAAAAAAGCTAAGCATGTGGGCTTAATTTTCACATAACGCAGTTCTCTTTGTCGGCCGCGCTCTTTTCTTCTTAGTTGGCCCATCTTTTCCTCCCTAGCCGTTTTTTTAAGTTGCTGGTTGCTGCTCGCAATGGGAGTCCGTCCCCAGCCGACGGTGGAGGTAGAGAGTCCAGACAGGGGCAGCGAAGAGGAGAAGGAGGTCTGCCCGGACTTAATAGGGCGAGTAGTATGCCCCGCGACCACGGTACCTGGCAATTAAAATTCAGGGGAAAAATTAATATTTTCGGTCTTTTTTATATACTGGAAATCGTGCGCCTTTGGTCGTCGTGTGTCGAGTTACCAGATGTCAGATTACACCTCTTTTTTATTTCTAATGTAACCTAACCTAAACCCATTTGTTAATTTGACACTGGCCCCCCCAAAAAAATCTAAAGCTACTTTCCCACTTTGGACTCGGCGCTATCTGGCAAGCCTTAAGTTTCATCACCCAACTGTGGACTACCGCCAACCCGACGGGACATTTGGTCATCCAGAACAAAAAAAAAAAAAAAAAACCAATCATCTAATGACGTGTTCGCTACATGTTTGCGAACGGAACTTGTAACTTTGAAAGTCCCGTCGGGAACTTCCCCAAGTCAATCATTCCCGCCCACCTTGGCCTGCGCATCGCCCCAAAGGACCCCCTTCCCCGGAATCCTCTGCCGCGATATCCGCCGGTGGCGCCGCGACCCCGCGGGGGGCGGTTCGTAGAAGAGATGCCGGGCTTGTTCGTCCTCTTCGGCATCACCTGGGGGGAAAAAAAGCCAAAAAAAAAGACACCAGAGGACGGTTCATTAAAAAGACTTTTTTAAAACAGTGTTTTTTTTTAACAGATGCTGAAATACCTGCATCTGTCACCCATCCCACCCCTTTTTTTTCTGACCTTGATCTGCCTTCCCCTGAAGAGCGAGTCGTCGAGGGCCATTGCGGTGCTGACCGAGTCCTTGTCCGTGAACTCCACGTAGGCGAAGCCCTTGGGGTGTCCGTCGTACTTGTTGCAGAGGATGGTGACCCTCTGGACCGATCCGCAGCCGTGGAAGTGCTGCTCCAGCTCCTCCGCGGTGGCGCCGTAGTCCACGTTGCCCACGTAGACCGACCTCCCGTCCACCTCCATCTTCTCCTCGAAGGACATGTTGAGGAGGGAGCTGTTGGACCCCGGCGGGCTGCTGGCCACGGAGGTCATCTGCTTGTCCACCTCGGACTGCATCTGCTTCAGCTTCTCGGCCTCCTCCTCCATCTCGCGCACGCGGGCCTTGATGGCCTCCAACTCCTGGAAACGGTTTAGAAATTTAGATTTAGAAACCGGAGTTAAGAAGACACACTTGTTCGTGTCTTCCTCTCTGACCGGGTCATCCGCCGCAGCCTCGATGCTGACGTCCCCCTCCGCGGCCACGCCAGCCTCCTCCTCCTCCACCAGGATGGCGCTCTCCTCCGTGAAGTCCGCCATCATCAGCGACCGCTTGAACTTCTCTAGCGGATCTCTCTAAAAAAAATTCTTATTTACTTAAAAAAAAAATTAGTAGTTTCTTCTTCTTGCCGACGCCGTGAAGAAATCAGCAATCACGCTGCTGACGCCGCCGCCGCCGCCGCTGCTGTTGCTGCTGCTGCTGCGCTGTTTTGGCCGGGTCGGCCCGAGCCCGAGCCAGAGGCTGAGGTGGCCAAATCCCCGGTGACCAGAAAGGACGACTCTCTTTTCCTTTCCTTTGGTTCCAGGAGAGCAACATTGAAAGAAACGCAGACGAGCAATAACGTCTAAAGCATATTCAGTACTAAATAGCCTATGAAGCATAGCAGTGAAAATATTTTATAACTGCCCTTAAAAGCACAACTCACTTATTTGTGGATAAAACTGATGCTTTTGGTGAAAGCAAAGCAAACTTTTTCGGCAACTTGGTTGCCAGGAAAATTTCAGTAAGAGATAAAAATGCCATCGTCAAGAGTTGCCAAAAACCGCAGCATTTTTACACCGTTTATAGGTACAGCTATTAACATAGTTACAAACTCATCTATTATTGGCTGTGTTGGTTAATTAATATTGCAAAGCTGTGACAATAAGCGGTTCTTATTCCGTCAATAAGCAGTGCTGTAAAATGCAAAAGAAAAGATAAGCACTCGGTTTGGTCTAAGAAACTCTGCTGACTCGTCCGGC
>JAAUYM010046394.1_pt1 | contig 11033 bp, 10 predicted proteins | sample 7278001 | NCBI WGS metagenome assembly JAAUYM01 (sample SAMN14350224, study PRJNA611818) | marine sediment metagenome | isolation source: surface marine sediment (1.8m) | place: French Polynesia: Moorea | collected 2018-08
AGTAGCTTTAAGCGCAGCGGATTGCAGCAGATCAAGAGAGCGGCAGCTCTGTTGCTAGAAGGAAGGGGAAAAAATCCACGCTCCTTTGGAAATTGGAGTGCCCTGTGCCCAGATGTGCCCTTGAGGGATTAAAGTGGTAACCTGCCGGTAGTGCGGCAAGGGTGAGGTACTGTAATAATTACACGAGTGAAGGCATAAGGGTTCGGCAACAGACCGGCCGTGGTGGGCGTGGCCGTAAAAAGCCGCAGTCCTGCCCCACTCCACAAACATGTCAAGAGTTGCCAGTGCACACACAACTAGAAATTCCCAGATCACGCCAGGGTTGCCATCCAATCCCCCCCCTTCTCCTTTTTCTTTTGCACACACAAATTCCCTGGAAGGCCCTTGACGTGTCAGAGTTGCACACACCCTCCCTGAACAAAACTTCCCATAACACGCCAGAGTTGCCACCCAACCCGTCTCTCTCTTGCAGGGACGTACCAGCGCCTGTCGCTGTCGTTCGAGCTGCAGCGCAACATCGGCTACTTCGTCTTCCAGACGTACCTGCCCTCCATCCTCATCGTCATGCTCTCCTGGGTCTCCTTCTGGATCAACCACGAGGCAACCAGCGCTAGGGTAGCGCTAGGTCAGTCTGGGGGGGGCGGGGTGGAAGGGAGGAGGGGGGTGGGACATTAAAGTTTTACACTTTCATAAGTTTATTATTTTACACTTTGAATAGCTTATTTATACTTTTCAAACCATAAAATAAGCTGCTTTCAAAGTGTAAAATAAACTTTTTAAAGTGTAAAATAAGCAAAGTGTAAAATAAACTTTTCAAAGCTTTTTTAACTTGAAGAGTTTATTTTACATGCACTTTAAAAGCTTATTTTTTCAATTTAAATGTTTTACACCATTAAAGGTTTCTTTTACAACTTTAAGGAGTCACCTTTTTTTCATGGCACATGTACTGTACACTTGTTCTACACCCCTGCAATGACCCACACACCCCATGGTCCTCTGTGCAGGCATCACCACGGTGCTGACCATGACCACCATCAGCACCGGTGTGAGGTCCTCACTGCCCCGCATCTCCTACGTGAAGGCCATCGACATCTACCTGGTGATGTGCTTCGTGTTTGTCTTCGCCGCCCTGCTGGAGTACGCGGCCGTCAACTACACCTACTGGGGGGCCAGGGCCAAGAAGAAGAAGAAGGAGAAGAAGCAGAAGGAGAAGGAGGAGAGGGAGAACAAGGAGGCCATGGCCATGGCAAACAGCAGCAACGCCAACACCAAGAGGGACGGCGGCGAGGGGGAGGCCGGCACCATGGCCACCGGCACCGAGGACATCATCGAGCTGCATGACCTCAGGCTATCGCCCATCCCCAGCATCAGGAACAGGTTCTCCAAGAAGGCCCTGAGGGAGGACCACCACCACGGCTTCCCGCCCAGCTTCAGGATCCAGAGGAGCAACACAGGCAGCATGTCCAAGGCCTCCAGGGCCGCCAGGGGCGGGGGCAGGAGCAGGGTGGTCTCACATCTGAGGAAGGGCACCTCCGCCCTCAGGACCATTATCCCCAAGATCAAGGACGTCAACGTGATCGACAAGTACTCCAGGGTGGTCTTTCCGGTCTCGTTCCTCCTCTTCAACCTGGCGTACTGGTGGTTCTACGTCACGGCAGCTTAGTTTGATGTTAGTTATAATAAAAATTATGAAAAAATATATACATAGATATGATAGATTAGCAGAAGAGGAATGATGTCTAAGGTTGAGTCTTTAATATTTTCCCCCCACTGGTGTACTGTACAAAAAGAAAGAGGGAAAGAAAGAGAAAGTAAGAGTAAGAAATAAATAAAAAGTAAAAGCTTGAAATGTGACAAAAAAAGTAGATAGATAGTTCAAGTTTTTGTCCCAAGAAGCTCAGAAAGATCCCAAGCTTTTTTTTTGCACTGTGTGCCAGAAAGAAGGCTTTCCCCCTCTCCCCCCCCCCCAAAAAAAATTAATGTTTTTATGTGGTACTACTACTTGAAAAACTTTGACACTTGAGTCTGACTGAACGTGAACTACATACATACGTACGAAGCAACATGCGGTTTCCCGCAAAAAAAGGACGCAACAGGCAAAAAAGATATTTGATTGAGTGAGACAATGATGCTACGCAACAGAAAAAAACTCCGACGCAATTTTTCTTCCTTTCCCTTCCCCTCTTTTTTCCCGACCAACGCGCAGCGCGTAGAACCTGAGCTCGTCGAGTGTCGCGCCCTCGTCAGGCGATTGCTTTGGAGTCACCTGGCAACCCTGGTGACCTGGACTCACAAAAGAATTTATTTTTCACTGAGGCCTAGAAAAAAAATGTTGCACCCGACAAACACAAAGCAGATAGAACCCAACATGTTGTGCCACTTTATTAGGATGTGTTCCGCGTGGTGCCAGAATGGTTTCCGAAACATCTGGTGATGCGTTGTGCGCCCATAATTGTGCTTGTGACGTGCTGGACCACCGGACAGTGCACAATGTTTCCCATTCCATGTCATACCATGTCCTACTATGCTTGGGACCAAAAATTTCCCTGCACTGCATGTTAGTCGGGTTTTCTTTCCCTTTCCTTTCAGACAAGTTACAGTCCCCCCCCCTCCCAGCTCTCTCTTTCTTTAGTTGGGTGTATGTAGGCATCTCTGCAAGTCTGTGTCTCCATCACCACCACCATGGGGTTGAGGAGCTACCTCAGGGCCAAGAGGGAGGAGGGCTTCTTCCACGTCAACCGGGGGATGATCCCCATCGAGCTGGCCTACATGGTCTTCAACCTGGGTGGGGTGCAGAGCAGTAAAAAGAAATCCTAGTGACAATTTTTTCACAGTTGCATCTTTTTCCCTCCCTGGTCTGGCCAGGCATGGGCATGACCTTCCCCTACCTGACCCTGCAGGCCAGGAACATCGGCCTGACCTACTCTGACATCAGCTTCATCTATGGAATTATCCCATTCTTCACCTTCTTCTCCACTCCCATCACAGGTTCTTTTTTTTTTTAAATCTGGATAATGAGACTCTCTAAAAAAAAAACCAACCCTCACAGGTTTCATCGGCGACAGGTTGGGGTACAAGCTCCTCCTCATCTTCAATATCATTATGACTGGTGCCTCTCAGACCATGTTTGACCTGACCCCGAGATATTCTGAAGAGACACAGGTGCTTGCCGGAAAGAAGAAGAGATGACCCACGTTCCTATTTTTATCTGATTTTCAAAAAATACATAGTGGCAATTTGGTCCTTTTTTCTCAAGAGTTTCCTGTGGCCTGGCTATATATGTTCAGTCTCAGTTTTCCTTAAGATTTTCCTGTGCCCTGGCTTGACATGCTCAGGCTCCCACAGCAGTGGTCTACCACCACCCATTGTCATCCTCGGTGGACGTGGCCTCCGTGCAGTGGCCCCTCTGCAACGTCCCGACTGTTGATGCCACCTGCACGGCTTCTGAGCCATTTGCCACTGGCTTCTCTGACCTTGAGACCAAGATTGTCTGTGAGGATGTTACCACCGTCGGGAGCGAGCATGCCTTTGAGGATGCCTTCGTTGTTGAGGTGGACAACGGCACCTTCTGCTACTCAGAGAACACCTTGGTGGACTTTGCAGATGGTGGCTACTTCCAGAACTGCAGGGTTGAGGGGTGAGGAGATTGGAGAGAAAAAAAACATGCCAAGGTCGACACAGTCCAGCATCCTGTCCTTTTTTCTCTCACCAGCTACCCTGGGATGGAAACTTGCGTCACTGAGGTCGGGTCTCACACCGTGACCTTCTGGACGTACTTTATGATCCGCTGGGTCTTCCAGTGGACCATGAGCTCAGCCTATGCTCTCATGGACGGCACCTCCGTCAGGATGGCAGACCAGCACAATAGTGACTACAGGCAAAGACCAACTTCTTTTTTCCTCCTCCTCCTCCTCCTCCTCCTCCTCCTCCTTTGCCTCCTCCTCCTGAAATTGACTGAAATAGTCTCTTTTTTTGTTTTGTTTAGCAAGGTCATGTTCTGGTCAATGTGTGCCACAACGGTGTCACCATTCATTGCTGGAGCTGTCATAGAAGACCCTGAAGAAGGGTCCGGAGGTAAGAAAGCAAATTAAAATACCGTGCAAAACATTGTTTATCATACTAGACTGCAATTATGTGAACATCTCTTTGACAGAGGAGGTTTACTACCAGATGTCCTATTACATCTGCGACGGGTTCCTGGTCCTCACCTGCCTCATAGCCCTGAAGCTAGACGTGTCCATGGAACGAAGTGGCGACAAGGTGATCCTCAAATCCTCATAATTGTTCAATGCCTTGATGAAATAGTGTAGTCCCAGCCAATATTGCCAGCATGTATTTAGTGATTGGTTGTCCAAACTCCAGAGCAAGTGTTAAAATGGTGAACAAGGAGCAACCTAAGTAGAGCAAGTCAAATTTTGACCTCCCGTCACTGATTGCCACTAGTGGAGTAGCCGTTGGCGTGGATCTAGTGGTACCAACATTGGTTGGAGTTGCATCTGCCAGGCATGGACAGCTCTGAAGAAACTGATGACTCCAACTGCTCTCATATAATCTAATAAATACTCTCCTTGTTTAACAGCTCAAAAAGAAAGAGAAAAAACTCTGGTTTTTTTTCAGGTGTGGCTGGCCTTGAAGAAGTTGATCACGCCGACGGCCCTGAACTTCTTTGCATTTGTGTTCATCCTCGGCTTCCAGTGGGGCATCAGGGACAGCTACCTGGCCGTCTACCTGCAGGAGGACCTGGGAGCTGACTCTGATCTCATCAGTGGGTTGAGAAGACTCCTTTTTTTACTTCTAGGTTTTCCACCCTAGTATTGTGGTGGACACTTTCAACCATTCCAATTCAACCTCTTTTCTTTCTTCCTTCTCCTCTTCTCCCTCTTCCTGCTTCTCTTCTTCTTCTTCCTCTTCCTCGTCCTCTTGCTCCTTCTCCTTGAAAGTTTTTTTTCAAGTTGAGCTGGTGAAAGATGTGCAACTTTTTTCTCCGCTCAGGCTACACCAGCGTGATGTCCTATGGTTCGACAACCCTCATAGCGCTTGTCAGCAGGCCCATCGTCAGGACGCTGAAGCCCATCAACATACTGGTGCTGGCAATCTGGGTGGAGTGTGCCAGGGAGCTCATATATTCCTATGTGGAGTAAGTCTTGACAGTAGGAACATGCACACTTGGCGTGATGATGATGAGGAGGAGGAGGAGAAGGAGGACAGATAAGTTGTAGTAACCAGTGGTAGTATCTGCACCCAACCAACCAACAAGAGTGTGATGCAAGGGAAGCTCAGCAGAAACATGCACACCTTGCAAACAGCTTTGTTCATGTTTGGAATAGAGTTGGATGCACAGTTGTTGGCACTTTTTCAACAAAATTTGGGCCTAAATTTTGGTCCAAAAAGCTGGGGGAAGACTTTTCAGAGCTCAGTTGGAATTTAGTAAAGTGGGTATATTGTTTGTTGGGTGCAAAATGTTCCTCATCTCCCATGCTAGAAAGAAAGCCTTTGTCCTATTCCAGCCAGAGCCCCCCCTGGTACTCGCTGGCCCTGTATGCCTTCGACGCCATCTACTGGGGCCTGGGCTGGCTGGCCTGCATGTACTATGGCAACAAGATCGCCCACCCGGACCTGGTGGCCACCATGGTCGCCACCATCAGCTCCATCGAGTTTATCATTGGTGAGCACCCAACCAATGTTGGTATCACTAGACCCACACCAAACGGCTGTGCAGCTGCCATTGTTGTTTAGTGATGAGGGTCAAAATTTGGGGTTGCGTTAGGTTGCTCTAAGGGTTCTCTTTCATTCGCTATTTTAACGCCTGCTCTGGCATTAGGACAATGCACACTAGCGGTATTGGTTGGGCAGACCACATCCATGAAGCAACTGCTCAGCATCTTTCTCTTGGGGGGGGAAGCAGCTAAGGGAGCGGCAAGTCTGATTGGAGGCCAGATCATCGACAACACGGACTGGGAGACGCCGGAGCTGTTCAGGGCCGTGTCCATCGCCTCCTTCTCCAGCTCCTTTGTCTTCCTGATCTCCTACTACCTCTTCATCTGGAGGAACCATGAGAAGCGCCAGATGGAGGCCAGGTGAGGTTTCACACACACAGTTTAGAATGATAGCTTAGTGGGCATCAAGGTCCAAATCTACCCAACCAATATTGGCACCACTAGAGCCACATCAATGGCTCTGCCACTAGTGGAAATTATAGTGATTGGGTTGCTCTTGGTTGCTCTAAGGATTTTTTTTCACTATTTTAACACTTGCTCAGGTGTTAGGACAACACATCACTAAATGCACACTGGTGATATTGGTCGGGTAGTAATGCATCTACTCACCTTTTTTTACAGAGAGGAGGTGCTGAACAGGATGAGGGAGAAGAAGGAAGAGAAAGAGAAGAAAGAGGGCCATGACAATGAAGCCATGGAGCCAGATGGTGGTGATGACGGCCTTGCCAAGGAAGATGGCCACGACATCATGAGGCCAAGGAGGCCGGCGATGAAGAAGGTAGACTCAGTGCTGGAGGCGGCCTCGCTGGGCCACATGGCAGCCCACTCCAACATCTACCCGCTGAGGAATAGGCACGAGGATGCAGATGCCGATGGTAACAATGCTGATGACCCAGATGTGGCAGCCGTGGAGTCTGGGATGAGGACCCTGGATGCCGCCATGAGGTCCTACAGCGGTGGTGACTGGGAGGAGCACGGCCGTCCCAACGTGCCTCATCCTGCCACCAGTGGAAACAGGCCGTTCTTTGAGATGGGAATGCCCAAGCATGACAGCATAGAGGAGGAGGAGGAAGAGGAGGAGGAAGTTGAGGAAACAGAGATCAGCAACAAGCATCATTAAGACAGTTTAGCTTTTCATGCAATAAAACAAGATGCTTAATCAGCCTTTTTTTTATTAAAAAGAAGAATTATCAACCTTTTCTGCACTCTAGCATGACTTGTTTTGGTTTGTCTGGCATTTTCTTGATAATTTCTGTCATTAAACAAGGGAGATTCATAGTCACCATAACCTGGAGGTGTCTGGCTTTCCTTTATTGCAGGGAAGGGGGAGGGGGGAAGAGGGGGAAGGTCTCACAGCAATTGATTCTCTGAATGGAAGGAGGGATTCTCACACAAGAAAAGCAGCCCAACAAATACTGGTGCCACCAGATCCACATCAACGGCCACCAGTGGTAATTAGTGATGGGAGTCCGCCAAGGGGTTCTCTTGTCGTTCACTGTTTTAAAGCCTGCTCTGGCGTTGGGACAACCCAAATGCATGCTGGTGTATATTGGTTGGGAAGTCAAGGATGTTAGGTTGTTCATCTCCGCTCCTCCTCCTCCTCCTTGCTCTTCTTCCACTTGTCCTCCTTGCGCTTCTTCTCCTCCTCCTTCTTCTTCTTCTTCTTGCTCCTCTTGGTCCTGCCTACTCGCTTGGATCTCTTCTCCTTCTTCCTGTCCACGTCCCCGTCCTTCCCCTCCTCCTCCTCCTCCTCTTGCCAGGCCTTCTTGGCCCTCTTCCTCTTCTTCCTCTTGGCCACCATCACCCTCTCCGCATCCAGGGCCGCCGCCTCTTTCTCCTCCTCGTCCTCCTCCTCCTCCACCCTCTCCGCGCTGCTGCTCCCCTCCTCCCACTTCCACTTCTTGTTGCTGGCGTGCTTCTTCTTCCAGGCGGCCGAGCCCTTCTTCCAGCCCCAGGCGGGGCCGCCGACGTCCACCACCTTCCTCTTCTTGTCCTTCTGCTTCTTCTTCTTCTTGTCCTTCTTGCCTCCCTCCTCCTCCTTCTTCCTCCCCTTCTTCATGTTCCTGTTGGCCTCCAGCCTGTTCCGCTTCTTCTTCTTCTTCTTCTTCTTCTTCTTCATCTTCTTGTCGTTGCTGTCGTCGACGTCCTCCTCCCTCCTCCTGTCTCTCATCCTCTTCCTGCTGACCACGTCGTCGTCCCAGCCCGCACCGACCCCTCCCCGATCCCGTCCTTTCTTCAGACCTCCGATCTTCTTGTTCTTTTTCCTCTTCTTCTTCCTCTTCTTATTCTTCTGCTTCTGCTTCTGCTTCTTCTTCTTCCCCCTGTCCCTCTTTGCCCCACTGACCCTGTCAGCCTCCAGCCTGCTCTCGGTGATCTCCTCTACCCCCACCGCCTCCTCCTCCTCCCCCTCCTCCAGCTTGACTGCATCAGCGTCTGCATCCTCCAGGGCCATGGCCTCCAGCTGTCGCTCCAGCTCCTCCTCCTCCTCCTCGTTCTCCCCCTCTGCCAAGAGCCTGACGTCTTCCATCATTGGTGCCAGCAGCGGCCCCTCCTCGCCCTCACCCGTCCCCAGCATCACCTTGTCTGACTCAGCAGGGAGGAGGTTCGCACTCCTCTCCTCCAGGTCGCCGTCCTCCTCCTCCTCCTCCTTAGCCAAGGCCTCTCCTGCGGCCTCCCCCTCTGAGGCCAGCAAGTCGAGGTTTACGTCATCGAGGTCGTCGACATCTGTGGCAGCGCCCTCGTAGATGACCTTGGCGGCAGACACGTCCTCGTGGGTGTTCTCCTCGTGGGTGTTCTCCTCGTGGGTGTTGGCCTCGTGGGTGTTGGCCTCGTGGGTGTTGGCCTCGTGGGTGTTGGCCAGCACTGACGTCTTCTTCCTGTCGTGGCGCTTTCTCGACCTCCCGATGACCTTGGCCGCCCTGACGTCCTCGTGGGTGTTGGCCACATGGGCATTCATGACCTCATGTGTGTTGGCCTTGTGGGCGTTGGCCTTGTGGGTGTGAGTGTTGACCTCGTGGGTGTTGGCCTCCTCGTGGGCATCTGCCTCATGGGTGTTGGCCTCGTGGGTGTTCTCCTCCACTCCCTGCTTCACGACCTTCTCCGGTTCCACGTCCTCGTGGGTGTTCTCCTTCTCGTGGGTGTTCTCCTCCTCATGGGTGTTCTCCTCCTCCCTCACCACCTTGGCGGGCTCCACGTCCTCATGGGTGTTGACCTCACGGGTGTCGTCTCCCCTCAGGTCCTCGTGGGTGTTGTTGTTCTCCTCCTCCTCGTGGGTGTTGGCGGGAGCCCGCTCCTCTCCCCCCTCGGCCTGCTCGTCTGCCTCCTCCTCCTCCTCCTGCTTCTGCCTGACCTCCATGGCACTGGCCTCGCCCTCGACGTGCTCGAGGACCGCCTCGTTGTCATCCTCCTCCTTGCCCTGCCTGACCTCCGAGGCCTCACCGTTGTCATCCTCCTCACCCTGCCTGACCTCCGAGGCCTCAGCCAGGGCCTCCGCGGGCTCCTCCTCCTCCTCCTCCTCCTCTGCGTTGTCTCCCTCGTCTTGCTCGGCGACGACGACCTCACTGTCACTCGCGGGGTCACTCCCTTTGACCTCGTCCGCAACCGCGACCTTGTCTCCCTTGGATTCTCTGGCCTCTTCCTCCTCCCCCTTGACCTCTTGCTTCTCCTCCTCCTCCCCCTCCTCCTTGTCATGTTTCTCCGTCCTCCTGGACTTCTTCTTCCTCCTCGGCTTCTCCTGCACCCTCTCACTCTGCGGCCCACTGGGAACGCCGTGCCTGCTGCGCCTCCTCCTCCTGTCCTCCAGCCTGCGCTCCACGCTGGCGTACGCCTCCTCCAGCACCGACCTCGCCCTGGCCGCCAGGTCGGCCATGGAGTCAAGTGCCGACTCCGCCTCCTCCTCCTCCTCCTGCACGACCCGCTCTGCTCGCGGCTGCTCGTGCTGCCGCTGGGGTCGATGCTTGTCCCCCTCCTCCTCCTCCTGGTCGTCCTGCTCCCCCCTGGCCTTGGCCACCCGGTCCGACTTGACCTGGTCGAGGTTGTCGATCATGACCGTCTTGGCCGCAGCAGCATCAACAGGTCTGATCCCAGCTGGAAAAGGCGCGGGTTGGAGGGTTGAATAAGAGGCAAGTAGGTATACAGGTATGTGTACATGTTAAGTATGTAACAGAGGAGGAGGAGGAGGAGGAGAAGGAGGAGGAGGAGGAGGAGGAGAAAGAAGAGGAGGAGGAGGAAGAGGAGGAGGAAGAAGAGGTGGAGAAGAAAGAGGTGGAGAAGAAAGAGGTGGAGAAGAAAGAGGAGGAAATAGAATGGAGAGACATCCCAACCAACAATGGACCCAATTGATAAATTTTCAACACAGAACCCTAAAGAGTGAGGGGTGCATGCCAACTTTCTCCAATAAGTGCCAACTGGGCGCACAATTTGGTATGCAAATTGGACATGAAGTTGTTTGTAACAAAGGATCATGTTAATTATGGTTGTTCAGCAAGTGCCGACTGAGTGCTTGAGATCCCAACCAATGTTGGCAGCGCTAGGGGGCACACACCATCGGCGATGACACAACCCCGCAGAGCAACCCATCACTAAATCCACGCAAGCGATATTGGTTGGGTCGGTGTACGTCACTGAGCTGCCGCACACTGTGCACTGGTACCACAATTGTTGGTTGGGTTAGGCTCCAAGTCTGTGTCTGTCTGTGCTGCTGCTACCTTTGGCCTTTTCCACCGGAGAAGGCTGGCATGTCTCCCCCAGGAGAGATGCCAGGAGGAGGACAGGCCACCTCATAGCCATGACATTCTAGGCAGACTGACTGATGACAGTTTGGAAGATAAGGAAGATGAAGGAAGGAATGAAGAAGACCAAGAGAGAGAGATTGTTTTGACACCATCTGTCATGTCAACCATAAACAGATGACCTTCATTGTTGTTGCTGGAGTGAGTGGGTGGCTCCTCCCCCTCCTCCTCCTCCTCCTCCTCCAGCAGCATCCTCTCCACCTCCCCGGGGCGGGGAGGCCTCAGCCCCAGCGCCTCCGGGTCCGCTGCCCCCACTGTCCCGGAGAGGCTCCCGCGCTTCAGCGCCTCCAGGGCCCTCCGGGCCATGTCCGCCAGCAGCCGCGCCAGCGTCGTCCCGCCCCCGGTCTGGCGGGACCCGGAGAGGCCCCGGATGATCAGGCAGTTGGAGCCCGCGCAGCCCAGGGCCTCCCGGAGGGACCGTTCCTCTCCTCCTCCTGGTGGAAATAGAGAAAGGAGTCCCAGTCAACAATCCTTGTCTTTTTGTGGCACTAGCCACTACCCAACCAATATTGCTAGCGTGCATTTA
>JAAUYM010159533.1_pt1 | contig 11028 bp, 12 predicted proteins | sample 7278001 | NCBI WGS metagenome assembly JAAUYM01 (sample SAMN14350224, study PRJNA611818) | marine sediment metagenome | isolation source: surface marine sediment (1.8m) | place: French Polynesia: Moorea | collected 2018-08
GAAAGGGATGTTGCCCGTGATCACATGGACCAGGTTTTCTTCGTCTTCTCCCCCCCCTCCCCCCCCCCGCATAACTACTGTAGTCACCTTCCCGTCCGAAGTGAGGGCCATCGACAGCGTCTGCCCGGCCTGCACCTTGCTCACGGACTGGCCCTGGAGGGCGGCCACCGTCTGCGGCCTGTACAGCCTGGCGGTGTCGCCGTGACCGAGTTTCCCTAGACCACGAGACCAGTCAAGTGCTCAACCTACAGTACCGGTACATTACTTGCAAAACAGTCAGTGGAGCAACCTACCGTGGTCCCCTGCGCCAAAGGACCAGACTGTGGTCCCGTCTTTGGAGAGAGCCAAGGTGTGGGTGGACCCGCAAGACACCTGACGCACCAGGCCAATGTCCTGATATGCGAATTATTATTATTTCTTTTGCTCTTGAAATTGGGTTTCGACATTACAGACCAGACTTGTGGTTCTCAACCTATTACGGATCTCGAAGCTCTTTCATAGAGTGGGTCGTGTGGTGCTTTGGGGGGATCAGAAAGTGGGCGGTAGACCGCAAAAAATAGGTTGAGAACTCCTGCTTTTAGAAGCACCTCAACTCTCGTCGGCACAACTCTTGACTGGCTGTCGCCATGACCCAGGCGTCCGAAGTCCCCTTCTCCCCACGTGAACAGGAACCCGTCCTCGGTCACCGCTGCCGAATGCCTATAGAGAAAAAGGGGTGGGTCAGAAGTTGCACTAGGATGGGTGCGTGTATACGGAGAGATGCTACGTACTTTTCTAGTATCATATTCATAAGTAATGATATCCATAAATAATCTATGTACTGTATATAACTGTCGCACCGTGTTCCCGCAGACACATGCACGACCACCTTGGAGGCCAGCCCACCCAACAGCACTCGCTTGGGCGTCTTCTGGGAGGTCGTGTTGCCCAGGCCAAGCTTGCCATAGTCGCCTGCAACGCGAAATGGGGCAAAATGAAACCCACCACGCACCCAAAAACAATTTGCAGTGAAAGCGAAGGCAACGTTAGTCTCACCGTCTCCCCAGGCATACAGTTCTCCGTCGACCGTGGCGGCGAGGACGTGGCCGTCGTGGCCGCGCTTGGAGACGGAGAGGGCGAGGACGTGGCCGTCGTGGCCGCGCTTGGAGACGGAGAGGGACGAGATGGAGGCGGCGGAAGGCGTGGCGCCGCTCCAGGAGCGCCCGAGCGGCCCGGGCACCGGGCGCGGGTCCATGGAGGAAGAGGAGGGCGACGAGGACAGGCCGTCGGCGTGGGAGGAGGCGGAGGCGGCGGAGGCGGCGGCGGCGGCGACGGCGAGGCGGCTAGCGTGGCTCCCGCATGCAGACAGGCGGCCGTCGGAGTGCACCACCAGTGCGCAGGACTGGCCGCTCACCACCTGGAGGGAAAAAATGGTTTTCCATCTACACAATATATCTACACAAATGTACTACCTGTATTGTTGTTTTCCGCTATAGGAACCTGTCTACTCACCCTCTGCACATCCTTCATCCGTGCCATCTTGACCGGTACCAGGAGCTTGTCAGGCCCCTGGCTGGCGTGGTCGCGATCCTGCCGCCGCCGATCGCCGTCGTCGTCCCCTTCGTCGTCGTCGCGGAGGCAAGAAGGGCTGAAGTTGGAGCCCCAAGTGAAGGCCACGCCGCCGACTGCCCCGGCGCGCGACCTGGTGGCGGCGCCCTCCGAGTCCATCCTGGAGGGCACGCAGCTCCGCGTGTAGTTTCGGCACTTGGACACGACCTAGTACGTACGTACATAGTACATAGTAGAACAAAACGGTGTACGTACATAGTACATAGTAGAACAAAACTACAACGTACATAGTAGAACAAAAAATATTTTATGCCAGTTTCAACGCTTTGTAGAGCCCAAAACTGTAGTAGTATGCTCACCAGAGCCAGCAGGTACAGCACGGCCTCTCGGAGGTCGACGGCATCCTCTCCCACGGTGCACGCCAGCCTGAACCTGGCCAGGGGGGCCCTCAGGGCCTCGTCTTCCTCCTCGTCGTCGCCGTCGTTCATCTGCCGCACGGCCGCCTCCACCGCCCGGCGGGACAGCCTGCGGCCGCTGGAGGCCTCCCGCAGGCCCAGGTGCACCCACTGCAGCAGGCGGGACAGGCTCCCGCGCTGCACCGCAAGACACAGCAGGATCTCCAGGCAGAGGCGAGATCCTGTAATAGTATACCAGGCGACTCAAGTCACACTCAATGAACAAAACTACTATTGTCGAAATACTACCCGACCAGACATACATACCCTTTCTCATGTCAATGTGCACCTGACATATTTTACACCTTACAACTTTTTTACTGCTTTATACGTACAGTAGGTAATAATTTGCCATTCTTATCTCACACAAATGGGACATTACAAGTATGGATTATAAGTTTAGGTAATAATAGCTTAACTACGTCAAAACGGTAACAAATTTACTGTGACGGCTGTCTGGTCGGGTACTACCACCAAGCACGACATGCCGTCGCCTCAGCTCACCCTCCTCGTCGCCGCCGGTCTGTCCCACGTCGGCGCACGTTGCCAGGAACTCCGACACCTGGTCGAGCGCCCGCGCGCCGACGGCGCCGACGCGGCGCTCGTCGGAGAGCGCCAGCGGCGGGAGCGACTGCAGCACAGTCAGGAAGGTGCTCAGAACGTCCGAGCACACCTGAGAGCTGCCTGGGGCCGCCTAGGGGAGGAAGGAGGGGGCAACAAAAAAGCTAGTAGAGAATCCCGACGGGACTTTTGATCATTTTCCAGAACAAAAAATGTGACATGAATGATATATGGTAGTCTATTGACATCTTCCTTTACAAGTTTTCAACTAAAATTTGTTACACTAGTACAGTGAGTTTCAAAGTCCGTCAGGATTCTCTAACCAGTGTAACAAATTCTGCTGGGAAACATTTAGTGGAACATGGCATTAGACTATTACAGTATCATTAATGTCACCTTTTCTGTACTTGAAAATAATCAAAAGTCCCATTGGGATTCTGTGTAGAGTGTAAAAAAATGACACTTGGAAGCATATAACGGAAGATGTCACTAGACTACCATATCATTCATGTCACATTTTATGTTCTGGAAAAGTGACCGCAAAACTGCCGTCGGGAAATACTTAGTACCTACATACAGTACGTCGAATCTACTTGCAACACTGCCGCCCTCACCTGTGGAGCCCAGTTCTGCTTCATGAGGGCGAAGATGAGAGAGATCCCCGTCGTCACTCCCATTTCCAACAAGGCCTGGAAAGTGGAAGAGAGAGAGAAAGAAAACGTGGGTGCAAGTCCCACCAGCCTACTACGTACAGAGAGCCAAGCCTGACCTGGGACCCGGTCCTGTCAAACGGGTCCGGGGTCGACACCTCCCGCAGCGCCTGCGCCGCCCTCCCCGCGGCGCTGGTGCTGCTGCTGCTGCTGCCGCTGCCGCTGCTCCTCCTCCTCCACCTCCTCCTCTTCCTTCCCCTCCTGCTTGCTCTGTGCGCCGCGAAGATGCCCCTCAGCACCAGCAGCTTCATCCTGAGCAGCCTGGCCTGCGGGCAGAGGTCCAGGGAGACGGTCGAGGCCAGGGACAGCTGGGAGGTGGCCAGGCCCAGGGAGAACACGTCGGAGCCTTTGGAAGGGAGATCGAGTGGGTCTGGGGGAACAAGTTGGTGCCCAACCAATATGGATCGCTAGTGTGCATCTAGTGATGGACTCTCCTAATGCCAGAGCAGGTGTTAAAATAGTGAGAAAAAAAATAGAACCCTTAGAGCAACCTAGAGCAACCCAAATTTGGACACCATCACTAATAGCCACTAGTGGCGTGGCCATCCGTTGGTGTAGCTCTAGTGGTACCAGTATTGGCTGGGCGTGAAACAGAACCGTATGCACACTCACGCATCCCGTGGACGGCCGACAAAGAGGCTCTCGGGGGAAGCAGTCGGAGGGGGGCAGGAGGAGGTGGAGGAGAAACCACTGCTTCCTCTTCGCCTTCCTCCTCCTCTTCCTCCTCCCGCAGGATGGCGTGCAACAGTTGCGTGCCCGACCTGGAGAGCAGCAGCCCGAGGTCGACCTTGGCCCAGACCGGGTGACCCGGCGACGAGGACGACGACGGGGCGGCGGACGCCCCGCCCGACCTGTCGGGGTCGCCAGTCATCTTGGGGACGAGGGCGGATGCCGAGATCAGTCCTGTTACTGAGGTCACGTCCTCGGAATTGTCACATCACAACTTTTTTTTTTACTTTCGCAACCCTCTTTCAACCATAACTTTCAACTTTAAAAACCTGCTTTCTCCCTTTTTTCAGGAATCAGATGTTTTGGTTGAACATTTTCTCTCTTTGCGATGCGATGTGTAATCAACGCAGCTGGCCAGAAAACAGCTGATCGCGACGAGGTTGCGAGAGCGTCGTCAAAACATCCTTGTTCCGTAGCTACAGAAGAACAGTTCCAGTTGACGCCGGCAGCGTTGCCAGGTCATGGAATACTGAAACAGTCCACCCATTCTTGAAAATAACCTGCCTGCGCCTGACAGTAAATAAGGGTAGGTAAAAAAAAGCCTCCAAGCTGAAATACCGTTAGTTTTAACAAATTTTATTTCTTACTAAGCAAATTTTCTAGCAACCAAATCTAACCATTTATAGCCAAAAGCTCCATTAAAAATACCCCACCTGTCCACCCTGAACGCCAGGCTGGAAGGAAGAAAGGGGATACAGGCACAGCACAGGCGACGTGGAAAGGAGAGAAGAGAGAAATCGGAGAAAAGAAAAAAAAGGGAGGCAGGTCTGCCAGTTGGCTCACTTCTTTTAGACAATGACGCAGTAATTACTGGAAATGTCAGTAAATATATAATGCGTGTGCTAGTGCGCCAGTTGCTTCGTAGGAATGTCAGTTGGCACTTTTTAATTATAGTGTTGCTCTCACCCCAACGGAGTTCAGCCAGTTGAATTTGTACAAAAAGTAAGCACAACGTGAATTTAATTCACATAGCACAGGAAAAAATTGTTGAATCCGTCATCTAAAAAAACCTGCCAATTGACAGCTAACTTACTAAAGCAACGGAACAGGAAAGAAGAGAAGAGAAATCGCCCTCTTTCTCGCCTTCTTTCACCAGGGTTGGCACTTTGGCTTTTCTAAAACCATATTCAAGAAATTGTGCGGTTTTTATCAACATTTTTTGGCTTAAAGTTTATTAATAAAAGTGCAAAAAAACAAGATTTTGAGAAAAAAAAAACCGGCCCACTTAGGCTCTTTTATACATTGCCTTTTTGACTGTCTGGCTTTTTTCGGACATGGTCTGGTTTTTTCTGTTTACTTTGCAGACCTGGTAACCCTGTTCACTCACTCTCGCCCGCAAGAAGGGAAAGGAAAGGAGGAAGGAAGCAGCAGAAGCAGTTAAATAGTAGCACAGGTAAATTTCGACCTCTTTTGGCATCCACTCCACTGCACTCCGCTTGACAGGGCAATTTTTTGAGGGGGGTCCACCCCGGCACCGGCAAGTAAGAGAGGGTTTTTTTTTCTTGTTGCGTCAGACCGGCAAGCCCATAGTTACACGTCATCTTGTCCACTCCCCCCCCCATCTCTTCCAGGCCCCTCCAGCACCTCCCTCGTTGTCGTTCCTCCTTCCCGCCCCCGTGCCAAGATGGGCGACCGAGGTGAGAGAGGCAGGAAGGCCAAGTACAAGAAGAACGAGACCATGAACCCCAAGGAGCCGCCAACCAAGCTCCAGAAGAAGGTGACCGAGTTGTTGTGCCGTGATTTGTTGGGGGTCTAATTGGATGTTTTGACGGTTTTCTCTCCTTCGTTAGGACTAAATACGTACCAGATATTTATGAGTGTGACGAGATGTGACCAGTTGGGGGAAAAAAAGAAACCCATATTACCCAAAGTCATTCTATTTCAAGCCATTTCTCTGAACATGTGACCATTTATTCTCTAATAGTTTTGTGACCACGTGTGACCAGCTATTCTATATTAAAATTTTAGCTTGTGTTGCAGCATTCTATTGATAGAAACATTTTTTCCCCCTTGCTATGCCGCCGTCCAGATCATCCACTGGGTCCGCCGCAACGTGGTCACCAAGAAGACCAAGTTCTTGCACTCGCACGTGGTGGAGTACTTCTCCGGGTCCAAGGCCGTGGACGCCCTCGTCAACGACTCCCCCTGGTCCAAGGCCAAGGCCAAGGAAGGGGCGGAGATGGTCTTCGAGTACAGGGAGAGCGCCGTCCAGTTCATGGACGACATGCTCAAGCACAAGTTTTTCCACCGGTTAGAACAAAAACAACAAAAAAAGAACCAAGAATGTCTGCAACGTTGAATAAATAATTCTTGCGACTTTTTTTTACCTCCATCTCTCGTAGAGCCCGAAAGATCCCCGTCCAGGAGAAGCCCAAGAAGAAGGGCAAGAAGAAGGAGGAGAAGACTGACACGGACAAGGACGAGGCCTCCGCGGCCACGCCCGCCAGGGCGGACGGCAAGAAGAAGAAGCGCAAGATCCGCCTTGACATGCACCTGGACCAGGTGTTTCTGGACACCCAGGACGCCTACGTCTGGCTGTACGACCCCATCCCGTGGTTCTACTGGGTGGGCGGGTCGGCCATCGTGTTGGGTTAGTAAAACCTTTTAATTCGAGATAACTTTTTTTTTAATAGAGATGCTGCAAAGTAGCCAAAGCTGCTGGCATATCGGACATTTGTTATTGTATGATTTAGTCCGGTACCCGACCAATATTGACGAGGTAGCATCCAGGTATCTGTTCTCCCCCCACATACAGTAACTAAGACTAGAGCTACAATTGTACCTCGAAATACTTCAGCGCCACCTGAGAGGAATGGCTGAGGTCGCCAATATCGGTCGGGTGGTGATGAGTGCACATGTTATGAAATCGAACATTCTGTAGGATTGGGTAATATTGTATTACAGTAGACTACAAGAAAAAAAGAGTGCCTATCTGTATTTTTTCCCCCTTTTTTCCCTCCGCCCTCGTCCAGGCATCATTGCAGTGTGCCTCTTCCCGCTGTGGCCCCCCATGATGCGCAAGGGCGTCCACTACCTGTCGGTGGCGGCAGCCGGGTTCCTTATCTTGATCATCGGCCTGGGAATCCTCAAGTACATCGTCTTCGGACTCCTCTTTGTGCTGTCCGGCGGGAAGCTCAGATTCTGGGTCTTCCCCAACCTGACGGAGGACGTGGGCTTCTTCGAGTCCTTCATGCCTCTCTACGACTACACCTACACAGGTAGGCAGCCTGTTCGTTTGAGTGTCCTCCTTCAAATTATTTCGCTTGAACGTGGATGATTTTAACCCTCCTTTCGTGCTTTCATGCGGCTGACAAAGCTCATGTTAAGCAGTAAGAGGTAAAAAAAGAGAGACGGGTCTGCTCAGCACCTCACCAACAGTTTTTTTTGCAACCGATTTAGTTAAGCAAGGCACATTTGATCAATAAGGGCTCACATGCACACAAGTCTCTGTGGTTTGTAGTAAATACCCTACCAACAGCTATCAGCGCTTATATTGGCACAAGCCAGTCAAGAAGTGGTCAGAATAAACACCTCAAAAATGACAAAAAAATTAGCTCTAATAGCCACAGACTGAGCATAACATATCGGTGCGAACAGCTTTTTTTGTGCATGTGAAAGATTTAAACTACATAGAAGCCTTAATAGGCCATTGATTTCAGTAACATGCACAACTGGATGCAGAAAAATCTATGTTCGGTGCTCAGTTGGTGGCCATTAGCTAATTTTAGCCATTTTAGGAGCTCGGTGTTGAGTGCCTCCACGTCGACTGAGCTCCGAAATAATGAATTTATTTTTCTACGTGTAGAAGGATCGTTGTTGGTTGGGTAGTAGAGCTGGAGGTGGTGGCAGTAGAGTTGGCACGGTGACTGATCACAGTTGGCTTTGAGAGGTGTGCACACTAGTATGTACTACTGTTGGCTGTCTTTTCAATGTCGTGACGTTCGAAAGAGTAGATGATCTACCACTTCATCCCTCTCTTGTCTCTCTGTCTTTCTTGCAGGCGAATCTTGGCTGTCAAGGAAGAAGGCCAAAGACTCGGATGACGAAGAGGAGGACGACGAAGAAGAAGAAGATGAGGACGAGGAGGACGAGGAGGGAGGGGAGAAGAGGAAGAAGGGGGAGGACGGGGCGGGAGGAGGGGACCGGAGGGGAGCGAAGGAAGATGAGGAGGACACGGACGACTCCACCAGTCGCAAGTCCTCCACGGGAAAGGACTTCGAGATGGTGGAGGGGAACAGCGCCGAGAAGGGAGCCGCGGGGGCAGGGGACAGCACGGAGTAATTGGTGTTGGTCATGTTAAAAGAAGAAAGAGAAAACAGTGATGCTTTTTTTTGTCTCCGGGTGAGGCTTCTTACGACTTGTGCGTCTCTCTCCCTCCCAAAAGTTAAATGAAATATGTGCAACAGCGTTCATGTGGAAACCCACCACCACCACCATACGCAATCTCATGTTTATTAAAAATGAAGGTAACTGCGGGAGATTATTCCCTACCCTTACCCCTCCTCCCCCCCCAAAAAAAAGAGTCGTATGATGATTGGCCACAAACCCAAAAAAATTCTCAAAAAATGCGGGAAAGCCAACAAGAGTTTTGGCTGTTTTTATAGAGAAATATGACCAGGAAAAAAGAGCAGGTCCCGAGGGAAGGCAGAAAATTTATTTTTTCTTATTGCAGTTAGCTTACTTAAATATATTTGTCTCTCTCTCGCAAGGCACTGAAATAAATGTCTACCTACACCAGACATCGCCACTTTTTTCCCCAATTCTTGTACTTTGTTGCGTTAGGACATTCATGAGGCTCGCCTGTAATGCCTTTTAAGTTTGACATTTTTAAAGTGCAGGCACGCCAATCGATAAAACAATTTTTTTCACAAAGTAGGTACATAGTTCAGGCCATATTTCCCTTTGATGGTTCTTGGAAGCCACGTCAGAAGCCCGACGGGATTTTTAGAGTTGCTAGCGTCGTGACACGTTTGAGGACGTGTTCTACTAGTAGTATCAGCCAGACCACGCCAGCAGACTACCATACATTAAAACAATGTTTTGACGTCAACAAATTTCAGTGAAACTAGTGATTTTTACCAAATAACACCTCTTGAAGAGATAAAAACATGAATTTGTTCTGGAAAAATGACCCGACGGGTCAGGAGGCCTTTTTGCGTTGATCGGTGCTATTTAACCCGATTGTTGTCGCTTTGATCCGCTAGCCAAGAATTGTTTCAACCGTAGTTAGCTTCCCTCGTATAATTACGGGTAGTACAATTAACTGTTTAGCTGGCCACTTAAGGAACTGCAAACCTTTTCCCCGTCCCTCCCCTCCTCCGACTCGGAGGAGGCAGTCGAATAAGAACACCCTGATTACAAGAACTGGTCCCAAGGTAGCTCTTACAAGCTTACATCCCACCTCCCCTAAAACAAGTCCCTGCGGGGAGCCACCACCATGACAACCTTCTCGACCAGGTTCGCCCGGTGGACCAACTTCTTCCTCGTCGGCGTCCTCCTCGCCGCCTTCCTCGCCAACGTGGCGGAGAGGCTGTACAAGGTGGCGCAGAGGAGGAAGGGGGTCGTCTCGTACTACAAGTCGGAGGAGAGCTTCCGGCTTCCCTCCTTGACCTTGTGCGCGGACTCCTTCGGCTCCTCCGCCTACCTCCACAGGCAGACCGACTTCTGGGAGAAGTGCTCCTTCCTGGGCAGGATGTCGGACCGCCTGCTCGCCATCCACCAGGGAGAGTTCAGCTGGTGATTCTTCAAACAAAAAAAATCCTGACTACTCAACCAATATCGCTAGCATGAATTTAGTGACGGGTTGTTCTAACGCCAGGGCAGGTGTTGAAATAGTGAAAAAAAAACCCTTATAACAACCCAAACTTTGACCCCATCACTACAATTACCACAAGTGGCGTAGCCGTTTGTGTGGCACTAGTGGTACCAATATTGGTTGGGTAATTGCCTGTAGCCGTGTACGTACATTGTACAAACCTCCTGAAGGAACTCCTCTTCTTCGGACGTGAGCGCCATCAACCAGAGCCTGTTCGACGTCAGCGACTTCTCCGAGCTGACCATCGGGAACCACTCCAAGAGCTGCGCCACCGTCAGGTCCCTCGCCAGGTCCCATCCCGGGGTCGACGGCATAGTCAGTCAACACAGCAGCTAATATTGTACATTCCTGGGTACGAAAAAGTTTGGTGTCTCCACCCACCCACCGTGCAGCTCAGCCTGGTGGTGGACACCTCGGACATGGAGAGGAAGGAGATGGACCTCATCGTCCATGGGAGGGAGGTCCGCGCGTTCAGGAACTTTGGGGTGCGGGTGGAACTTTTGCTCGAAATGGGATTAAAGGAAATGTACGTATGTACGAAATGCCCGATCCTTTTGCCTATAAGCACAGGTGGTGGAGAAGTTAAAATTCAGATCCGTCGCCGAGGTAAAGGTGAGTTTCGTAATTTGCCATGCAAATTCTACTAACAATAATTGTCTGGGACAATTACAACAATTTTGGGACAACTACAACAACAAAAAGGGTTACGAGTTGTCCCTGCGCAAGTCCCTGCTGATGTCCACGTCCGACCGCCCCTGCAGCCGCGCGGAGGAGAACAACGTGGACGAGTGCGTCAGGAACTTCCTGGAGAGGAGGATCGGCTGCCGGCTGCCCTACGTGCCAAGGGGACAGGAGGACGAGGTTTGTGCTTGGGCAAGAAGCACATTGGCCATTTTTCCCGACCTGTCACAATTATCCAAGTTTGAATGTACCAAAATAGGCTGTTTTAGAAGCCTTTCCTAATACAAGTAAATTGCTTTTTTCCTTCCCACACAGGTTTGCCACACGCAGGAGCAGTTTGACGAGTACTACATCACCTTCCAGAGATTTCTCAGAAGTTGGTGCCTTTTTAAACATGTGACGTGACGCTATATCTTGTATATAAAAAAGATCGTACAGGGTAGACAAGACCACATATTACACATACTACGATCGTACTATGTACACGGTGTAAAAAGACAGCAACAAAAAAATAATGACAACAGTAGCA
>JAAUYM010090581.1_pt1 | contig 11026 bp, 12 predicted proteins | sample 7278001 | NCBI WGS metagenome assembly JAAUYM01 (sample SAMN14350224, study PRJNA611818) | marine sediment metagenome | isolation source: surface marine sediment (1.8m) | place: French Polynesia: Moorea | collected 2018-08
AGTCAAAAAATTACACCAGAATGTGTCGAATAGATGGGCTAGGATTTTTTTTTCGTAGATGAACGCATGGCAAAACCTTTGATGTGCATCTGGAACCAACTTAACTCATGAAGAAAGAAAGAAGAAAAACCCCTTTTACTGCTTCCTCCTCCCGTTTTTGTTCCAAAGCGATTTTTTTTTTTGAAAAAAAAAAAATAGGCTCCAGAAGATTTGCTAAGAGATTGTACACAGTTAGTAGCAGCATACCGTAATCATCATGATAAAGCAACAACCGCTTTTTGAGAACTCAGAAAAGTTTCTACTTTTTCAGCCGACTTGAAAACGAACCGACAGAACCCTCAAAACACCTCTTTTTAACCCTCCTTCTCCCCCGGTCTCTTTCAGTGGGGGAGGAGGAGCGGAAAGCTGAAGTGAGGTGCTTTTTCCTTCTTCCTCTTTCTCAACCCACCACCTTCCCACCTCCTTTTCTGAGAAAATTGTAACAGGCTCTCCAGCGAGACAAACGTACATTTAAAAGGATAATTTTTCTTAGCTATACTAGCACCGCGGCAACATCTGTTGTACGTATGTTTCAAATTATCTTCACGAGAGAAAAGAAAGAAAAAAACGAATATAGTTTCTAGCTAGCTACGCCCGGCCAGGCTACGCCCGCTTTGCTGCCTGCTGCTGTGTCCATGTTTCTCCTTGTATTGTAAAAGCATACTACTACTACAACAACATATTACATATTCTTGAAATACACCGTATGATGATATGACGTCGATACTTAGTTCATGCATTAAAATTAATCACCGAAATTTCGTCCTCTCATTCTCATATTGCTAGGACTTCAATCTACAATCTTCAGTCTACTATACCTACGGTACTACTAACTTTAGCTTAAACTCGATGCATGAAATGGTATACATATTTCCTTCAAGAACCTCGTCCCAAGACCGTCAAATTCTCTTGTACCCGAGCCTGTCCATCACCTCGGCGCACTCCGCCGTCTCCTGCACGTCCCTCAGCTGCGCCGCCGACAGCGTCCTCCTCCACCCTTCCGGGCTGAATCCGGCCCCGCGACGCACCGACCAGTAGTGGGAGCGCGAGTATTGCTTCAGCTGCGCTTCCGTGGCCTCGTGGACATCCACTGGCTTCGTAGCCGTCTCGTCCTCCTGCTCCTCCTCGCTGGACAGCTCCTTGGCCCTTCCCAGCATCGTTTGCACAGCCTCTGGTGGCAGCCCCAGAAATTCCACGAGTCTCCTCACCTCGCCCTCCCTACGTATCTCATTGGCAAGGTCCTCATATCTAAACAATATTGGTTTTTTTTGTAGTCAAAGAGTCAAGCCGTAACATTAAGTACTACTAGTACGTACCGGCATACGTAACTTACTACGGTGCCTGTAAATATAAAAAAATACCACACCTGACAAAGACAATCCTTCTTAGTCCTCCAGGCATCATCTCCTCTTCTTTTCGGACGACCTCCATGTCGTCAAGTATCCTCCCGCACAGCCTCCTAGGCTCCTTCCACTCGTCCTCCCATCTGTCCGGAGTCCAGCTCACCATAGAGTTGAGGGTGGCGCGAGGGTCCCTTACCAACACCAACACCTTCACGACGGCCTCTTCTTTCCCTCCGTCGTCGTCGTCGTCGGCCACCCTGAGCGCCAGTGCGGCCGACAGGCGGATGGTCTTCACCAGCCTGAGCTTGGAGCGCCGACAGCGCCGCTCCCACTGGGCCAACTTGGCCCGGCCGGCCCTGGCCTCCAGCTGCTTGCGGGAGTCCACGAACCTGAGTCCGAGGCTGCGCTCCGGCTTGACGAAGACGAACTCCCTCGCCTTCTCGGACGACAGCCACTCGAGGTACCTCTCGGAGCCGAAACTGGAAGAGAGGTGTGCGTGGTTTGACTTTACCCACATTGTGCAGGATGTTACGTACGGTACAGTACACAACATTTTGCTTCCGACCAACCTGCAGTTTAAGAAGTCCTTGACCACCTCGAGTTTCTCCGACGTGGAGACGTTTCCTTCTTGAGATGCTTTGTTGAGTGGTCGTTTGGCTTGTAGTACTGCACAGTTTTTGTTTTTCTTTAAGTGTACTTTTTTAATGAGCATTTGTCCCTCCTCAAACATTTCTGACAAGGAGGACAGGAGAGGGAATTGTTTTCAATTTCGATGTAGCATCACTTAGGTAGGTTCATCTTGTAAATCCTGAAAATCTCGGAGATTTTTTCCCCCCTTACCCTTTCCCCCCAGTTTCGGCACCGGGCTAAAGAGCCACCTGAGCGGCTCGAAGAAGTAGAAGGAAGAGCTGGAGACCGAGGTGAGGACGTCGCCGACGAAGGAGGAGCCGGAACGCGGGTTGCTGGAGACCAGCAGGACCTTGAACACTCTGGGAGCGGCGGTGCGCAGCCTCGGCTCGACAGGGCCAACCCCGGAAAAAGTTGAGCTTTGACTGGCAGTTAAAATTGTTGTGGAGGTGGCGACGCGGAGGCACCTCAGGGTGGTGGCCGCCGCGGTCAGCAGCACCACGAACAGGAGCAACTTGAAGAGCGCGCTGGAGCTCACCATTTCTGGGCAGGTGCTACGCGCACTACCTGCAGGAGTAGGAGTAGTTCGCCATGTCCGGTTTTTTTTTTTTAATTTCACTTTCCACCAGTCCACCTTCAAGTAATATTTTGCCTTGTTTACGCTAGTGCTAGTTGGTGCTTTCGAGTCTTCCTTCCTTCCTTTCATCCTCTGTCCCCCAATTAATAATTCACCGCTGTCCGTCAAGAAGAGTTGTTGGATCGATCCTTCTTTCGCCCAAACCTCGCTGCTCTTGGGCCATCTTGTGACTCTTGAGCTTTTGGGGGACTTTTTCCCGTTTTAATTTCGCACTTATCACACTGGATTGGCGCGATGATGGTGTCTTAATTGGCAGGGGAAAAAAGAAAAAAGAAGAGAAAAACCCTTGAACCCTCGATCTCCTCTGTATGCCTTGTTTGCAGGCTTTGTCTTTCCAGTTTTGGGAATGGTTGCAACTAAGGCTTATAACAATTAAAATCGTTTAATGAATTAATCGAATAATATTCAAACAGTTTTTAAAAACATTTAAAATTAATCACTATTAATTAATAGTGATTAATTTTGATTAATTTTACACTATAGTCTGTCACGCCCTACCTGACATATGATGTACATTATATGTACACCGGTGCATTAATACCAAAAAATGCTAATAAGTTTGTTAATAATGTTTACTAATGTTAGCAAAAAATTGTTCGATTTTATTCGCTTAATCGTCGATCTGACTCCAAAATTGATCTTAATCGATATTTTTCTCCAAACGACGAAAGTGCACCTTTTGAAGCTGGCATACTTGTTCGCTACTAATGTACTCGTAGTGTTAAGTTACGTATAAGTTCCATATTTATGTGGAATGACGGCCACATGTTTTCTGCTTGCGTCTTTTGGTGTCTCAGATGTCGTGTCTGTTTGCTAAGGAGATATTTTTAAAATGTGCCTGAATGAGCGAATGACAAGCATAGGCTTTTTCGTTCAACTGGCAAGTTTTTGCACTCAAGATGGCTCTTTGCTTTGTACCATAGGTACAAAACCCGCATTTAGTAGGTATGGGAATTCCCCAAGCTCAGTGAGCGGCATGGAATACTAGGCACAAACTGTTGTCATGCGGGGGGAGACTCACCGGCGACAGTCTTCCCTGCCAGTTCGACAAATACGTACCGTACATCACACTAAGAGCGCATGTTTTTTGGTATGTGTCCTTGGATTATTTCAGTTATATTTACATTTGTAAAACATTCATGTGTACTGCACAAAAGACCAGAAAAATTGTTATGAATGTGCAGAGAGAAATAACTTTTGTTTAGCATGTACTAAATTTGTGCAACATAACAATTTTTAAATAATCCAAGGACACATGGGGTACATCTATGCCAAAAAAGCATGCACTCTTAGTTATGTTACACAAACTTACGGTAGTACATGCTACAAACATAAAATGTGTTTTCATCTAGAGGTCCTTTATTTGCTTTGGTCTTGTGCAGCTCAAGTTATGTCTCTCTGCAAATTCATAGCAATTTTTCTGGTCTTTTGTGCAGTACACATGAATGTTTTACAAATGTAAATATAACTTCCAAGTAAATATAACTTCCATTTTTTTTCCAAGTCGTGGTGGTTAGTGGCTGTTGTTCTTATTGTCCTTTCTGCAATTATAGGAAGAAAAATACTCGTCCTCAATTTTGAACTAAAATGACATACGTTTCTTTGACAAAAAAGTCCTACGCCAGTTAGGTTTGAAATTGCCATACTGAACTCGGTCTCTGGTCGCTCGGCTTCCTTGTATTTCGAGGAAATGGACATGGGGGAAACGCAATAAGAGAAGGAGGCCTACTAGGCACGGCGCATAGTCAATAATACTAGAACCCTCCTGCTAGTAGGGCCGGCCGTACTCAATGTTACGGAGACAGAGAGAGAGAGGAAAAAGGAAAGCTTGGAAAGAGAGAGAGCTCCGAGTCATCGTCATCATCGCGGACTGCGGCGAGCCCTTACGTACACATTCCCTCATGTCGTTGGAGCCTCCTCCTCGCTACTCGTCTTTTCACTCGCCGGCAGAGTGGCGACCCGAAAGGAAAGAAGAAAAGAAGGGGAGGGGAGGGGAGGAGGAACTCCTGGTGGACGTCATCGCCGTGATCGTCGCCAAGTGATGCAGCGAGGACAGCAGCAACCGCAACATCCGCTGCCGCCGTCCACCGCGAGGCAAGGACAGCTGCAGTGGAATCTCGCGGGGGAGGAGGAGCCAAGTTACCTGCGGCCGCACCAGAACCTGGCGTTCGACGCCGACTGCTTGGAGCCCTGGCTGACGGAGGCGGTGGCGGCGGTGGGGGCGCTGGGGGCGCTGGGGGCGTCGTCGTCCGCCAGCCAGCATCAAGCGGAGGAAGCAGTCGGCAATTATTTGTGGGATGAGGTCTTCTACGAAAGCGCGGGAAACGATTCTGGACAGCAGCTCCAACAGCAGTCACTCCAGCACGTATTCCAAGAGCAGCGGCAACAACCACAACCGCAGCAGCTGGAGTCGCAGCAGCACAACTTCTCCGGCAGTGACTACAGCTACTGCTCGTCCTCCTCTCCCACCGGCAGCCACTACTCCAAGTCTCCTCCGCAAGATGACATCAACGTCCAGCAGTTGTCGCCATCGCGGCCACCGCCGCCGCCGCCGCCGCCGTCGCCGCCGCCAGCTCCTCCCGCGGCCATAACGTTATCCACACATTCTCCGACAACCGATTTCAACATTCCAGACTTGTCTGTCCTGGACGGCGACCCGAAGGAGTCCACCGGCGCCTCTGATCCTTCGCCCCAGGTAGAGAGGAAGCCCGTGCGCCGTCGCCACCGTAAACCCGCGAACGCCGCCACCTCCATCCGGTATGGGATCCCCTCCGGAACCGTCAAGTGCCCCGTGTGCGTGGACGGGGAGTCCGGCAGTCACACCTACTACGGCGGCAAGGTTTGTCACAGCTGCAGGGGTTTCTTCAGGAGATCCGTGCAGAACAACCACCACCCGTTCTTCTCCTGCAAGGGCGCCAAGAGGTGCAAGGTGGAGTCAAAGACCAGGTATGACTGGTTCCAACCTAGCTAATAAAACGAAATCGTTTAAGGTTAAAGTTATTACTTTACACATACCTACAGTACAGTACTGTACGTACAAAAGCTTTTATTCTTATCGAACCATATCTTGTACTCGTACACTATACTGTACGGTACGGTACATAGTACTATACTTAAACAGAAAGAGCTGCAAGTGGTGCCGCTTCCATCGGTGTCTGAGCGAGGCGGGGCTGCAGGTGGAGCTGGTGTTGTCGGCGCAGGAGCGGAGGCAGCTGGAGCTGAAGAAGACCCAGAACAGGCTGGCCAGGAGGAGGAAGAGGGCGAAGGGCAGCAGGGCGATGACGACAACTTTCGCATCCTCGATTTCTTCCCCGCGCTGGAGCGGACAAGACGACGGCAATGATGACAACGGCAACGGCGACAACGGCAACGACAACAGTGACAATCCGTCCAGTGCTCTCGTTTCCTTGAGCGGCGGCGACCGGCGCTTGCTGTTTCCAGACTGTGGAGAGGAGGAACGCGCACGGTTTATGCTCCTCTACCACCGCCTCCACGCCAGCAACCACGTCAAAAGGTTCCAGTTTCTCGCGTGCGACCTGGGCAGGTGAGAAAATAAAGAAAAAGAGAAGTTGCTAAGCTTAAAGTCTGCCACTGCCTTCAAGTGCCTAAAGACTCGTAGTCCCAACATTCATGGAGACGTACTACGTAGGTACTACCAATTGAACATGTGTCAAGGAGAGTTTTGTACTCTTTAGCCTGGGGATTCGGCTTCCTTTAAAAGGTTCATCTTTCTTTTGTGTGTGCAAAAGGGGGCAAACACGGAATTTTTTTTCCGTAAAAAGAAACTTCATCTCAAGGAGCGCAAATTGTGCTCGTGGAAAGAGATGTTGTAGAGAATCTTTTTTTTCTCTCCTCTTCTGATGTTTGCATACTGATGATATTTTTCCAACAATTCAGCCCAACTGTTCACAGACTCCCCCTCCCCCCTCCGCCCTCACCGTGCTTCACCGTTCGACCTCTCGAGCAAAATTTCGAACTTTTCGAGTGTTTGCAGGGGACACAGTCAAATTAAAATGCAAATATGGGAACTTATTTCTAATTGTTGTGAGGAAAAAACGCGTATTACCGCATTAAAAACGTAGTATTTTTGCGAGAGTCACGATTCCTTCTACTGCCCATAGTTTCTCGAATACCCAAATACTTCAGTACCCGGGTATTCAAGGATCAATATATTGGTTAATATCTGAGAAATTCCCAAGAAATTTCTCAGGATTTTTTTTACCTCTGATTGCCGGAAAACGGGAAAAAGTGCCTAAAAAGTTACCAAGCGCCCGGTTACCCGGTTACCCGGGCTCTGAAAACCCCGCCCGGTACTTCTAACCCTTCTTCCCCCACTAGAGTGGACAGCTTCCTCGCCCTGGGTCGCCGCGAGTCTCCCCCGGCCCCCAAGTCCTTCCTCAGCGAGATGAACGTGATGGACGAGATGGCCACCAAAAACTTCGCGCTCGGGTTGGGCGACATGGCGCTCCTCTCCAATTACGACCGGATGACGCTGGTCCAGTGCAACTACGAGCTGGTCAACGGATTCCAGCTCGCCTGGGCATATTCAAACCAGGTGAAAACAAAAACAGACTTTGTTCCTAGAACTTTTATTACCATTCTATGCCCTGAGAGCCGCAACTGTAGTACTAATCCTCTTGATGTAAATTGGCTTCCACTTCACCTTTTTCGTCAGGACTTCCCGGTGTACTTCGGCGACTTCTTCGACTATGGCCGCCGCCACCGCGACTCCAGCCGACACGTGGACCTCGTCATGTCGCTCATCGCGGACAAGAGGAAGAGGAGGTGTAGCGATTTAGCGTCGGAGGTGGGCACTCTGCTCGACGACGAGGGCGAGGAGGAATACAGGGAAACGACGAAGGCAAAAAGGAACATCTGCTGGGCCTACAGCAACGGGGTGGGGCAGTGGGAGCAGGAGCAGCTATACGCTGACATCATGAAGTGGCGAGTTCAGAAAAGCACCTCCAGTTCACGAATTCCCGATGCTTGAGCACTTGGTTATTTAGACATTGAAATATTAACAGAAACGTGGGAAATACTGGGGATTACTCGTGTTGCAGTAATCCCCAGCAAGTGTTGAACACTTGCTTCTCGAGAAAGGAATCTCCACTTTCTTGTCCCCGCAACAAATCTGTTTTTTTTTCTTGTACAGGGTTCGCCTGACCCCCGACTCGTCGACCGACCTGGTGCTGAACGTGCTGATGACCTTGGTGATGCTGTTCGACGTGGGCGGCGTCCGAGCTCGCGGGATCAGGCTGGAGGATCCGGTCAGGGTGGACGGCATGCGGAACAAATTCCTCAGGATCCTGCAGAGGTACCTCAGGTGCGCCTATCCGCAGGTGAGGGTGGATACAGCAGGAAAAGGAGGCAGTTTTCTGGACAGGTTTTGTGAGTTCCCAACAACTTTTTTCCAGGATGGCGAGCTCCGCTTCCAGGAGAACATGAAGAGCAGCAGCAAGTGCAGGAGGTTCTACGAAATCCACAAGTACAGGGTGGACAACAGCTAGGAGGTGTCGAGAGATCTTGTAGCCTGCTACAAGTTCCTCGCGTCGATCATCTGTGTGTGCAAATACAATAGTAAAACTCCGACACAGTTAATCCACTATGGTCAAAGACTGTTCTGATAACCAAATATGAATTTTTTTTCTAACCCATCTCTGCTATAGCAAAAACCCTGCAAAAGTAAACTTTCAGCTCCTCATCACCGACTTCACTATACACAGCAGGTCTATTGTACTAACTGCACACTAACTGCATGAAAAAGAACTGATTACACACGTTTAGTATGTTAGCGCAGATATCTGCCAACAGATGGCGCGCATAACACATTAGAAAGAAAAACAGATTTGGTGCCACCGTTGTACTTATGCATAATCGTATGAACACAGTGGAATTTTTTTCAGAATGTATAAAATCTTTGGCCTAATGGGTCTTTTTTGTGCTTGTAATTAAAAGCCACCGATGCAAAAGGACAATGCTCAACTACAATATTACTTTCATTCCAACACCTGGTTTTTTATAGACGAATTCAGTATCGGCAAGAACCCTTTGCCTACTTTTCGGATTGTTCTGATAATCTTTTGACATGCTGCAGTTTCGTAACTACAGTGCAGGTACAGCAACTCACACCGTACAAGAGTAATTTGAGTACGAACACCAGTGAACACTACTAAATTTTAAATGAAACAAAATTACATGTAGGTCCCGATTTATTGAAGAACCTCTAGGTAATCTGTATGTAATCTGTATGTGTATGTAATCGGTATAGTTTTCATTACACCCCCCCCAAAAAAAAACCACTTCAACTTTCCCAAATTGAAGGTCGACTATATGGTACAGTACTAAATGCAGGAAACTTGCCTGCCACAATCGCATCTATGTTGGAGGCTGGAGGAAGGATGATCCAACTGCTGAGATGAGAAGATATTCCTTTGGTGGTTGTAGACACTCCTGCTCTCGCTGGAGCCCCTGGTAAACCTGCTGACCTACCTGCTGCTGCCGTTCAACTCCGGACAAGTCGAGTTGACGATGCAGGTCACAGCAGACAATAAAATGTCCGGACAATACGTCATTTCGGTTAATAAGTCAGGCTTTGAGAATTCCCAAAGGTGACGTACTAATACTATGCACTACCTATACACCCTACACACAAAAAAATGGGGCTGGAAAACATGGCAAAAAAAGAGAAGCAAGTCTTCGCCCTGGCTGCCTCCCCCCCCCCCCCCTTTTTCTCCCTCTTTCCTCTTCCCTGGAACCAACGTCGGTTTAAATCCCCTCCTCCCGTTTTTCCCTTCCTTCCTTCCTTCCTTCCACACATCACAACGGAAAAGAGGAAGGAAGGAATGGTGTTGTTGTCGTCGTCTGAGCTGGGCTGGGCTGGGCTGGGCTGGGCAGGGGCAGGAGCCAAGGGCACGCGCGTTTCGGATGAAGGAAAGGGAGAAAGAAAGACCGTTGCCACGCATAACAGACAGACGACGGCGAGGCGACGTCTATCTGCTACTATACGTGTGTGGACGGACCATGATGGTGATGAGGAAAAAGCAGCTGATCGAGGAGGGAAAATGTCTGTTGTACAGTACTTGCAATTTTTTTTACTTCATGAAATGAAGTTCCAGAAGGGTTAATGGCATAATTTAACTTAAAAAAGTACTACCTATGAGGTTGTGAAGCGCCAAATTTCTGCTCTTAGCAGCATTGTAGGACCTCCCAGTGCTATTTTGTGAAATCACGCAGATTCGTCGATGTAAAATACGAGTACTTCTCGTGAAAGAGACAAAAAAAGTGTTCGTACATACTACAAACAGTGTTATTATGCAGCATTTCAAAGCGTTCAACCCTTTTTATGCTACAGCATGCCTATGAAAAACACAAATTTATTTGAATATTTTTTGTCAATGTAACTTGGTTTTCTTTTTTTATATTTTTAAATTTTATCATGCACTTTAAAAAGTTGACCATTTTCTCATATTATAAATATGTATGCTGTACCAAGTTACTAAAAAAAGGTATTTTTATGATGTACATTCTGTACATAGGTAAGTACCAGCCAGGCTTGTGAGCGTTCAAGAAAAATAGGCAGTAATTCGGTAAACGAGTTCAAAAATTCATCACCATTTATCATTTATCATTTACAGCCAACAGAGGCACCAGAGTTCAGGGTGGTTAAAGTAAAAAAAAATGGTTGGGTTGGAATCTCAAGCAAACGGGGGAGGGGAGGGAAAAGGGAGAAGCTCACTCCTTTCCTCCCTTGTAGTTAGCAGCAGTAGCAACACTCCTTCCCTCCTTCTCTTTTTCTTTGGAATTTTTTAAACTCGGTTAAAAAAGCCAATTTTGGAGCTTAGCGTTTTGCGCTTAAAATTTGACAGCGTTTATACTGTAGTTAATGCGGTTAAATAACGCCCACCGCCTTCAACTCCGGTCATTTTTTAACTCCGTTCACAAGCCTGGTACCAGCAAAGCAACGTAACGTCCTCAGGATAACTTCTTATGCATCCACCTTTTGCAGTTTTCCTTTCTCCTCCTTCCTCTTTCCCTCGCAGCGCAGCCCAGTGCGCGCGACGGCGACGGTTGAAAGAGGAGGACAAGAGGAGGAAAAGCGAGAGCGAGAGCGAGAGCGAGAGCGAGAGCGAGTCAGTTCAGCCGCGGAGGCGAAAGAGGAAAGAAAGAAAGAAAGAAGAAGAGAGGCTTTTTTTTAAAGTCCGTTCGTTGGCGGGAAAAGAAGAGGCAAAAAAAAACAGCTTTGCGCAACGCAAGGCAAAATTTGGGAAAACATCGACAGTTAAAAAAAAACAAATTTGGCGACCGAGGAAGAGTAAGTTGTTGACGTTGTCGCACTTGATCGTGTCGTGTGCCATGTCCTTGGAGATCCAACGTTGCCAAG
>JAAUYM010015863.1_pt1 | contig 11025 bp, 14 predicted proteins | sample 7278001 | NCBI WGS metagenome assembly JAAUYM01 (sample SAMN14350224, study PRJNA611818) | marine sediment metagenome | isolation source: surface marine sediment (1.8m) | place: French Polynesia: Moorea | collected 2018-08
CCCCTCCCCCCTTCATTGGATCATTGAAGACAAAAAAATCTTCCTCTTTCCCCCATCCCTGAATGTTTCTCTCTTCGTGCGAGAGGACAAATTCGACCTTCAAAAGAGATTTTTAGGTTTTTTTTCAACTTTTTTTAAAAGCTTTTGCCAAATAATGTTTGGTTTTTCCTCAATTTTTTTGCAGGTTTGCTTAATAAGCACCTCTTTTTCCCCGTAAACGCTTCAACAGATCGACTTTTAAAAAGAGTCCTGGGTGCAGGGAGAGAAGAGGGAGAAGGAACCACTTTTGGTTAGTTTTTTGTGTGTGTTTGTGCCCAAACCAGTAGTGCCTCTTTTTGCCACAGTTTTCTTCCCACACTTGAATTCCCAAGGAGCAAAAAAAAAATCACCTTTATTTCTCTCTTCTTTTTTTTCCTTCATCCTGGATGGAGATGACCTTCTGCCAGCCACTTTGAGTCGTTCTTCTCTTTTTTTTTTGTTGGGAAGTTTGAGAAGTGTAATCTCTCTTCAAGATTTTTGTCTCAGCAGTGAAATGGCTGACATTGCCTGGGAGACAGAGAGAGTAAAAGAGAAGAAAAAGTAGCAGTAAATAGAGCACGTTTACAGGGTGTCTTAAAAGGTCATTTTTTTATTAGATAAAAGGGATTTCTTTGTCAAGACAAATAAACAAAATTAATGGCAAAATCATATTTTTCTTAACTTTTTTTTCCCTGCAGCACCCTGTAGAGACTTTTTTTGCCTTGTCCTGGTAGCTGTCACTTTGCCAAAAATTCTCACCCTCCATCTCAGTCGTGTGTGTCTTCACTTCATTTGGAAGAGGGAAAAAATAATTTATATCCACTTTTTTTAGCACCGTGAGAAAAAAAAGATGCTTAAATTTTACCACAGTAGATTTTTTTTTCTAAACCTGCTCGAATAAGTTCAGAATAAAGAAAAAAAACAGCTATTTAACCTCACTGAACAAAAAAAATAGAAAACTGAAGAGATCCAATTTTATTTCGCAACTTCTTTTGGCAGAGAAGTTTTTTTTGCACTCTGACCTTTCAGTGTTTGGTTCCAAGCAGGAGAAAGTTGGGGGGAAAAGTTTTTTTTTTCTTTTCCTATTATTTATGTTTTTTTAGGGGAAAAAGACAACTTTTCTAACGAAATAATGATTATATAAATTTTTATTTTAAGAATTAGCAAAGATGAAGAAAACAAGCAATGAGTAGCAATTTTGGAATTAGTAGTAACTGTAGTAGTAGAGCATCCTCTACTACATGGATGCAATTCACTTGTACTGTACTATACCCGACGAGATAGAGCACCGGTAGACACCAGACATTATTTCAAACAAAATAGATCTACGTACAACTTTGGTGCAACTCTGCCTATTTTTCCCCCCTCTCACGTGATATACAAGCTTAGGTTGTGAAAGATTAACTGTAGGCCAAAAAAAAGAGTTACGAATTTAGCATGACGGCTGTCCGGGCGGGCATGTCCACTTTTGCGCGTCGAAATCACCTGCATGTATCGAGGTTCCGCTGTTACTCTCATGTGTGGTGGTCACGCCGAACGGGCGAAACAAACACAAAGTTTCCGGGAAGCAGCAGCGACTTCCAGGATGCACTTTCCTCCTTGTCCCGCGAGCCCAGAGGTCGTGGAATGGCGGTGGTTCTCGTTGTCGCCGTTGCTGCTGTTTGCTAAGAGAAAAAACCCACACAAAAGTTGCAAAGTGGTGCTCTGTTTCTTGTTTCCCACCCCACCCCCCTTCCCCGGTCTTTGAACGGATTGTTTCTTGTTTTTTTTTTCTTCTGTGGGGACCACTTTCACCCTCCTCCTCTTCTTTCTTTCGCCGCCGCCTCAGGCAGATTTTTTTTTTGCCCAAGAACAAAAAAAAGGTAAGAAGCAAAGAAAGTTCAAGGTTCCCTTTTCTTATTTCCTACTATAAAAAGAGGTGGCCCGGAAAGAAGTAAAAAAAATGTTGCCTGCCGCTCCAAAAAAAAAAAAAAAAGGAAAATAAATTCGGCGGAACTGCGCAAAAAATTCTTCACTTTCTCATTTTTTTCTTTTGATGTCCTTCCCGCCTTTTATTGGTTGATCATGACTTCACACAAATTCTCCGTCTTTCCACCAGGGTCATGTAGGGCGCAAGAAGTTGTCGTTGTTGTCGCTCTTGTTGACAAAGTTTGTCATCTTGTTGTGTACCTCCTGTAACAACAAATTTCTTTTCAGTAATTTTTTTTGTCTTTCCCTCATGTTTTTCAACATGGTCTGTTCTGTTCTTGTTTCTTCTACTAGTTAACAAAAAGAAAGAGATGAAGATTGCTTTTTTCTTCTTCTTCTTCTAGCCTTCGAACACAACGTGAGATGAAATTTGAATCCTTATTTTTTTTACACACGAAAAAAAATCTTGATAAGAAAATAAAAACTATTCTTAGAAAATTATCTTGTCCCTTTTTCACACACAAAAAAAGGTTCCATTTCAAACCTTTTTTTGAGTCCTTTGTCCATTTCTTTTGATTTTTCTCCTTTTCCCCCAAGGGAAAAAAAGGGGGGGATAACAATTCTGACCCCCCTCCTTCTCTCTTCCTCCCCCCCCCACACACACGCACAAATTCCACATCCCAATCGCAAAATCGCGGCTGGTTGGTTCTTACAAAGTTGACCGCGGCAGCCAGCAACTCAGTTGTGAAGTGACCTTGTTTTTGTCCAGTTTGCGTCCTCACATTGCTTCCAAGCAGGGTTGCCACATTCGGACCACTTTGTTAGTCTACATACTTATTATTTCCCACACCTTTTGCAACTTGACCCATTTCATCTCACGCCAAAAAAAATTTGGCAATTTGGGAAAAAAAGGGTGGCAACACTGCTTCACCCTCCTCCCTCGCGCTCTCCTGTTTTCTGCGAGAGTCATCCAATGCGCACACACACACCCATACACCCCCCTCCCCCTTCAAATCCCCAAAAATGCCGCCTGGACGCAGAGCTGGGGAGGGCAGGGCAGGGCAGCGCTGAGCTGAACACCAGATGACCTCCAATTTCCCAAGAATAATAATAACAATTCCAGTCGGGATTATCTGCTTCCTCGCAAACACCTACCCCATCTCCTCCTTCTCCTCCTCCTCCTCCTCCTCCTTTTCCGAGGGGGGTAATTTCATCTAACATCTGGACTACTTAAGACCACAAGAAAAGGCATCCCCAAAAAGTTATGGGCGGTCAGAGGTAATGGCCACGATGGAGGAGGAGGAGGATCCTTCCACGAGCATCGGGGTCCAAGAAGGCTTTCTCTTTTCTTATCAAAACTGCAAAAATAGACGGTTTCTAGCTTTTGTTGTTGTTGTTGTTGTTGCTGCTGATGCTGATGTTGTTGCAACTCGGTCTGATGGCCTCACTGACAGTGAGGCCATCTGTTAAAAAACTGGTTTATTTTAAATATTAACACTAAATCTTGCAATAATTTCTATTTTTTTTTTGAGAATAGGTATTTGAGCATGAAATTTGTCTTGCTTTGCGAGCTGTTTCGAAATGTGCTTTGCCCTTTTTTCAGTTCTTGTTTCTTTCCCCCCTTCGGCGCTGTTGAGTTATTCCCGATCAGCTTTTGGCCATGAAGGGACTTTTGCTGTTTCTTCTGAAGACACCAATGGTTGTTTTTTTGGTCTACATTTCTGCCACGTGTCCCTGCCCCCACCTCAAAAAAAATATTCTACAGACCTCTTTTTTTAAATTGTCACTCCCCGTCTTTCCCCAGACCCCACCCAAATCGCCTACCCATATTCATAGCACTTTGCTTTGTCTGTCTTTCCCACACGATCCAACATGTCAAACCCATTGTGTGATTTTTTTGGGGCGAGGGTTCCCAACCACCAACAACTGTATGCAAAATGGAAGCTCAGTCGGAATACGTACACATTGCATGCACATTTTTTGCATGTTTGGCGCCGACTTGTATGCTCAGTCGTTGCTTAGTAACAAAATTTCTGCATCGGAGCTCAGTCGAAAGTTTATTAAGGGTCCTTTGTTGGTTGGGTAGGGCGGTAGGGGGGTAAGGAGAAGAATCCTGTGTTGTTGTGCCACCCAAGGTGGATGGAGCCACGCCCGGCTATATGAAACACCTTCTCTCTCTCCTCCTCCCTTCCCCTCCCCCCCCAAAAAAAGAACCGTAAATCGGTGCGATATGAAATGGGCGGGGTGAATGGGTAGGCAGGCGCCACCCAAAAATTATGAGCGAGATTTTCTTTGTCAAGAACACATGTTAGACAAAGGAAGATTTTCTCCGGAGCACCCTGTAGTAGTAGTTGGTAGTAGTAATTGATGCAGAATACTCATGAACGCAAACGACAGTTTCGCTGAAACACCCTGTAGTAACACACAAAATTCCCACTTTTTTCTTATTCCATGACTACACAAACGCTTAAGATCTTTCATTTGCCTAAAGGGCCTCTTCCTTCCTTCCTTAAGCATCCTCCCTCCTCTTCCTCATATCTGAAATGAATTGCAGATTTTTTTTTGTCAGCCGCACCCTCCTATTTCCTTCCTTCTTCCTCATCACAAGCAGGGTTGCCAGGTCTGCAAAGCCCATAAAAAAGGCCAGGCAGTAATACACTAAGGGGAGAAAAAATGGCATTTCTTTAAGTTTTCTTCCAAATTTGTGCTAAAAAAATTATTAACAGATCATTTTGCTCAGATCAGGGAGAAAAGGCCAAAAATGGGAACTCTGCATTGCAGCATCAAATTTAGATCAAAGCACGCGCCGCACGCATTAAAAAAACATGCATGAAATTATGCATGAAAATTTTTTAACATCATCGCATTTTTTTCGAACTTTTTTGAGGCAAAAAGGTCAAAAATTAAGTCTTCTCTGTTTCCATCTCCATTATAAAAAAAATGCCAGGACATGACATGATCTATGGAGGCAGCACGAGCAACATCGAATTCCTCCTCCTCTCCTCCTCCTCCTCTCCTCCTCCTCCTCCTCCTCCTCTTCCTCCTCCTCCTTTACCTCCTTCTCCGCCAAGTTCAGGGTCGGAATAAAAAAGGTCAGATTGAGGGAGGGAAAGGGAGGAGGGTGGAAAAAAAAGCTCTTCGAGGAGGAAAGGGGGGGAGTTCAAAGCTACTACTACTTGTTATTTAAACTCCTCCTCCTCCTCCTCTTCCTGCTCCTTCCTGTGGGCGTGGCTAGGTAGAAAAAAATGCTTCTTTGCAATTTCTCTTCCCTTTTCTTGGGGTGTGGCTCGGTTTCCTATTTTAACTTTTTTCCTCTTGTGACAAATTCAATGGTTTACTGGAGGGGGGGACAGATAAAAAAAATACTTTTTTGCACATCTACTGTAGGTACTTGGTATCTACTTAGTATGTACTTAGTATGTACTTAGTATCTACTTAGTATGTACTTAGCATCTACTTAGTATGTACTTAGCATCTACTTAGTATGTACAATTGTACATGTAGTATGTAGTATGTACCTACACATCTCCGTGTGGGAAAACGTCTGTTGCTTGAAAATTGAGTTTTATTACTGAAATTATTGACCCCTCCTTCTATTCCTTCTTTTCTTGCAATTGGTACTGTACATCACTGTCTGGTTCTGCGGTCCACCCCTTGGCATGCACACTTAATTGCTATAGCAGACGTGACCCACATACTGGATGGCAGTGCCTGCCCAACCAGCAAGGGCGAATTGCAGAATGGAAGCTCAGTAGGGATCTACACACACCGCATATGGATTCTGCATGCTTGGCACCAAAGTCGTACGCTCAGTTGGTACTTATCAACAATCATTTTTGTTGTTGTCCTTTGTCGTACACATCTTTATGTGCATTTTGGCATAAAATTGTGCGCTTAGATGGCACATACTAACAAAATTGGCACACTCCTCCCTTTTCAGAACTCAGTTGGACTCTTGTCCTGATGGGGTATTAAAGAAGTACATTATTTTTTTTTTCTTAATCGCAATTTTTTTTGGTAGCGACGTTTAGTATAAGTGTCAATTTTAAAACTTTTTGCAAAATCTTGATGTTGCGTCACCCTGTGTTGGAGGAACCTGGAATGGATTATGCAAGAAGACAAAGAAGGATGTACTTGGAGCAAGAGGTGAAAGAAACAGAGCCAGAAGTAGGCATGAAGCCCAAAATTGTGTGTAACACTGATGTTGTAGTGTGCAACCATACTACCATGCAAACTATGTTTTTTTTTAATGTAGTACTGGGTTTAACAAACCAAACAAATGTGGCAAATGGGTTCCTTTTTCAAAAGAATAAGAGGGAGAATGAGGAGGAAGAGGAGGAGGAGGATAGAAGGAAAGAGGAGGAGGAGGAAGATAGAAGGAAAGAGGAGGAACTCCTTATCAGGAAAAGTTGAGCGTAACTTGCCCTCATGGTATTTGACAAGTTAAAAATGAAAAAAAAAAAAATGAAAAGAGAAGAAATTCACGGTGACTCACACCCGCAATAAAAAAAAAGAGTTTGTTCGCGGACGCATCCGGAAAATCCAAGGAGGAAGCAGAAGGGTTTTTTTTTTGCACCGTCTGATGGTTAGACAAGGTGAAGCCAACAAGTGTCTGAAACAACCTGCAAATTCATCATCTTAATTGCTTCTACTACGTACAAGTAACGTTCTGTAAAAAAAAACACTTATTAAATGTAAATTTGAAACGCACAAAAATTTGACAATTCGTCCTTCCTCCCCCGCCTTGAAATGTAGTAGCATATGGGAAAAAAAACCACAGGTGTCACCCTGTGTTTGTAATTTAGTAGAGGGCCGTGAATACAGGAAGGAAGAGGGTGGTTAAAGCTTTTTTTTTGTCTCCCCTCCTCCCTACCTTACCCTCAGGGTAGGATTTGCATTGAAATATTAAAGGTTCCACCACGGAAAAGTGATTTCCGTAGCCGGTGCCTCTGTTTCCCAAATATCATCGGACACTTTCTTTATTGGATGGAGCCTCGTTTCAAACGAGATTTGTGAGACTTTTTTTGGTGCCACTGGATCTTCATTGTCTTCCGGTTCCAAAAAACAACAGTATGATGATTTCTTGGAAGTCGTTTATTTCCTATATACACATTGCATAGACATTTTTGCACATTTGGTGCACATTCGTATGCTCAGTCGGTGCTTATTAACAAAATTTCTGCATTGGAGCTCAGTCGGAAGTTCATTAAGACTGCGTTGTTGGTTGGGCACACACACACACACACCAATTCCTGCTCTTCTAAATCGTCGGAACTTGACCAGCAATCTTTAGATTTTTTTTTAAAGTCTCTCTCTCCCCCTATCATTTCATCATTTTTTTCCCCTCCGGGAATCCGTATTTCTGGTTTATCCACTTCTCTTTTCTTCCCGTATTATTTTATCATTTCGAGACCCCCATCCTCAATCCTCTCTCTTTCTTTTATTTCTGACCTTAACCCTCCTCCCTCCCTCCGAGACCATAATTTCTTTTCTCTCTCGACCCCCGCGGCCCCTTTTTGCCCTCCTTCACGCAACTACCCAACCACCAACGGAAGCTCAGTCGGAATACGTACACATTGCAGACACATTTTTGCGTTTGGCGCCGATTTGCAAGCTCAGTCGATGCTCATTGACAAAATATCTGGATCGGATTCATTCGGAAACTTATTGAGAGTGTGTTGTTGGTTGGGTACGGCAAAAAATACGGGAAGCCGCAAATGCCCAAAACAGAACCTCCTCCTCTCCCTCTCCCCATTCCCCCCCAAAACCAAACATCTTGCGGGGGTTGTTTGTGGTGATTTTAACGCGCGCGCTGCTCATTAAAAAAAAGCTTACTTGCGAAAAAAAATGTGGGAAAACGTCATGATGCTTTGTGAGGATTGAAATTTAATTCCTTCTTAATCAAGCGAACGCGTGCAACTTCTCCCTTCCCTTCCCCTCCCACTCCTCCTCCCACTCCTCCCCTCCCCTTCCCCAACCCACGGCCGCAAACAAAGGAAAAAGGGGAATCTGGGTGTTGCAATCTGGCAGGGTCTCTCTCAGAGTAGTCAAAGATTCATCCAGATCATATCTTTCTCATCAGGAGAGTAGAACGAGAGTGACAATGCAACAAACTTCTTTTGTTCTTGTCCGGACAGAGACAGAGAGAGGAAAAGTAAAAACAAGTGGCTGCAAAAGGCATGCTAAATCACTCGCAATGCAGATTCAACGTCAATAAATAATTTCTTTCTACTGTCTCCATTAGAAAAGTCTTTCATTTATTTATGTTGGGATGATGGTCTGAAAAAAAAAACAATAAAGATTCACATTAATTAAACCCTAGAGACTGATGACAGCCTTAGACTGTTTCAACATACTCGTATGTCTTCTTTATTCTTTCAAAGTATAAAAAAGAAAGTTTTTTGGCAAAACAGTGTTGCCAATTGCCAATAGCAAAAGCGTGTTTTAAAAGGGCTGTAAAAAATTTGCAGATTTAACAGTAAAAGGGAATTTTTAAAAATGAGGAAGAAGAAGAAGATCGACTCTTAATCTGATTCCAGATTGAAAAAAAATCAATTTCAGGGTTTTTTTCCAAATAAAGAAAAGTCTTTTTTCCTCTTTTCTTCCCTTGGAATTGAAGGAAAGAAGAAGAATTGGAAGTGGCGATGATCTGATGATCTCCAATGGCACAAAAAAGGAAGCACCATCTTGTACTTTTTGAAAAAATATATATCTTTCTTCCTTCTGTGTTGTTCCACATTCTTACTTTAATAAAAGTGTGATAATTTAAAAATATGTACATATATAAACATCTCCTTTTTCTTGTGGTTACACTACGTTCGGATGAGGAGTGGAAGAACAAAATATGCAAAGTCACGACTTGGGATGAGGAATTTCTTTCCCTCTTCTTCGTGATGCCAAAGGAGGAGAGGGTGGAGAAAGATCAACCACAACAGCAACAAGAGAAGAAGAAAAAAAAGAAGCAACAAGAGCAGCAGCAACAACAAAAACAGCAACTACAAAAGCACCGACAGCAGCAGTAACAGAGTAAAAAATAAATTTCTCCTCCATCGCCCTATTTTAAAAAGATGGATGGTTGGATGGATAGATGGTTGGACGGATGGAACCTCTACTACTTCTTCTCCTTCTTCGTCTTCTTCCAATTCCAAGGTCAGAATTGTCCCGTCCGCTCCACTCAAACCTTATCTCAATCTCCTCCTCCTCCTCCTCCTCCTCCTCGTTCCCATCCATGCATTTTACTACTATGGGGGCGTTTTCCTAGACAACCTTTCTAAAGATTTTTTTTTACTTTTCACCAGTACAGTTTCCCGTGAGCGTACTGCATTCTGGACGTTGTCTATGTGTCCTCCTGACGCTTCTTCCTCGATCCTCACCCCTCCCCCCTCCTCCTTTTTTTGGTGCCTCGTTCAAGGCGTGACTTAGTCCTCAGGAGAAGGAGGGAGATGTTGCAGCAGCAGCAGCAGCAGCAGCACACGTCAATGCTGACACATCCTCCTCCTCCCTTCGCACAAATCGCCTATCGAGATCCCTTCCCGACCAGACGTCTCATTCGCCACGTCGGGCCTGTGTTTTGTAGTAGTACTAATCTGAAGATAAATTTCAAGGAATTAAAAAATATATGTATGAGAAATCTTTTACACAGCCTTGAAAGATTGGTTCACTCCTAAAAGGAGGTCTCTGAATGAAGGATGAAAGCATATTTTCTTAAACCACCCTTTTTTTATCTTCAGCTTCTCTCCCACCCCACGTCAGGAGTCAAATGTCTGGTCGGGCCTCGACAGGAATTTATGCTCATCAAACATCCTCCTTCTCCTCCTCTCCTTCTTCTCCTCTCCTTCCAGACAAACTTACACGTCAGCAGCACACGTGAAAATTAAATTCTCTTTGTTTGAAAAAAAAAATATATTTTTTGCAGATTGCAGATTTTGTTGCATCTTGGTGGTTTTTTTTCACCTTGCAAAAAAAAAACTTACTATGGAGGAACCTGTTTCTTTTTTCCGTTTCCGCGATATCTGAATTCTCATCAATGCACAAAAACACACACAGACCCAACCAACAACGCACTCTTAATAAACTTCCTACTGAGCTCCGATGCAGAAATTTTGTTAGTAAGCACCGACTGAGCATACAAAATTGGTGCCAAACGTGTGAAAATGTGTACGTAAATGTGCATGTATTCCAACTGAGCTCACATTTTGCCTACCACCGTTGGTGGTTGGGAAGGGAGATGCTGGTTGGATATTGTCAGCTGCTGGTGGTGGTAGTACAGTCGACCCCAGCAAAGAGGAAATTGGACATTTTTATGGAATAACAACTGTACTAGTTGTGATCTCTGGATAAGTGGGAAAAGCTGGATAAGAAGAATTCGTTAGGCGGGTTTGACTGTACTACGTAGTAGGAGGGAGGAGGGAGAATCAGGAAGTGAGAAAAAAATGGAGAAGGGAGGCAACCACAAACTTTTTTTCCCTCTCCCTCTTTGCTTCAATTAGGCATACTAGGCTGGCGAGGAGGAGGAGGAGGAGGAGGAGGAAGAGGAGGAGGATTGCACATGGGAACGAAAAAGTTAATAATGCTCGCAATTAAGTTTTGGTACCTACCAGATCAGACGCGAGAACTTGAAATTGTCCGACATCTACTACTTTCCCAATTTTTTTTATAGAAAAGACTCGATTGGCGGACGCAAAAGTGAGCATTTAAAGGTCCTTGGAAATTCAATCTGCCGCTTTGAATTTCCCACACATTTTTGTTTTGCAACTTGTGCAAACACGCTTCCCCGACCAGACACCGGTCACGGTAAATTTTACTACCTTTTTTTTACCTAGTTAGGCTACGGGAACCTAAGCTTATAAGCCCATGTTGACTGCTGTATGTGTTTTTCCCCATTTATAATGGCAGTTGTGTGTTTGGCTAATGTCTTAAACTTGTGAGAGAAAAAAAGGGGTAAAGTCATTATGAAGCATGAAGCAAGTTGTTGAGTGTCAGATATGTTACCGGTGAGACAGAGGGTGTGTCTGGTCGGGTTCCGACATCTTCTTTGAATTTAATTTTTTTTGTCTGCCTCAGTCAAGAGGGGGCGATTCCGGAAGCAAGGGTGGCTCC
>JAAUYM010026276.1_pt1 | contig 11023 bp, 14 predicted proteins | sample 7278001 | NCBI WGS metagenome assembly JAAUYM01 (sample SAMN14350224, study PRJNA611818) | marine sediment metagenome | isolation source: surface marine sediment (1.8m) | place: French Polynesia: Moorea | collected 2018-08
ATCAAGTGATGAAAAACAATCAATGATGCGATTTTACGTACGCAAAATGATTCTATCGCCCAACACAATCTAGAATCGATCATTAGAGACTCTACATCTGAGTGCGCTCACGCATATTCGCAACAGCAAAAAAATGTGTTTCGAGAAGAAGAACATAGATAAATAAGGAAGACGACGCCCAAAAGAGAAAACAATTGCAGAACACCTCCAGCTATCCCAAGATTATTTCTAAATTTTCTTAATAACACCAGAATCTCGCCATTTTCAATTTTGAAATTAAGGTTTGTTTTTCCGGGAAATCACGCGAGCCTAGTGTCACATTCTCGAAAAAGGGTTGTGTTTTTAAATCTTCAAATTTGGGCAGAAACCATAGGTAGATTAAAAACACAGAATACCATAATATCCCTGTGTTTTTAAGGTAAACAGCATTCCGTCAAATGCGAAATTTAAACAATTTTTTGGGAAAATCTTTGAACATGTGTTTTTGAGGCGCGGTTTGTTTTTTGACAGTCACTGCTATGTGTTATTAAATTCCAATAAAAATTGGTTTAAAAATGACGTTCTCTGTAAAAACACCAAAACACCAGGGAGAATCTATAAAAATGAAGTATGTGTCAATGACACACGTGGTCGCGCTTTTTTGTCTCAACCTAAATAACAAAGTCAACATACCACCACCGACAGTTGTATGGGAGAATTTCTAATCATAGAGTTCAGAGCCACGCATCAGAGCTTGGTACTTGCAACTGTTCTCTCTTTGCGGAATAGTGTCAAATTGGTCTCAGTGTAAGAATGACAGAAGTTACCTTCATTTGTCCAAAATCTGACAAGATCAAGATTTAATCTCGAACTCATCTTGCTTCATCGGTGCGCGATCCACTTGCCTAGACTGCCTCATTACTAGTCATTCAACGTTACCATGCCAGCCACAGTCAAACAGAGCAAGTCATCTAAGAAGATGCAAGTCAAGCGCCGGAAGAATCTAATCACAGCGTATTACAGACCAGCCACTACAGCCCGTGGTCGCAATGTCAACTGCGCATCACGCGTTGTGAGTAAATATCGGTTCACGCACGCTATCAATACACTGAAAATCCAAATCCATCCAAATTTATGTATGTTTTTCCATTTTTCTTTAAAAAAATCGACGTTTGCGAGTGTAATTTGTGACAATAGCAATCGCGCAGCCGGCTTTGGAAACCTTAAATGATTTGATAGCGGATATATTTAAACGCATTTGCAAAGAAACTGAATTTTTAATGATGGAATCCGACAAAAAAACAATGGAATTGCGCGACATTCATTATGGCACACGACTGCTATTCCAACCCATTCCGTTTACGTGGGACGATTGTAAGAAGCACATCACTGGAAATATGAGATCTTATTACCGATCGTACGACGATTTGATCAGTGCGGTTAAGGCGGATATGATTATTAATGGTAATAGCAAACCGACCACAGCCAACATCACCGAATTACGCAATTTACAAGACCAGCACAAGAAGGGTGCTGAAGAGTACGAGAAAATACGACGCTTCCTGTACAAGCATAGCCAAGTGTAAGATTGTGTTTGGCTTATTTGTATATGACTCCATACACGCTTGTCCAATTGTCATAACTTTTTTGTTTGGTGGCATTAATCTCATTCACGCATAGTCTGTTTTATTTTTCTGGGGTTATCATTTGTTTTTGTTTTTTTTTTGTGACCACACATCGCCACGCACACACCCAATGCGTACTGATTGAACGCTAAACTATAAAAAGATATGGTGTTATAACGTGTTAATTGATATCGACCCGTGACCACCACCATTCTTGTTTTTTTAAGGTGTACAGGGATATTGACCTCTGCGCACGCGGACCAATATCACAAAATTTTTGTGTTGGTGACGAACACGTTCATAGCCGTTTGTTACCACCCTCTCTCACAACAAAAGTAGTATCCTTTGAAAAACGCAGCACACGAGTGGATTTGAGTGAATGCCGAAACTTAGATTAGATTTAATGTCAGATTTAATGAGCTTCGCATGTTAGCTTTACTCTCTCTCTCTCTTTCGCTTTCTAACCTGTCTAGTGTGGTGGTACACGTGTAACCAAGTGCTACTGTAGCTAGACGAGTCGGTTTAGTGTACGTAGCAAGCGTGCATATCGCTGCGCATTTTGAAAGTTTGGCAAAGCGTGATTTTTGGCGTGAATTGCATTTGGATTGTAATCGTGCCAATACAACTCATTTTATTATCGCAAAGTATGTTTTTCTATGTTTATTTATTTTGCACAGTGTGACACTCTGTGCAAGGATGCGATTGTGGCGTGTATAAAAATTCGCTGATTTTTTATCGGTGAAATTATACTCTACCCCAAAACATATGTGAAAATTGTGGTGTGGTGTGGTGATGATAGGTAATCGATCATTGGATAATTAGGTAACCGAGCCAATCCCCCACATTTTGGTGCCAAAATTATTAAAGATGTAGTTTTTTGTGTTTTTCCTATTTTCTTCACACTCTCATTCCCGCACCCCATGTTTTCCTCTCCTATATTACCGTGCCGAGCAGTCAATATCCCTAGTTCACCTCTAATATTGCTGCATTCGGTGGGTAATTCCTTATACTAAGAATGAAACTGCAATCCTATGGTTTGCTTTTTTTTCCTTTCCTTTTATGTTTTTTTTTTGTGGATTTGAATATGGGATGCTTTTGGCAAGATCAGGTGTATTGATGGTGAGATTGTTATTTATGTGGGTTTTTAGGATGCCGCCTAAATCCATCGCAAAGAAGGGTGCCAAAAAAAAGAAGAAGAACGCATTTGAGTCGGCCGCGGCGGAGTCGACCTCAAAAAAGAAGAAAACGCGTGGTGGTGGAGGTGCGTCGAAAAAACAGAAGGAAACCGCATCGGCGCCAAAAACGCCGCGAAAAAAACCAAAAAAACCATCACCGCCTCAGACTAAGCCACCTCCAAAAAAGCCCAGCCCCACCAAAACCCGTGCCCGTCAGTCGCCGAAATCGAAGCCGGCTCAGAAAACCGGTGCTACTCAGGCGGTCCTAGCGCGTCGCCGACGCGCATCAGCTTCGTCGCACGCAAAGAAAAATCAAACCAAAGCCGGACCGGCAAAACCCGCCCCCAAATCGGCATCGGATAACGACGACGACAATGCAACCGAATCGGAAGAAGAGAAATCCAAGTCGTCGCCAAAAAAAAATGCAACAACCGAACCAGAAAACACCGACGATGCAAAGGAAGAGAACACGGATAACGATGGCGATGCAAGTATGACTGAAGCATCGGAAACATCCGCAGCCGCGTCGAAAGCTGGTTTAAGGCAGACTCAAATCACTGAAATTTTGAAACCAAAATCCAAATCCAAATCAAAACCAAAACCATCTCAGCCCAAAAAAAAGGTATTATATCTTTGTTTTTATCGATGTCACATTCTATGTTTTGGTTGACGGGACAGGCATCAGCGGCGGCTGCAGCGTCGAGCGACGCGATAACGGATTTGGACGGCGACGTAGAAATGACGAAAAAAATCACAAAAAAGAAACGCACAGGCGGTACCGGTGGCGGCAGTACACGTAGCGGCAAAACATCGAAAATGGAAGTGGACACTAGCATACTCACTCCGGTATGTTCACACACACACACACACACAACACATCTTTATCTGTAGACCTGTGGTGTTTTTGAGGTGCTCTGGATAAATCTTGTCTCGGGATCATGTTTTTCAAGAGAAAACAAATTTTAACCAAATAATTTTATGTGTCTTTGTAGTGATCTCAAAATTTTTCCGGATTTTGACCTGTGTTTTTGTGGAGATCTGAAATTAACCTCTTGGTGGAGTGTGTTTTGCAAGAGGTCGTTGTTTTGCACTTTATTTTGGTGTGTGTTTTTGGAGTGATCCAAAATAATTGTGACGTATAACTTGTGTTTTTGTGGGGGTATCATTTAATAGGACGATCATTTGAAAACTAAGCAGTTATTACAAGAACAGATTAACCATTTGTGTACTACAATGGTGGGTCATTCTGGAAAGTCGAATAGTGAGGGCAGCGATCAGTTGAAAAGGTGGCAACTTTACACAGGGTCGTTGGCAATTCCATTGAAACAGGCGCATCGTTTGTCGGATGATTACATCGCGAATGTGTCGGTCAAAGATGCCACCGATCAGCCGTGGCTTTATTACGCGCAATTTGCTACTCTGCAAATCGATTGCAACGACGATAACATGGCAGTGGCTTCCTCAGCGGCGGCAGCACGCGGCGCGATCTTGGCCAATAACACCGATAAACAATTGTGGGTTATAATTGAATGCGTATTATGCCTATCCTATTGGCTGGAATTCGAAGCAAACGGGTTGGTGCCGACAGACCACAACGGACGTGAATGGTTTCAGTATCCGGATCCAATGCAACTGTATCGTTTTATGTCTAAAGAAATGGACGACATCAAAGCCACCGCCCTTTTAATGTGTGTAATAACACGTCAATCTATGGGTTGAAATGTGTGATGTTTTGGGTGTGATGTGGGATTTGGTGATGTATAGGCTCAAATCTGGCAAACCCGACATCGATGTATTCAATTACATTCGCGGTGAAGCAGTCCGTTCATTTCGTGATTGGCAACTTATGATTAAAGACGGTCGTGGCGGCACTCAAACAGTGGAAGAATCGAAGCGCGACGGTTTCTGGTTTGGACGACATCTACTTTTCCATTTTGGTGGCGGACAGTGGTTTTTTGATACCGATCCCGGCGAGAAACTACTCAAGAAAGCCAAATTGTGGTGGTCGTTGCGCGGAAAAGGAAACATGGGTATATCATCCGTGCCAGCGTCGTTTATGGGGTAAACTTCATCTGCACTTCTCTGTTCAACCGTTCTCTCTTGTGTTTATCCATAACAAGCCAAATTTTGGAGGGTGTTTTTGTAAGAGATCAAGAAATTTTTTTAGTGTTTTTGATCTTTACTCAAAAACACATGGGTTTTTTCTGTGTTTTTGGGTTGCTATCCATAACAACCCAAATTTTGGAGGGTGTTTTCGTACGAGATCAAGATATCTCTTTAGTGTTTTTGATCTTTACTCAAAAACACATGGTTATTTTTCTGTGTTTTGGGGGTGATTTGATAGATATTTCTTTCGCGACCGCATTATTTCGTCGACGATGGGCTGGAACACGAATAAGAGTGTCATGAACAATTTCATGGGTGTCCTGTTATTTGCGTATCAGAATTTCAATCAAACCGTCGATACCATTGTCAGTAAAGAGGCGAAAGATTTGGACACTACCGATTGGAAAAAGGTGGCGGATTGGTATGTCGATAATCTCGACACTGTAAAAAACACAATCGCCAAAAATCCGCTGTCGCATTTTGTAAGTTGCCTATCCTCACCTTTCGCTTCCCCCCTCCTACGTCTGTGGTATGTCAAAATGAATCTGTGTTATTGAGTAGTACGCCAAAATGATTAATATTTGTGGCGAAGATTTGCCTATTGCCGCGCTATGTATGGAGGCGTTTGAGGTGCGCCAATTTCGCCAAACGCTTTGGGATGCGTTCGTAGAATCGCAGCCCAAAAAATATCAAACCTACACTACAAAGGCGCTGTATCTGGGCACCGGAGCAGCGGAACATGAACCTTTCGATTTGAATAAATTACCGCGCATCGATCACGTATGGAAATCGTTGAATGAGGTACCGGGCTTCGAATTCATTAATGTTGACGGCCCTGAATTTAAGAGATTGACAGCCGTCGCTAACTTATTTGCGACTGGTGTGGCGAGTTGTCCGAACGACAAACATTTTTTTCAGAATCCAGTGGATTTTGCGTCACGTGTCGCAGTGCCTCAATTTGAGGAAGGTTACAAAATGATATGGGGCAAAGACGGCCTAAAAGACCACAGTTTTAGCAACCAAGTAAGATATATAAATTTCCTGTTTTCTATTTACTTGTGTTTTTGACAGTATCGTCAAAAATTATTGGGGTGTGCCATTGTGTTGGTTTAGAAATTGAACCGTCAGAGTAGTGATAGTTTTGGGTCGCGTATGGGCGTCCATAGAATGGGTCGTTTGGTGACACCAAAAAAACTATACCGACATCCAATAATGCCCGAATATACAAATTTATGGGAGGCTGACGACAGTGAAGAGCTTAAAGAAGCGAATGAGGGCAATGAAATCCATGTCACTTATATCGAAGAAGCGGTCAGGAAACGAACGACGACGTGTAATAAATTTGATAAAGAGCTGAACGCGCATCGCCACGGCGCCTACATGCAATATAAGAATCTGTGGTTTGGTACTGCGCAATGGGTAACGTGCGACACTGAGATGCCGGTCCTACCATTGCAGGAGAGCTCATCCACTCCCGTCTATCATAATATAATCTTAGAAGGCGCCACGTCTATTGACCTGTCCGATTACATGACGATAATTCATGGAATTGCGCGCGAGAAGGCTATCAGAGCCACCGACACCACAACACTGCTTCGTAAGAAAGGAGCCAAATTTTTAACTCGCGATTTTGAAGAAGACGACGTCGCCGATGAGAATTTAGAAGTGGATATCGCCGAGCAAGGTAAAAATATATAAACTCACCCTAAAAACACACAAATCTTACCATTCTTTTTCTATATATACCCAAAAACACCAGCAAATATTTATGGTTCCCCCTATATTTTCTTTGTTTACCTCAAAAACATGACAATTTTTGTGCACAAATGCCTGGCTGTGGTGTTGTGATAGTGTTAGTTACTGACATTGCCAACATTAACGAAGCGTGGTTGCAAGGCGAGGTGGTGTCAAACGCGAAAGGCACTAAAATACCATTGGATTCTAAGCCATCATTTGCGCGCACGGCATGTCTGTATCGTTTGGCGGGAACTGCTGAGACCATCCGTATGCAAGGCCGCGCTATCGTTTGTGCGTGGATGTCTGAAATTGGCGATGTGAATTCCGGCGCTTATGATTTAATAACAGGAATGTTGGGAACCACTGATTATCAGATATTGTTGAAATGTTTACGCTCATTGGCGACACCGTTTGTGACGGCTCATTTGCTGTTCTATCATCTGCGTACACCAACGGACCAATTCGACAAAAACAGTCCATTGTTTGATGTATGGAAGTCCTGTAAACTGGAGAAGTGGTCTTTCAACGGCACCACTTCTATCCGCTCTCCTATTGTGCCTATTTATGAGGGCATTTCGTATGTGTTGGGCAAGTATTTGACGGCATCGACTGACAAAAAGCCTAAATCATTGGACAGAGATGTATTGGCTACTTTTTTGGTATGTTTTTGTGTAAAACACATATTTTTTGGTCGGTCTTTTTATGTGCCTGGTGTTTTTGAGCTGTGGTGGATGTGTGTAATGTAGGAATCGATCAAAATGGATGACTTTCCATTGAAACTCAATAGTAAGTCGGTGTTGGAATTATGTTTGGCGTATCAAATGACGCACAAAACGTATAATGGCCGCCGACGATTATTGCTTTCTTTAATGAATATGGCTAATGTGGCGCACAACACAGAAGAAGGACCGCCAAAACGCACGATTGAAGGGTGGGATCACAACGGAAGCAAACAGTGTTGGCGTGGCGCCTACGCGCGTAAACACGGCGTATTTGCACAAATGGGATCCCTGTTTTCACACGAGCAATTAATGTCGTCGGTATTTAGAGTTCCACCCGCGCAATTATTTGAATCGGAAAGCAGTCCATTGAATACTCTGCGAAAAGCATTTCAGAAAAATTCGTGCAAAGGTATTTTTATATGTGTGTTTTAGAGGACAATACAAAAATATGGGATTGTTGTTTTTGTAGCATTTGATTATAAGCAATCACAGACTCGCTACGATGTCGAGAAGCCGTGGCCCGATTCACAATCTGCGGAATTAGCCATCATCGCACAGCAACAGAGCAATGCCGAAGAGGTATCAAAAATCGACAATGGATTGGCGCCATTCCCGGCCAGATATTCTGCCGTTGCCAGTCAGCATCCAGAAACTACAGATGCAGCTGTGCAATCACGCTTACATGGATACAAAGAATGTATCGGCAAAATGAGTAGCCGTTTAGTTCTTGTGTTTTTGTAAGCAATATAAAAATTTAGAGATGTGTATATTTTTGGAGTGTGTTTTTGAGATGTGATTACTTTTTGAGGGTGGGGTGGGTGGTGTTTTTAGACGTGTGTATATTTTATGGCATTAAAAATTGATGTGTGTTGTTGGGGTGGTGGTTGTTTAATAGAAAGCGGAACCAGGAAGAAAACATTGAATGTATTTATGAAATATTTGCTGACTGTGAATTCATTGGTATCGACGCTGACGACGATTTTGCGTAATCTCACAGACGTGTTGGCCAAAAAAGTAACTTTGTCGGATATGCGTAAGTGTTCGGTATCAGCTTACGCGCAAGTGTTGGATCCCAGATTTCGTACAGAAATGATGGCCACCCCAAAACAGCGGTCGATACTCACCCGATTTGAATATTATATGGAACAGGATAAGCGCCAACTCGCCGCCCAAACATTCAACGATATATACGAATTCGTGAATGAAGAGGAGACGAATGAGAAACCATATCATTTCACGGATCACGAATTTACACATACCCACGCTTTTTGCGAGCGTTGGACCGAATCGATGCGCAAAGAAATGGTACCGGTCGTCAATGCGTTGGCCAATGCCGCGCAAAAGTTATCGTCGGTAACGTCGCCCGAAGAAATCCTAAAAATCATCGTCAGTCCGCATTATTTATCGGAACTCTTGTGTGATGGCGACAAATATAAATTCACTGAATTATGGATTAAAATACTGAATTTTATAATGATATGGCATAAGTACGAACCTGTGGCGTATTGGATGAACGCGTGCCATTCGCCCACGTCTAAAGAAAATGTTGCCTATCATCGAAGTAAGTAAAATTCCTTCATAAACACCGAACAACCCACAACAAAAATGATTCCTGTCCAAAAACACAGGCCACCCCACCCACAAAATTTGTTATCTTGCAAATAACACAGGCCACCCCTCCCACAAAATTTGATATCACACCAATAACACAACTACATGAATCTCAATTTTTGGTATCTCACCATAAGCACGTACAGGCCAAATGACCCATAAATTGTGAAACCTCACCAAAAACACGAGCAAAACACATTCAAATTTTTGTTATCTGACCAAAAACATGTGTTGTGTCAATGGGTGGATCTAGTGCATTTTTGGAATGAGATGCTGAGAAACCGTGAATTGTGGTGGATGAAAGAGGTCAAATTTGTGGTCGATGGTGAGACACGAGTGTTGGATTTATTACAGTGGTCGGCTTACGGTATAATGAATGATGAAGGCTGTGTCGATTCGTGGTTTCTGTTTTTTCAGTCGTCTTTGAAACTCGCTCAGATCCATGTGCCGCATTGCGCTCATTTGGATTTGGACACTACAGATATGTTTTCGGTAAGTTTCCAACAACACGTATCCTCTCTACAGGTCGTATTCTCGCTGCTGTGATTGTGTATAGTCGCTGTGTAATGTTTGCACTCACGCGCCGAGTTCAATCTATAATTTGGTGCACAATTTTGCGCGAATGAGTCACTGCACGCGCCCATCATTATACATTAATATCGTCGATAACTGGAATGAAGAGTTGTTTCGATTTTGTGCGTCGTATGCGTGTTCTGTTTTGTCGGCACAACAGGCTTTGGCGATTATCCAACACGAGCTGACACGTGACAAAGTGAAGGTCCAATATCCGGAAAGCTTTGAGCATCGCCATTGGTTTAAAACGAACAAAGCCGTCAAAAAAATTGATTTCAATTGGTTACCATATAACAACGACCATCAATTTATTCTGCGTATAAACGTGGCTGTGAAGACGGCGTATTATTTACCCATTTATTTCACTGACCACAAAAGAAATGTGATGGGCACATTTATACCTTTTCGGAACGATTGGGTTGTCGGCTTTGAGAATCATCAGAAATTAATGAAGTCGTATCACACCAATGCTGACCTGCGCTCGAAATTAGAGGCCAATCTCGCTGAAATCGAACCTGTGCCCAATTTCGACAACCACGCGTGCCAACATATTTGGTCTGTCGTCGATTATAGCAGCAATATCACATTTTTGCAGCCACAGTGCGTTCTCTCGACTGGTATAAAAACACTACACCTTTCTGTGTTATTTCGGGGGTTATGATATTTGCTCTGGGGTTTATGGTAAATGTGACGTGTTATCAAAGGTGTATTGATTTTGTTATGATGTGATAGGTCGTGTTATTGTAACCAACAAAGAATTACATGGGCACATGTCGTATTTGGTCCAATATTTGCACGCTCATTATGCGTGTCAAACCAAGAAAGAACCGGACGTGCTCAAAGCGAATTACGCGTGGCGTGAGTTGCAAGAATGTATGATTTTTGCGGCGACGTATGTCCCTCGTATTCTGACTGCCATCCTCAATTATGCCGACCCTAAATCGATATTCGAGTCCTTCTTTCGACTAGAATCGCCCAACGACCCCAACCACCCGGTTGACACATACGGTGACACGGACGCAGCAATGCTTAAATGGCTGTCGGAGCAATGCAAAGGTTGGCAACTAAATCGCGAATTCCATTGGTTTAATCACAAAGGTTCGAATTTATATCCTTTGCATGCCATGTTTTTGAATATATGTTTGATTTTCTTTGCTCGTGTTTTTGAACTTATGTTTGATTTGTTGGTGTGTTTTTTAGAATATAAAGAATATGAACTGATGCCAGGCGTGGATCAGTTGGACTCAAATCCATTGGACCCAAAGCACAGTGTGCGCCGTATGTATCCGGATTTGGGTGTGGTGTTGGGTGATTTTTTGGGCGATGAGGCGGACGGTAATTCGTCTGAATCTGATTCATCAGTAGCTGCGGCGGCAAAATCTGATGAAAAGTCAAACGCCGGCAAAGACACCGACCAGGATGATGACGCGGATCAGGATGATGACGCCGACCAGGATGATGACGCCGACCAGGATGATGACGCCGACCAGGATGA